>Ga0315296_10002678_pt1 | contig 15092 bp, 14 predicted proteins | sample YL17G14_18_MG_FD_203921 | JGI IMG/M metagenome (GOLD analysis project Ga0315296, IMG submission 203921) | Sediment microbial communities from Yellowstone Lake, YNP, Wyoming, USA - YL17G14_18 | ecosystem: Environmental > Aquatic > Freshwater > Lake > Sediment | place: USA: Wyoming | collected... | reverse complement strand
AAAAGGCAACTTATGGAGACGGATTGGATGGACAGTATCTGCATAAGTACATGTGGACTTGGAAGCCTCACTACTACATGCCCAACCTGTCTTTCTACAACTATCCCTACGCCTTCGGCTTACTCTTCGGTACAGGATTATATGCGATCTACAAAGAGCGTGGCAGCTCATTCGTGAAGGATTACGAAACACTACTATCACAGACTGGGGAAGGCACGCCGGCTGAGCTTGCTGCCAAGTTTGACATCGATATCCGCAAACCGGACTTCTGGGAAGGCAGTTTGAAGGTTGTCGAGGAACAGATCCAACAATATCTGAAGCTTTAGACGACCGCGGAACGGAGCCTAACCAAGTCCCGTGCACATATATCCAGACATTTGGGAATTTCTCCGGTCCCTTTTCCCCCTTTGCAAAAGTAAATCCGCCTATACCTAGGACGCCAAACGCCAAGAGAGCAGGCAGAGTATCCGTTAGAAAGCGCGCGAGGGCGCTGTTCCACTGCGCCGGCAAGTAAAGAGCGGCAATAATTAGAGCAGCTGCTAGAGTGAGATTCTCGCCGGCCCACCGTTTTTCGTTTGGACTCGCCTTCCCCAAGCCAGAACCTACTACATATGGAGAAGAGCGCGCCAAGAAAGACTCTCTCGCTTTTTTACTTACTTTAATTTCCTCGCACAATTGCACGAACGATAGTATCGCGGCCAGGACGTAGAATGGAATTGTCTGTGTTCTTCAAGAAACACCATGCTCGGCAACAGATCACGCGCAATCAAAGGCAGGAGGAACACCTTTCAACCCTCAAACAAGTCCGTGTTGATGTTTTCTAGCCAGCTTCCGTGTGGACATTGAGAGCGTGTTTCTCAATGACTTCGGTGAGCCGCATAGCCATAGTACGGTAGCCTGCCACATCGGGATGGTGACCGTCGGGGGATGCCTGTAAACGGTCTGGGTTGCTTGGACTCGCAACCGCGGCACTCGTATCGCAGAATGGAATTCCGAGACTTTTGGCGGTACTCCTAATCCAGCTGTTCAGCTGTCGGATTGTTGACACCTTCGATTTGGAGGCGGTATTGTACGGAAGGACGGTAGCCGCTACCGGAACTATCTTGGCTTTCACTGCGCTCGCGTACATTTCGAGAATATTTCTCTTTATCGATTCAAGAGGTATGCCTTGGTAGATGTCATTGACACCTGCGAGAACGATCACATAATCCGGTGCCTCTTGCACTACGTCCCTTTGAAACCGGGCCAAAATCTCGTCGGACCGTTGCCCATCGATCCCGCGGTTCAACACTACCCATCCAGGATGAGCTTTCATCATCCAATACGCATACTGACTCTCAAAATTGCCCTTGCCATTGGGAGGGGCTTCAAGTGGAGACTGAAACTCAGGAGTCCCAGCCGTGGTGGAGTCTCCTAAACCAACAATCCTGAGTCGCAAGCCTAGCACGAGTTCAGTATTCCATTAATCCGTTTTAACTTTAGATAATCCAAATCAGAAAGCTCTTCTTGGACCGGGTTCAAGCGTGCGTTAGATTTCCTAGCCGTAGGTTCTACAAGTGACGTTACACGTTACAGGATAGCTACGCGTAGGTTATATGTAGACATGGATGCTTTGCGATCGCTCAACGAGAAGCAACGAACAAATAGACAGACCATGTCTACGTTACGCAGCGTGTCGAGTTGCCTCAAAATTCCAGATTGACGCGAACGTCCAGCCTCGTCATTATCTCACTGCTAGCCCTGTTCCTCCTCGCGCCTGTACATGGAAATGCGCGCAACATCGGCACTCTTGCCGCAGGCGATTTCTCAATTTCAGTTTCTCCAAGTAGCTTGAATGTACTTCAGGGTTCGGCAGGAACCACTACAGTCATAGTCAGTTCGATGGTCAACTTCAGTTCGCCCGTGAACTTGGGGGTCTCCGGATTGCCGAGTGGGGCTGTTGCCGGCTTCGGCACAAATCCAGTGACACCCCCACTAGGAGGAAGTGCTTCGTCACCCCTGATTATTTCGGTTGGTTCGAGTGTTCCCGCGTCCACATATCCCCTCATCGTTACTGGGACAAACGGCACCATCTCTCATTCGACTTCTCTCACTTTGAAGGTAATTGGGTCGGGAGATTTCACGATCACAGTTTCCCCAGCAAGTGTCATTGTCGCACCCAGCGCGATAGGATCGGCAACAGTCACCGTAGTATCTTCAGGTAGCTTCTCTTCACCGGTTTCGTTGACCACCACAGGTATCCCCTTTGGATTGACTCTGACGTTCGGGCCAAATCCAATTACACCGCCTGCTGGGAGCTCAGCAAGTTCCCTGATCTCGCTCACGACCGTGTCTTATGCGACAACTGGGACCTACACCATTACTATAACGGGAAGCAGTGGCAATCTATCGCACAGCACAACTCTCACCGTCGCTATTACGCAGACAGGATATGCCGATTTCTCAATTTCCGCTTCGCCTACAACGGTATTCGTGGTTCAGGGCACGAGTGGCACAACCACACTCACTGTGACATCGATCAACGGCTTCAACTCGCCAGTCGGATTATCAGTTGGTTGGATTGGATCAACGCCGTCAGGTGTCACATTCACTTTTGCCACACTCGTATCGCCTCCGCCTGGAGGTACAACCGCCGTGACTTTCACAGTAACCGCAAGTTCTGCTGCTTCGGTTGGTACCTTCACTTTTCGCGTAAGTGGGACGAATGGACTGCTCAGGCACAGCATAGACTTAGCGGTTCAAGTGAGTTCCTCAGTGCGCGATTTCACGATCTCGCTTTCCCCTAGCTCGGTGTCATTGGTTCAAGGTGCCCAGGGTTCTTCCGCGGTAGCCGTTCAGTCAATAGGAAGTTTTGTTTCAGGTGTGACTCTTGCAAGTTCTAGTGTCCCAAGCGAGATAACAGTTACCTTTGGAACTAATCCGGTTACACCAGCTGCCGGAGGAACCGCATCATCTACAGTGACTATTTTGACATCAGTTTCAATGCCGGTGGGAAGTTACGGAATTGTGATTGAGGGAAGCAGTGGCTCGCTCTCTCACAATGCAATCCTAACGGTGATCGTGACTCCATCAGCCGTGGCGGATTTTTCTGTACTGTCATCATCGGGTGTTATCTCGGTAACTCAAGGAGCCAGCGGGGCAGCCACAATTACGGTGCTGTCCCGAAATGGTTTCAGTTCCAATGTCTTACTGTTTGCTTCTTGGTTGAGCGCAGCTCCGGAGGACACCACTTTTTCACTTCCAAGTGCGATCACTCCTTTGCCAGATGCGACAGCGACTTCAATTCTAAGAGTGACGACCAGTAGCAGCGCAACTCTCGGGAACTTCACACTCAGAGTGTTAGGGGTCAGCGGGTCGCTCAGTCATTTCGTGGACGTGACTGTCAGGATCACAGGTCAACAGTGCATCATCGCCACTGCAACCTACGGGTCTGAGCTTTCCCCCGAGGTCCAGCTCCTGAGGAACTTCAGAGACAATATGATACTGAAGACCTATGCGGGTTCCAGCTTCATGACTGTGTTCAATGCTTGGTACTACTCATTCAGTCCAAACGTAGCAGAATTCATAACACAACATCAAGCACTGAGAACTCCAATGAAATTCGTTCTCTACCCGCTAGTGGCGATCCTGAGGATCGGCGCAGCAACATTCAGTGTTTTGCGGGCCAACCCTGAAACCGCAGCCGTTATCTCAGGACTAGTTGTGACTTGGCTACTTGGCACAAGCTATCTCGCGCTTCCCTTCAGCGCTCTGCTCATGAGGACATCAAGAGTGCGTAGAATTGCGAGACGACTTGAGCAGTATTTGGTGATCGTTATCCTTGGAACTGTAGGTCCGGTTTTTGTTGCAGAACTCTTCCGCGAGACTCTGTTCATGATGATTCTGACACCGACTTTGATCTTAGGTGCGATGTTACTTTCGGTGCTTCTAACCTCACGATTGCTAGTGTCGCTCTACTGCGTTCTGGGCAGGCGAAGACTCTCCTAGCGATACGTCTTTTATCGAATGGCGCGGCACATGAAGCCGGGCATCGCCTTTGGTTAACCTTCTCATAAAGAACGGCGTACTAGTAACGATGGATAAGCAGCGAAGGATCCTCGAAGGACATTCTGTGGCAATCGAGAATGATCGGATAGTTGAGATTGGCGAGACGGAGGACTTGGAGCGTGGATACAAGACTGCTGAAGTTTTGGACGCATCGGGGCGCATCGTAATGCCCGGAATTATCTGCAGTCATTCCCATCTCTACGGAATGCTATTGCGAGGCGCTTCCCTCAAAATAGTGCCTCCATCAGATTTCACACAAATTCTTCAACGTGTCTGGTGGCCGGTTGATGAAGCCATGACCTTCGAGGACGCCTACGCAAGCGCCCTAGTTGCATGTTTGGAATTCGCTAAGTCGGGCGTGACAACCTTCGCCGACACCTATTCGGGTCCCCATTCGATTTCAGGGGTTCTGGATCAAGTAGCACGCGCGGTGAACGAGATTGGGATAAGAGGTTACATCGCCTTCGAGGCCACCGAGCGCCATTCGAAGGATGAAGGGATGAAGGGTGTGCAGGAGAACGTGAGATTCGCCGAGAAGTCTACAGCAACGCCCAGCAAGGCCAAACCTCTATTCAGCATTCACGCCTCCTTCACGGTTACGGACGACCTGATTAGGGAAGTGAAGAAGCTGGCCGAGGAGTGTCATGCCCCGATCACCATACACGCGTCTGAGGGAATGGGCGATGTTCATCATAACCTTGAGAATTATGGTAAGAGAACAGTGGAACGCTTACGGGATCTCGGCCTAGTCGGACCAAATGTGATACTGGCGCATTGCGTCAACCTCAACGAAGATGAAATTGAAATCATAGCCCAAACGAAAACTGGCGTCGCTCATAATCCGATGAGCAACATGCTAAACGCGGTGGGCGTCGCCCCGATCACCAGAATGCTACAGAAGAACGTTAACGTGGGCTTAGGAAATGACGGATACATCTTCGATATGTTCGAAAACATGCGTGCAACTTACCTCCTTCATCGAGTATATCACAGAAACCCGAATGCCATAGACGCCTACACAATCCTTGAGATGGCCACAATCAACGGAGCCAAACTCTACGGGATGGAGAGCGAAATCGGATCCATAGAAACCGGCAAACGCGCAGACATCATCATAATCAAACCGAACGTACTCCCCACCCCACTCAACGCCAACAGCGTCATCGGGCACGTGATCAACACAGTAGACGGAGACGACGTGGAGCAAGTGCTGGTAGACGGAGCGCCTATCGTGAGGGACAAGAAACTCGTCACCTTCGACGAAGAGAAGGCACAGTCGATATCCCAAACGGCTGCAGCTAAGCTCTGGAGTCGTTTAGAAAACGTGAGACCGCAAGTGAATCCTATCAGAAAATAGAACCACGCCGTTCCCCAGTGGATCGGATTGCAGTTTAGGCATGTTGTAACGTCCTTTCTTGAATCCGATCTTGGGATTCTACTTCTTCGTCGAAGTGAGAGGGTGGGAACATATCATGGGAGATGGGCTGGCGTGAGCGGCTATCTTGAACCGGGTGAAGATCCACTTCAGCGAGCGAAGATCGAGATACAAGAAGAGCTGGGACTAAGCACCGCACAAGCCAGTCTTGCGAGATCAGGCGAAGTCCTAAGGGCGTTTGACGAGGAGAAGGATACTGTTTGGATTGTGCATCCGTTCTTGTTCGAGGTGCACGAGGAAAACATCCGTCTAGATTGGGAACACACAGAATACAAGTGGGTCGATCCAGACGAGCTTCAATTGTACGAAACGGTTCCGAAACTAAGGGAGGTCTTTGAGCGTGTTCGATGGGATCTGCAGGCCACATCTCTAGCGCTGTCCAAGGTCGAAGGAAGCGTCAACGAACTTGCCCAGGACAGAGTACACGGTGCAAGCTACCTTGGGCAAAAATCAATTGAGGTATTAGCACAGGTCGCGAAAGCCTCTACAGCTAGCTCAACCGCTGAATTGTTCCACGACTTACTCTCATTCGCTTTGAAGTTACGGAGAGCACAACCAAGCATGGCCACCACAAGAAACCTAACTGGAATGATTCTGCACAAGATCGCCGCAGCAAGGGCGGATTCCACCTCGCAGAATCAATTCAGAGAAAAGGTAGCATACTTAGCCGAAACAGCACTGGCAGATGCAATCGCCGCGACAGAGGATGCTTCCAGAAATTCCGTGGTTTTTCTGCCCGACGAAGGTCGAGTGCTCACTCACAGCTACAGCAGCACTGTAAAACGGGCGCTGGAACTAGCCGCGAAAAGCAAGCACAGGCTAACTGTCTATGTCACCGAATCCAGTCCGGGTCTGGAAGGTAAGCGGCTTGCGAACGATCTCATCAATCTAGGAATTCCTGTGAGACTCATAGCTGATTCCGCGGTTAGTTCAGTCGTTGCGGACATTGACCTCATGTTTGTTGGAGCAGATAGTGTCCTCGTCGATGGCTCCGTAGTCAACAAGATTGGGACAAGTAGCATTGCGAAGGCCGCGAATGAAAGGGGGATTTCATGTTATGTCGTGTGCGAGACGGCTAAATTCAGTACTCAGGATTTCTTAGGCGAACCTGTGGAAATCTCACAGGCTCTTTTCGATGTGACTCCAAGCAAATACATCTCTGCAATCGTCACGGAAGAAGGTCCAATCGAACCCCAGCAAGTCGAGGAAAGGATCCGGAAGATGCTGAGTCAACTTTATCCTTAGCAATAATAGCAGAGTGGACTTCAAACCGGGTACGGAATTGATCGAGTTGAGTGGCGTCCCAGAAGTTGACTTGCGTATTCGAAGACTTGTTCAGGCTATCTTCCGCTCACAGGGGATGCTCCGTGAATACTTCACAGATCTCTTCCCTTACATGCGCGAGACTGTACGTCATTTCAACTTGGAAGGTATTTGGGACAAGGTCTACGCAGATGTGGTTACAGGCGACTACGAACTTGATCGCCTCTCCCTCTTTCTGAACCGCCTCTACAACGAAGACAAGGAGCTCTTCGCGTCTTTCTTGGGCTACGTAACGAAGGATGTCCTCGAGAAATTCCACGAACCCAAACAGAATCTTACCTGGTTCTTCGAGGAGCTTAAAGAACGAGGTTTCAGTTGGAGCGGCAAGAAGATGGTGCCCCCTCAGTAGAGCTTGGAAGCTCATCTAACGCTTACTTGCTGTCAGTCAGATCTTTTCTTTTCTGCCAGGTCCGATTAGTTCGATCCAAATTCCGTCCGGGTCTTTAACGTACGCCAATGTCTCTGATTCGTCGCCGAAAGGCTGGGCGGCTGGCTTGGCCCCTCGACGGACCAGAAGTCTGAACCATTTTGCTGCATCATCCACAATGAAACCGATGTGATCCAGCTCACTACCGTTACGATACTTCTCATAGAACCTGCTTCCCTTCGGATACCAGTTCAACTCCAACCTCTGCTTTGATGACGGGTCTACTAAATGGACCCATTTCCCACCGTGAGGCATAGTACCTCGATGACTTACTCTAAGCCCAAGAAATCGGTAGAATCTGAGCGATTTGCGTATGTCACGGACTTGGATTCCAGCATAATACAACCTAACCTTTCGTTTGGGCATGGAGTTGTCTCCAGATTCAGTCTACGAGTAGTGGAACTGCCGAAAGGGATTTGATGGTTTCGCAGTCGTATGACGGCGATTTGTCAGAACGATCTAGGAGTACAGCTCTCATACCAGCCGTTCTCGCACCGATAACATCTAGCTCATAGCTGTCGCCGACATGCATGGTCTCTTCCGGGGAATAACCGGCCATTTCTGCTGCCTTCAGGTAGAGGCGCTTGTCCGGCTTGTCGTACCCTGCGCTTTCACTAGATATGACTACTGAGAAATACTGCTCGATACCCTCTCTTGCAAGATGTAGCCGCTTCACCTCCTCTGTCGTGCGAAGATTCTGAGTAATTACTCCGAGGTGCAAACCGCGCCGTTTCAGTGCTTCAAGGCAGGGGATAGTGTCAGGATAAACTGTGATCCCGGCTCTGTCATGCCATTCCAAATCAATCTTCTTTGCTACTGCAGAAATGTGTTCCCGCGTTCCTAGATACTGCAATGCGTGCTTGTAATAGTCTTCAAAGTTTGACCGTTGTCCTCGTGGGAGAGGTCGATACTTCTCGTCCCAAAATGCCTCAGCACTAGCGATAGCCCGGTTCACCTGTTCCTGTGAAAAGTCGTAGCCCAACTCTTGCAGTATCTCAAATGTGATCTCGGGAGTGTCTTTTTTGATATGTCCAAGTGTCCCTCCATGGTCGAAGAAGACAAATCTCACACTATGATTTGGCTTCAATGCTGGCTCACAATAGCTTGTACCCCTCTACAACTTCTGAAGAGCGAGGGTCCTTTGCTTCCTCTGGCGGGGGTGTTCCGCGGAAGAGGAAGAAGAAAGCGATTGCGGATGCGAGGTAAGCCGCTGCTCCAATTATGAGTGGGGCAGAGATTGACGCGTAGCCGGTCCCGCCCAAAAGGTATCCTCCAAATATAGGACCTATCGAGCTGCCAATTCCCCAAATCGTTGAAGTTATCGCGGAAGCCGACGCACGTTCATCTGCTGTCACAGTCCCCATGAGATATGATTGTTGAACAGGCCAAGAGATGTTCATGAAGAAGTTGCGGACAATATACATCATTCCCGCCAACTCGTAAGATGGAGCTAGGATCATTGAGGCCAGCAAGATGGCTGATAATCCCTGCGTCGCGAACACGCTCCTTGGACTGCCCAAAGTTTTCGTCAGTCTTGGAATTATGGGTACGACGATTAGCGACGTAACTTCAGACGCAGCGAACCAAGGACCAAGAATAGCTTCATTCACTCCATACATTTTCTTGAACCATAGCGAGAGCAATTGCACTGCGATTCCTGAAGCGAACCCAACTAATCCCAAGGTCAGAGAGAATCGGTAGATCTGGCGCAGCGACTTCTTTGGAAAGAATGTCCTAGAAAGTTCCTTTCCGAGGACGGGAGTGAGTTCCTTTCGCTCTGGTACAGGAAGGAGAACCAGGCCCGATATTATCGCGAAGCCCGCAAATATCATGAAAGTGTATTGAAATGAAGCCAGATAGGTTGTTTGAAGATTCGAACGAAAGAAAGCGGGAAGGACGCTCATACCTGAGCCGGCTGTGAGGGCAATAGCCCAGATTCCTTGTCCCCACGCAAAGGCACTCGTCCGTTTTTCATGGGACGTCTTTTCAGCCAACAAAGCAGTCTAGGCTGGGGTCCACACAGCCGCGCTGAACCCGCCTGCCAATCCTACTCCACCTATCGCGCTGGCCACAAGAAGTAGATTCAGGTCGCGCGTGAAAGCAAAGAGAACGTAAGCTAAGGTCGCCGAGAGGAAACCCCAAAAAGCGAAGCGTTTCCGTCCGTATCTATCCGCTGCCAAAGCAAAGGGAACAAGTGCGATTGTATTCGCGACCGACGAGACAGCTATTATGACTCCGATAACTTCGCCAGAAAAGCCGATTTCATTAAGGTAGATCGGCAATACGACCAGCGTGTAGCCGAGAGGTAGCGAGTTCAGCCCCATCGCGGCGAGTAGAATTCTGATGTCACGGGTGTTCCCTGACTCGCTCAATTGCTGCTACTTCCGTTCGCAATCGAATGGTCGGTCCTATTCGGAATATGGCTTCCGCTACTTTTCAGGTCTCGGAAAAAAAAGGTGAGGGCTGTTTCACTGACAGATCATTAGACAGTTGCCGACGCGATGTTCTCCGCGAGGGTATTGTGGCGCCGCCGCGAAGTAGACAGGTTGACTAGGATAGGTGTACGCGTAGCCTAACGGAAGGCCGTAGTAGGCGAAACCGTAGCCAGAGAATGGATAGCCGTAGGTCATTCCGGAGTACTGGTAGGGTGAGTAAGAGTGATAGTACGGGTAGTACGAGCAGTAATAACACATGATCTTGCGCCCTGCAAGCCGCTTTCAGAGCCTGCAAATTAAGTATATCCGGGTTCTGGCGGGGTCGTGTAAATTCCCATGCCGAACCCTCGTCTAGCGCGCCGTGTGGTTTGCGCTCAATGAAGCAAAGCTAGGTCTGGGTGGTTGGTCGACCGAGTGGCCTGCCTAGGTTTAATGCTTGAAGGAGGTCCTCTTGACCGTTCCACGACATGACATGAATACCCAACTCTTTACCCTCTCTGAGGTCGTACCAGCGTAAAACAACGGATCGTACTTGGAAAAGTCCCAATATTCGCCGAAATTCTCTGAAGCATAAGCGCCAGCTATCTCTCCGACGATCAGTTCATGCGTCCCAGTTCGAACTCGCTCTCTGAGTCGACATTCCAGCGCAGCCGAAGCCTCTTGGATGAGCGGCTGAGAAGTCTTACTGCCCTTGATTGTTGTCAGTGCAACGCTGGAGAGCTTGTTTACGCATTCTCGGCCTGAAGTCTCACCCAGCTCGCCTACTTGTTTAGCGTAGGAGTATTCAAGCCAGTTGATTCCGAAGGCTTGAGCTTCGAGAATCATCTTGTAGGTTTCATGTTCAGGTGCAACTGAGACTCCAATGAGAAGAGGATTGAAGGACAACGGCATGCACCAGATTGCAGGCATCGCCCCAATACGCGCGGTACGCTCCACCGTTACAATGACGGGCGCCTGTGGGTAGAACAAACGATGGACTTTAGCTGTGTTCACATCCTTCCAAGCCATGAGAATCATCATCAACCTTTAAGGAAATTCTGCTAATAGTGGTTGCCTAAGAAGAACCTGGAAGAGCAGTGCTTGAAGATCAAGGCCATCGTAATGGACATGGATGGGACGATAACGAACTTCAACCTTGACTTCATGGACGCCCGGCGACGAGCACTCAGAGAGATCGACAAACTGAATCTACGAACTCCCGACCTGACAGAGCAGATAAGTCTCTACATGATCTTGGGAAAGTTGAAGCAAAAGGCCGACCCCGAGATCTACGAGTCGATACGTAGAAAGGTGTACAGCATTCTTGAAGAGATGGAACACAGAGCTGCGGCGGAAGTAACGCTCTACCCAGGTGCCTTAGATACTCTGCGGAAACTTCGCCATAGCTCTCTGAAGGTCGGTCTAGTCACGAACAATGGCCGAAAGGGGACCGATCTAACTCTGAAGCGATACAATCTGAGGATATTCTTCGAGGCGGTCGTAACCAGAGACGATTGTGAGAACATGAAACCGGCCCCAGACCCAGTTTTGAAAGTTCTCGATGAAATGCAGGTGTCCAGCAGCGAAGCGATTCTTGTGGGAGACGGGATAATGGATATCATGGCGGCGAAAGCAGCTGGCGTTCCATCAGTCGCTGTCACGACGGGACCTTTCACTAGCGGCCGGTTGCTCGAAGCCGAACCCGATTTCTTGCTGGCCTCTATAAACGATCTTCCAACCCTTATTGATAGCCTCAACTCGAACTAACCACGAACGCCAAGAAAGTCGAACCGTACTTTGAGGCAGGGATGACTTGGTGGTCGGAAAGTCTATACACGAAACGTGATTCGCCCATGGATATGCGTGCAAGAATCCGGAAAGGCCCGCCCAGAATTTCCTAGTGGAATAGTCGCCTAGCTCTCTAGGTGCGTTTCGGGACGAAGAGTATGTTAAGCCTTGATCGCATCCCAGATGAAAGTCATTCCATAGTATACTAAGATCAGGCCGAAGGCTGTCAAAAGGAGCTTGTAGTACTTCGACCCTGCTATGTTTCTTCCCTTCTTTGCGAAGTATGCTAGCGATGTGAGGAATGCGTAGTCCATCCAGACGTGGGCAATGTACATGATCAGGACGCCGATTATTGCGGCGAAGGCCAGGGCTTGGACGATGAGCACTGAACCTATCGTCAACCACCAGAGAATGAAGTACGGATTCAGACCCGTCAATGCAAGTCCCAGTACGACCGAGCTCGCCGGAAGGTTGTGCGCTCCGGTCTTTTCACCGGGCTCAGTCTTGCTCTTTAGTGTCCCGTAGATTTGCAGTACACCGAATCCAATGAGTCCCAAGCCTCCAGCGAGGCCTATCACGGCTTTGATCGTGGGCTGACTCGCGGCGGCAAGAAGTCCCAGAGCAAGAGCCAGTACTAAGGGAAATTCGACAAGGGTGTGACCGACGGCGCACGAAAAACCGGAACGTGCTCCTCCTTTGGATCCTTGCATGAGAATACCAAAGGAGAGCGGTCCAGGAGCAAGTGCCCCTGATGCCGTGACAACGATGACGGTTCCCACAAAGTCGACTAGGTTCAATCCCTTGAGATCACTTGTCCGTGTCCAAGAAATGCTTTCCGCAGTCTACTTGAGCTTGCTCGGAATACGTTTTGATTGCCAACCGACTAAACAGGTTGGCCAACAACAAATATCCCGATAGCATAACTCACGATGGCGGTGACCAGTCCGATGGCAAGCATCTGTAGGCCTGACTTCCACCAGATCCCGACCCTTAAGACGTTTGACTTGTAAGAGCCGACCGCAAATAGCGATGCGCCTGCAAGTGCTATCGAGGCCCACGCAGCGGTCCAAATCGGAAGTCCAAAGAATGGAGCTACTGGTATCAATGAGCCTATGATGGCTGCTAGGCCGACAATTAGAGCTGTCTTCAGTAATCCCTTCTCTTCGACGGGAGCAACCTTCAGCTCCTCAGCCATCATAACGTGAACCCATCGCTCCTCATCTGATGTGATGGTGTCAACGATCTCATCCAATTGCTTCCCGGTGAAACCCTTTGCTTGATAGATCTGTCTAATCTCCTCGCGCTCGATAGTTGCGAACTTTCGGATGTGCTCTTTTTCCCGCTCCACCTGCCCCTTGTAGAAATCTCTGTCAGCCAAGGTTGAAGTGTATGCAACCGCGGCCATCGAGAGCGATTCGGCAAAGGTCGTTGCTAAGGCGGCGGCAATGATGATGCGGGAATCGCCTGATGCCGCGGCTACACCAAGGACCACCCCCAAAACGTTCACAATGCCGTCTTGTCCTCCCAGGATCACATCGCTAATTGTCGAACCGGGTCTGTGAAGTCTCCTGTGTGCCTCAAGATCCTCTTTGCTTGGAACACGTCGGAAGGAGGTGGCCTTCGTTCGCTCAGCAGAGCTAGTGTTCTTTTCCGTCTGCGACATCGAGAAACGCGCTCTAGATCCTGTCTATGCTTCGGGAGTTAAGCTTCTGCCTATCCTTCCGAGAGCACGCACGACATCATGCTTCGTCAGGAGACCTATAACGTGTGAATCTCGATTAACCACAGGCAAGCTGCCTATCCCTTTGTTGATCATGATCTGGGCCGCTTGCGCTAGGTCTGCATCGTCATCAGTTATAACTGGATCTCGCGTCATCAATTCCTTAGTTGTTAGCAAGGCTGCGTCGTTTTCCGTCTGCGAATGAAGGGATAGTCTCCGATGGGTCGGGGCCTTTTCCCTAATATGTAGCAGATCTGAGAGTGTTAAAATCCCAACCAGTTCCTCGTCAATTACAGGAACACTTGGTTGCCTGAAAACTATGGCGTGCGCAACGTGAATTACCGGATAGTTGCTCTTCGCGAACACGAAATCCCCAGTCATGAATTCATGAACTTTGAATTTGCCGGGGAATTTACGCGCGAAATAATGACATAGATCTGTTTCAGTCATTATGCCAGCAACTGGTTTGTCATTAGTGATGATCGTGTAAGACAAGTTCTCCGTGTCAAACATTCGGGCTGCGTTGAACACGAGCGAGTCCGATCTGAGTAGTGGAATGTTTTCTGAAGACGCTTCCGAAACCGACATGTCCTCAAGGTGACGCGTGGTGGTGTCCTCTAAGAGAAATCTTGCAATATCCCGCTTCGAAATTAGACCGACCGGTCTGTTACGTTCGTCAACGACCACAAGTTGGGAGACGCGGTTGTGGGTCATCAGGTCTCTCGCTTTCAACAAGGAGTCTGATGGTGATATCGTCACGACCCATCCAGTCATCACATCAGCGACTGAGTCCACTCGCGATGCGACCTGTTGATCTGCCATCAGTAAAATCATTCTCTTCTTGGAATCTAGAGTTCGCTAACTCGATTTTTTGATATAAGCCGGCTTAATGGTTCCCATAACTGATATTGATATTGAAGAGAAAAGTAAGCCGCGATTCAGCGTCGTCTCAATTCAGACTTAGAGGATTAGGGTCAATTCTGGTTTCTGCGCAAACGCTGCACAAGTAATGGGCTGGTTAGCGGCTTTCGACCGTTCGTTTTGACTTGATCTTGATTCCTCGATTGGACAGTTCACGCATGAATTCCCTGCGGAGTGCACCTCTAAAGGCAAGTTCGGGCGGAACCAGACCCTTCATTTCAACTCGTCCCATTCCAAGCATTTGCGCAGCTACTGAGCACGGGAGTGCTGTGGTCCGAGCCATAGATGTCAAGTTTCTTTTGGGATCGTAATGATCGATCATTTGATAGTGATGGTGAACGCGCCTGCCGTTCTTTCTCCCGGACACATCTACGCGTAGGAGTGTTAGATCTTTTTCCTTGCCTAGGCTGATTCTGTCAGAAAGTATCTTCGAGACGAACTGCCTTGGTCGAATTCGCGCTCCATCTATCCTTACTGGGTCCGTTTCCAACAGGCCACATTCTATGAGTGTCCGTATTTGGGCAACGTGGCCGGGCCAACGGATTGTCTTTTCATCCATCTCCTTCACGCCTTTCATTGTCTGCACGAGCGTTGAGAGACCATCGGTGTAGAAACATTCACACCTACCTATTGGTGGGGGGAAGACCACTGGTTCCAGACCAGACAACGCCTCAACGTCAGTGACCCTGCCATTTTTCACGATCTTTGCCTTGCGCAGATACTCCTCCAAAACTGCCTCAAATGAGAAGACGATTCTATAGTTGAGCGGAGGCTTAGGACGTTCTGGGATGCCCCCTACTTTGATGTGGACCTCGTCAACCCTTTGCATTTTATCAGCTGCGTCCATGGCCAGAATGTTCGTCAATCCTGGCGCAAGACCGCACGCAGGGACTATTGTGATACCTTTCCTCTTAGCCTTGGAGTGAATCCTGCTCTGTTCAAAACGCCAGCCAAAAATCAGATCAACAAAACTCACACCTGCCTTTAGGGTCGATTCGATGGCATATTCGCTTAATC
>Ga0315296_10002676_pt1 | contig 15095 bp, 18 predicted proteins | sample YL17G14_18_MG_FD_203921 | JGI IMG/M metagenome (GOLD analysis project Ga0315296, IMG submission 203921) | Sediment microbial communities from Yellowstone Lake, YNP, Wyoming, USA - YL17G14_18 | ecosystem: Environmental > Aquatic > Freshwater > Lake > Sediment | place: USA: Wyoming | collected... | reverse complement strand
CATAGTGGAACAAACCATTGATAACCTGCTAGGTTCCGCAGTAGATGAGGTTATCGTGGTGCTGGGGTATAGGGCAGAAGAGATATCAAAGACCATAGCCGCCAAGTCGGTAAAAATAATTGTTAACCCAAACTACAGCCAGGGGATGAGCACATCCATAATAGCTGGACTAGACCTGATTGCTCGCCAGGCTCAAGCGGTTATGCTCGCCCTGGGTGACCAACCTTCTGTGGACAGCCAGATTATTAACCGACTGATAGAGGAATTTTATAACCATAATAAGGGCATCGTCATCCCAACCTACCACGGTAAGCGCGGACACCCGATTACCTTTGCTATCAAATATAAACCGGAACTGCTAGCGCTAAAAGGTGATGTCGGGGGAAAAGAGATAATTAAAGACCACCCTGGCGATATCCTTGAGGTCGCCGTTGACTCTGAGAGCGTCATCTCCGATATTGATACCAGAGCCGATTATCAGTCCCGCCTTGGCTAAAAGTTAATCCACACATTATTGATAGATGTCTTTTATTAACCTCACCCCCTTTAAGCGGGGAGAGATTTTAGAGAGGGGGCTTCGCCCCCTCTCTTATTTTCACCCCCCTTCCCTTAGTAAGGGAAGGGGGCAGGGGGATAGGTTGCTAAACAATCTTTTGATATTCAGTTGACAAAAGCGCTATATCGCTTATAATATAGAGCTGACTGCTCTGTGGAACAAAGAGTAAATGACCGAGGTACCGAGGTTCAGACCTAAAAAGCCTTCCCACCTCTCCCGCCACCCCCAGCCGGGCTATACCGTAAGCGGCAGGATATGGCTGGAGAAGGACGGCGAGCTCTATATGGGATGGGGCCGGGCAATGCTGCTGGAGCGCATTGACAAGCTTGGCTCAATAGCCGCTGCCGCCCGGTCGATGAAGCTGGGTTACCGCAATGCCTGGCTCTGGGTAGAAGCTGCCAATCGCCTAGCGCCGTCACCACTGGTTGAAAAAACCGCCGGTGGGGCGGGGGGAGGACATGCCAGACTAACCGAGGAGGGGCGAAAGGCTATTAATCAATATAAAGACCTGCGTGCCCGATTTCAGAAATTCTTGAAGAAAGCTGCCTAAAATTTTTTTTGCTCAGGGCTATATCAGACGCGATATAGCCTCTTAACCTAGAAAGGGGAAAAATGAAGAAGCTACTGGTTTTACTCCTGGCAGGAATATTGGCTATCATTCCCACCGGGGGATGTGCCCAGAAGGAGAAGACATCTATAGGCATGGCAGTCGAATTTAATGCCCACTCTGCCTGTGCCTACATCAGCCAGGATAAAGGCTGGTACGAGCAGGAAGGACTGAATTTAAGGGCCTACGAGAGCTACGCCACCGGCATGGCTCTGGCTTCGGCTTTAGCCCGGGGTGACATTGAGGTCGCCTATATCTGCCTAGTGCCGGCGATAAATATCTATGCCAACGCCGGAGTGCCCATAAAAATCATCGCCGGAACGCATAAGTATGGCTATGGCCTGGTAGTTAATCCTGAGAAAATACAAACGGTTAATGATTTGGAAAAGCCCGGTATTCGGCTTGGCTGCATCCAAGTAGGCGGTGCCGTTGATGTGCTAATGCACAAGATGATAGATAAGTATAATCTTGACCAAGGTAAGATACTCGCTAATGTCCAGCGGATGGACCCCTCAAAGCAGGTTCTGGCGATCAAGATGGGACAGCTAGATGCCGCCTTTCTCCCCGAGCAGTGGGCGACTATGGCTGAGGAGTTGGGTTTTAAAATGCTGCTTATGAGTCAGGACATCTGGCCCGAAATGCAGGGCAGCGTCCTGGTAGTCAAGGAGGACTTAATAGATAATCACCCTGAGGTGGTGAAGAAACTGGTAGATGTATCGCAAAAGGCAACTGATTGGGCAAATAAGCACCCAGAGGAAGCGGCCGAGGTTATAGCCAGGCAGTTGCAAGCCGCCGGGGGCAAAATTCCGTCTGACGCACCCGAGGGCATGTCCAAGCTAGAAATCACCCCCGAATTATTGCTAAAATCTATGAGCCGGCTGGAGTATACCATGGATATTGACCCCAAAGCGGTTCAGGCGACCATTGATTACATCGCCGGGCTCGGCTATATAAAAAGCAGCTTCAATGCTGAAGACATTCTGGACTTAACCTTCTTGGAGGGTGAATAATGCTTAAGAAACTCAGACCGGGGTGGGGACTATTACCGGTAGCCATATTTCTGGCTATCTGGGAAATAGTTGCTCGACTTAACCTAGTCCCGGGTCAGCTCTTCCCCCCATTCTCGGTTGTGGTTCAGGAATTCTACCATCTAGCCGCCAACGGGGTGCTGGGGGATAATTTCCTCGCCAGCCTGGTAAGGGTTCTGATTGGCTTCTGTGCCGGCTCCATCGCCGGCATCGCCGTGGGGGTGATAATGGGGTGGAGAGAGAATATCAACAAGGCGCTGCACCCCATAATCAGCCTGTTCTACCCCATACCCGCCCTGGGCTGGTTACCGCTGCTCATGCTGTGGATTGGCATCAACGAGATGCTGCCCATTGCCATAATCTTTATCTGCTCCTTCTTCCCCATCCTCTACAACACAGTTACCGGCATCAGAAATGTGGACAAGGAATATATCCAGGTAGCCAGAACGCTGGGGGCATCCGATGCCAAGATTTTAGCCACTGTGGTTATGCCACTAGCCCTGCCCAATATCTTTACCGGGCTGAGGCTAGAAGCGGGAATGGCGTGGCGGGTAATAATCGCTGCCGAGATGGTGGCTATCCCCACCGGGATTGGCGCCCTGATGATGAAAGCAGAAAGCCTCATCCGCATCGACATCATCATTGTCTGTCTGATAGTATTAGCCGTGATGTGCCTCACCTTTGAGAGGTTCTTCCAGTATATGGAAGCCAGACTCACCACCAAATGGAGATGATATGCCGTCTATTGAGCTCAGGAATATAAGTAAATATATCTGCCGCGATGTGAACCTGAAGATACGGGATAAAGAACTACTAGTGCTATTAGGACCAAACGGTGCCGGGAAAACCACCCTGATCAATATTATCGCCGGGCTGACTGACTATGAAGGGTCGGTGCTGTTTGATGGTGTGCCGGTAGATAAACTGCCGGCAAATAAAAGGAAGGTGGGCTACCTCTTTCAGGAGCTAGTCCTCTTTCCCCACCTTGACGTCGCCGCCAATATCGCCTATGGCTTAAGAGCACAAAAGCACTCACCGGGCCAGGCTGAAGCCAGGGTAAACGAACTGCTCCAGATGATGAAGATAAAGCACCTCTCAGCGCGCTACCCTAAACACTTGAGTGGCGGGGAAAAACAAAGGGTGGCTTTAGCCCGAGCCCTGGCTCCATCACCCCGGGTACTGCTTCTGGACGAACCCTTATCCAGCCTGGATACGCAAACCGCCAAGTATTTGAGAACCGAGCTCAAGCAGCTTCAGCAGAGGCTCGGGATTACCACTGTATACGTAACCCACGACCTCCAGGAAGCCGAAGAAATGGCGGATAGAATGGCCGTCCTCCAGAATGGCCATGTGGAACAGGTAGGCAAACCAGAGGAAGTATTTTTCTATCCCAAGAATGAAAAGGTCTCGGATTTCATTGGGGCACCCAATATTCTGGACTGCGATTACTGCCGAAGCCTGGGGAAGGGGGTTATGGAGGTTGGCTGTGGTGGGCTATCGATAATTGTCCCCTATGAGGGAAATTCCGCTCAGCGGATTGCCCTCCTTCCCAGCGATATACATATCTTTGAAACCAGACCGCCGGGGCCAGAGGTGAACCGGTTTAATGGGACCATCACCAGCATCAAACCTACCCCTGAGGCAGTGACAATTGGACTCAAGGTGGGAGCGATTAACCTCGCCGCTGGCCTGCCCCACCATATATTTGAAGATATGAACCTAGCGGTGGGTAAAGAGGTCTTCTTGATATTAAAGCTGAGAAGAATAAGGGTCTATGAAAACAAAGACCGCTAAGATACAGCCAGCGGTCGGATTCGAACCGACGACCGGCGGTTTACGAAACCGCTGCTCTACCCCTGAGCTACGCTGGCCTTGAAGCTAAATCTCGGAAAGTTGGCGACAATTTGGCGACAGAATTTTTATTTACCCCGGCGGGCAGCACTTCGTCCAGTAACACCATAGCATCCTCTTGCATACCGCTTATTATATGGCTGTAGACGTCCATTGTAAAGGCAACCGAGCTGTGCCCCAGGGCTTCAGAGATTACCTTAGGCTTTGCCCCACGTAGTAACATAAGACTGGCGAAGGTATGCCTCAGGTCGTGGAAGCGCACACCCTCAAGACCCACTTGTCTTGCCATTCTACCGAAGGCATGAGTTAAGACACAAGGGTCTATCGGCTTGCCTTCCACACTGGTAAAAACAAGGTCGTCTAAAGTAAACTCTTTCCCTAGCTGCTGGTAAAGCATTTCCCTCTCTGCTCGGTATTCCTTTAAGAAGAGAGCCAACTTCGGGGTCATGGCGACACGGCGCCGGCTGTGGCTTGTCTTTGGCTCCTTAAATTCGCAAACGCCACGCCTTTTATAGAGCACCTGGCTAACCGATATTGAGAGCATATCAAGGTCAATATCTCTCCACCTTAAGCCCAGTAATTCAGCCTGTCTAAGCCCCGTGCTCACGGCGGTATAGACTACGGGGTAATAGTAGTTATCCTGTGCATTCTCAAAAAGGACTTCAACCTCACCAGGGGTCAAAGTGCGCATGACCTTCTTACGTGGTGAAGGTGGGTCAACCATCTCAGCAGGGTTGCGCCCTAGATAGCCCTGTCTAACGGCATACTTCAAGGATTGAGATAATACCCGGTGCTGATGGTGAACTGTCTGGGCCGATAGCGTTTCACAAGCCTTGCCATAGTAGCTCTGAATCGCCTGCGGGTGAAGGTGTTTTAGCTGGATGTGGCCCAGGGCGGGTATCAGGTGGCGTTCTATAATGCTCTGATAGCCGTCAAGGGTGCGTTGTGAGCAGTTAGCCTTGACATACCCTTCAAGCCAGTTATGAAGGTGCTCTGCTACTGTGAGGCGGCCTGGAGGGGTATAAACGCCTTTATCAAGGCTGGACAATAGCTCAGTTAAACGCCTTTGGGCATCGCCCTTGCGACCTCGGACAGTTTCAAAGTGGCGCCGGGGCTTCCCGTCCGGTCCCGTGCCGGTGTAGATTTGAATTTGCCAACTATGATTACCTTTTGAGCGTGTAGAACCTCTCATGGTTTACCTCCTTTTTTCTTCTGACCCTTTGGCTCAAGAGGGTCTTCGTCCAGGGCACGTATCTGCCCGCGTATCTTCCCTGTAGCGTCTTTTATATATCCATCTTCATAAACCCAGGGCAGCGTCTTATCCTCTTCCTTTTCCTCTTCTAGCTTTAATAACTGAAGCACCGCTGTATCAAGGTCAGTCGTATCAGTGTCCTTGCCTATTGCTTCATAGGCACGCTCCCTGATAGCATACCACTGCATAAGGTTTCCAAGATTCCTATTCTTGTCCCCCACTTTCTCAAACTCTAAGAGCACACTAGATAATCTGGAGAACCATAGCGCCTCTCTAATAGTGAGGATAGCCCCTTGCCTGCGATATTGCGCCCATGCTCCCAGCACGGTTGGCAGAGCTTCAGGCGGTATATCATATTCCTTTTTTGCTAGACAACTAAGAGACCAGGGTTCATCCAAAGGGCTATGATGATTGCGAGCGCTAGAAATCATTTTTTCAAGATTATCCTGGCTCGGCACTCTCCAATCTTCCCTCTCTTCCGCCTCTATCTCATATTTCAAAGCTGTGGCTAATGTTGCTCTGGGTATTCTGGGATGTAGTAAAGCCTTGCAATATATGAACTCTTTAAGTTTTGGGTCAAGATTCGTGGAACCCTCTAGCCTACCCATTATTATTCCTTCCTTTTATTCCTTTAATTCCTTGTATTTTGAATAATATGCCTATATACTTACTATATATCATAGAAACGAACAAAAGTCAAGCAAGAGGGGAGTAATGTTCAAGAATCAGATTAGGGAGCGCCGGCAGCAATTAGGGTTATCCCAAACTAAGTTGGCGTGCATGATTGGTGTGGCTGAAAGCACGTTATCCGACTTGGAGCTGGGGAAGCGACAGAGCTGGCCCAAAATACGCAGGGCTTTATCAAGAGTATTAGGGCTAACCGAAGCCGAGCTATTCCCACCAGATGACCGCAGTTAGGGGGGAAGGCTAAGATGCAGGATAGTGAGCAATCTCTAATCATGACTCTGCCGGAATTTGCAAAAGCAACCGGCTGTAGTCGTGGACTCATTTATTCTTTAGCCAAGCGCGATAAGCTACCCGTGCCGGTAATAAGGTTGGGCCGTAGGCTTGTGCTATCCCGCAAGGCGGTCTTAACCCTACTCTCAGGTGATGGCGAGGGGGGGCAATGGCCGTCAATAGACTGGTTCTCCGTTTAGTGCCCAACCCCCTTGTCAGTGATAGACAGTATTGCCGATTTTACCACCTTGATGTCTGTGAGCTTGATGACACGGAACTGCGGGACGAACTTTATACCTTGTACTCCTTTCTGTGGGGCTTGCCCCCGGGGCATTGGGTCAGGCAACGAGTGGAAAGGTTAGAGGAGGAATTACTAAAACGAAAATACAATATCAGGAATGAGTCTAGCGGGCAGCGAAAGTTTTTACCTGCTAAAGGGGTAAAATTATGAACCACCCCGCTGTTACTGAAGGGATTGGCTTCATAAACTATTCCTGGCCAGACTTAGGGCTTCGGGTAATGGCTGAGCGTATCACAGATGACGGCTATGCGGAATTGCGGTTCTACTCAGCCAATAAGACCGATGAATCACTGTTGCATATCACACGGGTTAATCTCTTGGCTACCACAACCATGAACAGCCTAGCAAAGAGGTTAGAAAAAAACTCGCAAGATATTCCCTGGACTGATGTCTTGACCTATATCACCGGCAAGACTATGGAAATCGCAAGGCGGGGCGAACCAGCAAAGGTAATCTGGCCCAGTGATATGCTCCTTGAACCCGAATATCTGCTAAAGCCAATTATTTACTTGCACCATGGGAGTGTGGTTTTTGGCGAAAAGGGAGCGGCCAAAAGTTTGCTTGCTTTAACTTTGGGGTATATCGTGCAACTCCCCTTCCATGATAATTTGCTAGGATTTATTACACGGGAAGAAAGCACACCCACTCTCTATATTGATTATGAAGATGACCAGAGCACCTTTGAAGCCCGGTGGAGCGCATTGGAGCGGGGGCTTCAACGCGGTGCTATGCCCATAGTCTATCAGCGCTTAGCCAGCCCTATTGCCGATAATATTGAGCTACTTCAAGACAGGATTGCCCAATACAAAGTGGGCTTTCTAGTAATTGACAGCCTTGGCTTGGCTGCTGGTGGCAGCTTAAACGACCCCGAACCCGCCATACGATATCATGCAGCTTTAAGAAGGTTAGGGCTCCCCAGCCTCACAGTGGCGCATACGTCAAAGGAATTTGGACTAAAAAGACGAACCATTTTTGGCTCGGTTTATTTTACCAACCTGGCAAGGTCGGTCTGGGAGGTTAAGGCAGACCCAGAACCCGATGTAAACGAACTCGCTATCAGTCTGCGCCAGACGGACGCAAACTATAGTGCAAAACATGAAGCTATCGGCTTACGGTTTTCCTTTGAGAACGATTCTATCAAGCTGGAAAAAACCGACCTGAGAGATACTGGGCTTTCAGGGGAACTGCCCTTATCATTCCAGATTAAGGACTTACTACGGAGCGGAGCTAAAACAGTGAAGGAAATCGCCGAAGTCTTGGAAGCCAAGGAAGCTAGCGTCAGGACTATTATAAACCGCATGGCAAAAAAGGGGCGACTGGTGAAACTGGGGGATTCATGGGGCTTAAAATCAAAGATATAACACTTGGTATAACAGGGGGATATATAATATCCCCCCCCTGTTATGTTATACCGCATAACTGTTATATAACAGGGTGTTATACTGTTATGTTTGAAGCTAAAAACATCACCAGGGGTGTTATACTAACCCTTATCGGAAAATTGGCTCGTATAACAGGATGTTATACCAAACTGATTCTTACGGGAAATCAAGCTGGTTACGTTTTGAGGCTAAAGGACGAATTCACTCGGAGGCTAAATAATTATGGCAGGCACTAAAGGACATTCAGGTCGCAAGAGAAAGGTCGTTGAACTAGCTACTTGTGGTCAAATCTTGGCTGCTGCTGCCATCCCTACTGCCCGTTATCTGAGAGGTGTAATAGATGGCACAATCAAGAGGCCAAGTTGGAGCAGGATTGAGGTTGCGAAATTTATCATTGACCATGAGCTCGGCAAGGCAAGGATAAAGGCTGAAATAACCGGGGCGGGGGGAGTACCAACGACCTGGCAAGAGCTCGTTCTGTTAGCCATCGCTGTCAGGGAACGAGAGGAGCTGGCGGAACAGGCTGAGATAGAAGGTGAACCGCCAAAAATAATAGGGCTTTCTGAAAAGCCCCCAGAAGGAGAATAACGCCATTTTAACGCCACCTTAGCTTTGGGGGATGGTAGAATTACGAGTAAAGGCAGCGGTTTATTAGTTCTATGATAGAGGGAATAACATGACAAACTGTTCCAGGGGAAGTAAAAAGGCAAGTGAGGGGAATACTACTCGGCTGACTGCTAAGAGGCTTCAAAACAAGCCACAACAAGCGACAGGAGGGGTTAAAGGACTGGCGACAGGTCGGAACTGGCGAGTCGGGGCGGACTCCCTCAACATCATCCTTTACCGGCGTCAGGTTAATAAGAAAACTGGCAAGGAATACTGGCGGGTGTATGGTTATTATGCCACCGTTGCTAACGCCTTGGTGGGGCTGGTTAATCAAGGTGTTAGAGATACCGAACTGGCAGACCTGAAGACGGTTTGCGACAAGATAGACCGGCTACGTAAAGATATTTTGAAGGTATTCGGCTCAAGTGAAACCATTGAGGCATGATATTCGGAGTGCAAAAGAAGGGGGAATGGCAGGGGCTCTGCACCCTATATTCAGGCTGCGAAATGACCCCCTACTCTCAGAACAAGGGGTATATTTTAATATGGGGATAGCCATTATACGATACCGTGAATTTCAATTGCGTGAAAAGGCTCATAAAAATGCTGCTAGATACAGGCAAGGGGGTGATTATGGTGTAAAAAAATGCAAGGAAAAAAGATTTAAGCCTAAAACCGCAATAGCGGGAATGGCTAAAAAAGGGAAGTAAACAAAGAGTAGCTATTACTATCTAGCACTGCTCTTCGTTAACGCCCCTCGAGGTTGATATGCCGCCTTTGTTGCTCATTTTCCCCAAATTGCCTTTGGCAACTTCTTTTACCCACAAAACAGGAGGTGATGTGGGGACTAATGTGCGGAACGAGTTACACTATTGACAGCCATGCCGATAACGACTAGACTGAAGTCGAACATGTAAAACAACCTCAAAACAGTATTATGATTGCAGTTAGGCAGGGCATTTAGCCTAGCTAAGGGAAGCGGGTGAGCTAGATGGAACAGGTTAGTAATAAGGTTAAGCAGGGGTCTCAAGAGGCAGCCGAGGTTATTGCTGAATACAAACAAAAACTCACCGGGGCTATTGAGGAGGAGTTCAAGAAGGTAAGAGAAGAGGTTGAGCACAAATCAGCTTATATTATCACTAGAGTTCAGGAAGAAGCGGAGCAGATTACCAAAGACGCAAGGAGAAAAGCCGAACAAGAAGTGGCAAGGTATATAGACGAGTCGAGGCAGAAGACTGAGCAAATAGCCACAGAATTCGTAGAGGAAGCTAAAAGAAAAGCTGAGGAGGAATCAGCTACAATCATCGCCAAGGCAAAACAACTAGCTGCGGAAATTGCTAAAGAGGCTGAGGAGACAGCAAAGAAGCAGACCAAAGAGAAGAAGAAGCAGGAGGAGGAGCGCATCATTGAGGAAGCTAAGCAGAAATCAGCAGAGATTCTTGCCAAAGCAAGGCAAGCAGCAGAGGAGGAGGCCGGCAAGATCATAGCGAACACAAGGAAGGAAGCAGAACAGGTAGCTAAGAAGGTGGTGGAGAAGGCTAGAATAGAAGCGCAAGACTCCCTTAAGGCTATTGATGAGTTAAGAAGGAAGGCAGAACAAGACATCAAGGAGGCTAAAGAAAAGACCCAGAAGGAAGCACAGCTGATTTTCAAAAGCGCTCGAGAGGTGGGGAGGAAGGACGCTGAAGAGAAGTGGCGTAGAATTACCACTGAAGCCAAGCAAAAGGTGGCTCAGGCTACTAGCGAAGCTAACGAGAAGGGGAGGAAAAAGGGGGAGGAGGAGGCGGCCGAAGCTATGGCTGAGCAAATGCGGAGGTCAAAATGGGAAGCGGCTCAGACTATCGCTGAGGCCAAACAAAGGGCGGAGCAGATTACTAACGAAGCCAAGAATACCGCGAAGAGGGTCCTTGAAGATTCAGACAGGATTATCGCGGCAGCACAGCAGAAGGCACAGCAGATTGTTGAGGAAGTTCGGGAGAAAGTCATCAAGGCAAAGGCTCTTATCGACAAGTTAGTTGAATAGCTCACCAGCCAGTACAAAACATAAAAATCAGTTTGAAATTTTGAGGATGCAGCGGGAGTATGTTCTCTCGTCCTTGCAGATGTGTTCACCCCTATCAGGAATGGGAACTAGCTTAGAGCTAGACGAGGGGAAATTGCGTTGCGACATTCGTAATCGTTGTAACACAATAATTCATATTCCATTCCAGGTCGCTCATTGGTTCAGCGCCTGCAAACTAGCCTTGATAAGCTGAGTTATGGCTCTAGCCATCGGCCTCGACGCTTCATCACTTCTTTCAAGGAACTTGTAATCGAACTTCGGGTACATTTCCCTGAGCCTCGCCCCCACCCATTTGGCTAGCTCGGCGTACCCACGACCTACTGTTGGTCCCCTTTTCCACACCTCAATGATCGTCAAGAGACCTCCCCCTCGCTCTATAATGGGCCAATACTTTATGAGACTTCTGCTTGGGTCACTATCTTCATCGTATTCAACTATGAAGCAGCGAGCACCGGTGCCTATCACGATGTCGGCTTCAGGCCAAAGGCTTCTTGGCTGACCGCTCCATTCAATCCTACGGTGGTCCGAAACGCTCCACTCTGAACACTCCGCCAGCAGATTAGAGAGAAGCGCATTCGGAAAAACTTCGCTTTGTCGTCTGGGCATGGTAGTGTACCGCCGATTGAAATCCTAGTCTGGAATCATCCTGTTGTCAATAGGGGGCACACATACGTCTGGAGGCACAATTCATCTTAATGTAAAGCAGTTCCGCCATTTATTGCCCAGGAAGGTTTGTTGTGCAATCGGGCTCTGGAGTCACCACGAGACCAATAGAAGACAATGAGACTGTTGTGATATACTTATAGCAAGTGCCTATCTATGAGTGACCTGGGTGGTTATAGGACGGTAATGCAATGCAATCACGAATGACCTCTAGACGGGATGAGATAATCAAGTTGAGGAAAGGGCGCCTAACTTATGCCGAAATCGGGCGCAGATTTGGCATAAGCAAAGAGCGAGTAAGGCAAATACTGAACCCGAAGCCACCAAAGCCTGCGACCGAAAAGCCTACCCTGCAGTCTAAGGTAATGCTAACAACAGGCGAGGTTGCTCAGCTGCTCGGGCTGCATCCCAATACTGTTAGGCGCTGGACCCAGAAGGGAGTATTAAAAACCTATCGGATTACGCCCCGTGGTGATAGAAGGTTTCGGCGGGAAGACGTCGATGCCTTTCTCAAGGAATAAGAGGTGGCGCCTTGCCTGACACGGCATGGAGAGCTAGAAATTATTCATGACGCTCTGGCGGAGTGCCGGCCCTGCCCCACAGCTCATTTGCCGACTCAGCTAACTTTCCTCCCATCGCCGTTGTGTGCTTTGAGCTCAGCGAGGAAGCGAACAATATCTTCTCGCTTGAATCTTCGGTCCCCCCGGGGTGTAATGCGGTACGCCTTTATTCTTCCCTTGTCACTCCAGCGCTTCAAGGTGTTGGGATGGATATGGAGGAGCTTAGCTGCATTCCTCGTCCCAAGCATATTGCCTATTTGATTGTCTTCTACCATATCCTCTTCCATCTAGGCTTTAACTAACCTATGTTCAGCATAAGTTACTTCGCCCGCCTATACAATCACCCAGACGTACTATTGTGAATAGTAAATAGTCCTGGGAAGAAAGTACAAGGTTGGGCGGAAAAGTTATGCTGGAAGTCTTGTCTTCCTATTGACTTTTGCCGTCTGGCAGATTATCCTTATAAACATCGGCAAAAGCTTCATATTTTGGGACTAACTGGCTGAACAGGGGACGTTGAACCACCACCCGCAGTTTGGTCACCAGGGTGGTGGGGAGTCAATGGTGAAACCGACCTGCAAAAGGGTCGGTTTTTGTGTCTAAAGGGGGTGGAGGAGCCATGGAGAATTAGAAGTATGACAAGATGGGCTGACATTATGTCTCATAAGCAAAAATATCTGAGGAAAGGGAGGTTTTAGGGAGACATGAAAAAACTATTATTTCTAGTACTGGCAGTCGCCCTGGCGGCAGGTCTGGCTCTATCGGGGGTGATGGGAGCAGGAGCCTCAGTCCCCCCGTACCAGTGCCCAACCTGCAATGACCCACCAACGGTAATAACGGTCGACGTGAGTACAACGGTTAATTTCAACCCCGCGACGCCAACCTGCACCGGAGATGCAGACCTGTGCGCCGCCGGCGTTTTCAGCTACGACAAGACCGGCGCTGACGCATCCAAGTGGAAGGCAATCTTTGACGCCGGCGCCAGCAAGCTCCTGGTAACAAATAACGCCATCATCACCGTGGCGCCGGTCGGCGGAAAGACTCCGGGTATTGAGATTAAGGGCACCTGCGGCCTGCAGGTTGACAGTGGCGCGCGAATCGAGATTGTGTCGGCGAATAATGAACACGGCAACATCTTCATTCATGTTGACGGTGACATTCTTATTAATGGGACCGTCAGGAACGAGATTACCGGCACCACCGGCATGCCCGGCGACATCACCATTGCTTCCTGCTGTGGTAACATCACCGTGGGCGGCACCGGTCTGGTTACGACCTTCGGTCAGGATTATGGCGGCAGCGATATCAATATCCTCACCTGCTGCACCTGCCGTAAAGGCAACATCACGATTAACGGTCTGGTGATGGCACGCGCCGAAGCCCATGTAGCGCCCTCCGAGGATACCAGACCTCGTATTAATGTAGTCTCCTTTGATGGCACCGTAACCATCAACGGCAATAGTGCTGGACCCTTCTTCGACGAGTTCCTCGGCTGGGGTGGCACCAGGTATGATATCTGGCCCGGCTTACTCTCCTGGGTTGACAACAACGCTATACCAGGTTCAGTAAAGGTACAGGCGCTGGGAGACATCACGGTGAACGGGCACGGCACTAACCCTACCGCAGCGGTAAGGGATAGCTTCGCCGCTATCGCCGTACGTGCGGGAACGAGCACCCCTTATGGTGGCACCGTAGATGTGCGGTCCAAGCAAGGAAGCATCATTGGCAAAGACCGCGCTTTTGAGGTGAACCGTAACGGCGGCACTTCCCTGATACGCCTGTGGGCGGGTCAGGATATCACTCTAAGTCGCCCCGGCGCCACTGCTGATTTCAATCCGGTAGTGGATAACAACTTTGGGTCAGGCGGCGATAAGGGCGGTACCAACTATATACGTTCTTACCAGAAAGGTATCACGGTAGGTAGCGGTGCACAGGTCACGGCACTCGGAAACAATGTTGGCAACAACGGCGCTAACAACTTTACCTACTGCACCTCCTATACCCATCCCGGCACGGTCGAACCGGCTGCGGTTGAAAGCAGCGATTGCACGGTTCTAACTCCCCCACTGCTATTCCCCAACTGCTCCTATTTTGGAGTACCCTGTGTATGTCCAAAGGGCGAGATAAAGATCATCAAGGAAGTGGTCGGGGCAGTTCCGGGTAGTGATTGGGAGTTCACGAGTACCGAGTTAGGCAATTTCACATTACCGGCTGCTGGGGGCTTCAAGGACTTTACTGGCCTGAACCCAGGTAGCTACACGGTTACCGAAACCACAAAACCCGGCTATGATGTCACGCCATCCAATCCTAAAACGCTGACAATTACAGCAGAAGAACCTTGCGCAAAGCTTGAATACACGTTCACCAACACCTGCCACGCCACACTCAAGGTCACCAAGGTAGTGAGCGGGGCGGTTCCGGGTACTGATTGGGATTTCACCAGCGACATACCCGGGCACCTCGCCTTCTCATTGCCGGCAGCCGGGGGCAGCGTGACCATTGACCCCGTGGACCCGGGCACCTACTACGTAACCGAAATCGAAAAACTCGGCTATGCCCTCTCGGAAACCAATCCCCAGGAGGTCGTAGTCGAAGCATGCCAGCATCCCGAGGTAATCTTCACCAACACCTGCCATGCTACACTCAAGATCACCAAGGTAGTGGTCGGGATACCTCCGGGTACTGATTGGGATTTCACCAGCGACATACCCGGGCACCTCGCCTTCTCATTGCCGGCAGCCGGGGGCAGCGTGACCTTTGACCCCGTGGACCCGGGCACCTACTACGTAACCGAAATCGAAAAACTCGGCTATGCCCTCTCGGAAACCAATCCCCAGGAGGTCGTAGTCGGAGCATGCGAGCATCCCGAGCTAACCTTCACCAACACCTGCCACGCCACCCTCAAGGTCACCAAGGTAGTGAGCGGGACACCTCCGGGTACTGATTGGGATTTCACCAGCGACATACCCGGGCACCTCGCCTTCTCATTGCCGGCTGCCGGGGGCAGCGTGACCTTTGACCCCGTGGACCCGGGTACCTACCAAGTAACCGAAATCGAAAAACTCGGCTATGCCCTCTCGGAAACCAATCCCCAGGAGGTCGTAGTCGGAGCATGCGAGCATCCCGAGGTAACCTTCACCAATACCTGCCACGCCACCCTCAAGGTCACCAAGGTAGTGAGCGGGACACCTCCGGGTACTGATTGGGATTTCACCAGCGACATACCCGGGCACCTCGCCTTCTCATTGCCGGCTGCCGGGGGCAGCGTGA
>Ga0315296_10002675_pt1 | contig 15095 bp, 11 predicted proteins | sample YL17G14_18_MG_FD_203921 | JGI IMG/M metagenome (GOLD analysis project Ga0315296, IMG submission 203921) | Sediment microbial communities from Yellowstone Lake, YNP, Wyoming, USA - YL17G14_18 | ecosystem: Environmental > Aquatic > Freshwater > Lake > Sediment | place: USA: Wyoming | collected... | reverse complement strand
ATCGATGACAAGAATAAAGTTGACCAACTAGCCGACCAGTCCTCCGATATAATATGCTTTTGTGTGGGCTAGTTATCCCTTATGATTAGACGCGCATGTCTATTCGCACTCGCTGCCTGAGATAGAAGATTAGTCCAGCTATGTTTAAGTACAATTAACCGTACACTTCAACAGAGACTTGACAGGTGACGATGTGTCCACGGGTAGGAGAAAGCTCAGGGCTTCACTCGTTGTGGCACTAGTAGCCACGTTTCTCATCAGTAGTTTTTCGGTTTTGACGTCAGTCAATAACGTCCGCGCCGCAACTGGGCTTCAACTAAAATGGGCAGCAAACCTTGGATTGGGAACTTACGTTGGTCCGCTTGCGGCATACCTTATTCCCGGGACCAAAGAAATGCAGATAGTTGTGACGGGTGTGTCCCCGGTTGACCATGACTTCCGTAACGGAAGCGTCGCAGTATTGAACGGTTCAGATGGGTCGATAATGTGGAAGGTGGATCCTGGTAATATACAAGACCACAGCCCCTTCGAGATTGCCGATTTAAACAATGACGGCAACATGGAGATAGTCGTTGCCAACTTGGGAAACACGTTGGCTCTTTATGGCAACAATGGAAGCACATACTGGAAGAACACTGGTGCCCCATCTTACTTCAACTATCCAGCAGTGGCTGACGTCAACGATGACGGTTATCCAGAGGTATTCGTCTGCTCAGGGAACGCCCCGTACGTAGGAGTAGACTACATAACGGAGCTGTCCCATGACGGACAGATACTGGCTCAGACAGAGAGCTGGCACCCATGCTGGGGAGGTCTTGCGATTGGAGATCCCTACTTCAACGGAACCCTCATACTCGTTCAGGGTGACAGATCGACTTACTACAATCCCGAGAACGATACATACAAGTACGGCGGTTGGGGAGTACGAGTACTTGACCCAAAAACACTTACTACAATCTGGAACGATTCTAGTGTTCTCACCAGCAGCAACATCCCAATGCTCGTAGACGTTAACGGAGACAGCGTTCTTGAAGTCGTAGCTACCATGCAAGATACCGGTCTAGCAGTTTTCAACGCCCTTAACGGCACGGTACTGAATAGCGACGGCATATACAGGAAGAACAGCAATTTGGGCTTGAATTCGCATTCACAACCCACAATCTACTTCGACTCAAAGGGAGAACCTCAACTGATAACCTGCCATGACTCAAACCCAGAAATATGGGATTTGAAGGCCTGGAATTTGACGGCCACGCTTAACGTAACCTGCTTTGAACCTCCAAAAATGGGATGCGTCACTGCCGACCAACAAATGGACATCATAGCAGTTGACAAATCAAGCATAGTTCATGTCTACAACCAGAACTTCGAAGAAGTGGATAACATAACTCTAGGTTCATCCGACCCTAGCGCTTTCACGCTCGTTCAAGACGTAGATGGTGACGGATACAACGAGCTTCTGATGACCAGTCGCAGTGGAACCGTTTACTGCTATGGCACGCCTGCATTAGCACGTACCCCGTCACCAAGGTCCAACGTAGCCTTCTACAGCGAATACAGGCTCGGAGTCGCCGAATACGTCGAACCGCCAGGTCCAAAAGCACCCCAGATACGCACGCCGACACCCGTGATCGATGCCATAGATCTGCCAACCAATCTCTCAACGCTATCCGTCGAATTGTTTGATTACCAAAGAGACCCAATGAATTATTCCGTCACGACGACCCCGAACATAGGAGAAGAAAGCAGGACTAACGTACCCAACGGAAGATATAACGTCTCGATAACCAACTTGACCTATTCGACAACCTACTCTTGGACCGTAAGCGTCACTGACGGCAAAAATTCGAATGCCACAACCTTTTCCTTCTCTACCGTTCAGCCACCTCCAGACATCAACATTGGATCAATGATTTCCTCTGAGTCGCCACCCGACGGAGCGGCAGGCGTTGCAGTTTCTTTGTCAACATTGTCCTTCGACTTGACAAATTTCCAAGGCAATCCTATGAACTATACAGTTTCTACGACGCCGAACATAGGCGGAGGCAGTGGCATAAACGTGTACGACGGAAGATATAGCGTTCCCGTAAGAGGTCTTAGCTATTCGACAACCTACTTATGGGTCGTAAGCGTCACAGACGGCGATCTGCGTAATGCTACGACGTTCACGTTCACAACCCAAGCCCCACAGCTCACGATTCAACAGCAAATTCAGGCTATAAAATATGAAGTGATGACTTTAGTTTCCGATAGGACCTTGAGTAAACGACAAGGAAGAACGTTGGAAACCGAACTTGACAACGCCATCGAAAACTTCTCGGATGAAAAAAATGCAGCGGCCATAGACCACCTTAGAGACTTCATTAACCAAGTCGATCAGTTTGTCAGACAAGATGTTCTAACTCAGAATGAAGCAGACAAACTTATCATACCCGCTGAGGATGCAATCGATCGCATAAGCGCGCACGTGCTTCCAGGCGACCTCAACGGTGACAAGATCGTTAACATCTACGACGCTGTTTTGCTTGCAGACAAGTTCTACATGACTCCAATCGATCCGGCATGGGATCCCAAATATGATCTCAAAGAAGACGGGATAATCAACATATTTGACGCATTAGTGCTTTCAAAGAACTTTGGAAAATCATGGACATAACAAATCTATTTAAGATCTGAGCTACTTTTAGCATGCGCCAGAGTCAAGATTCGGACCACGCCTAGTCCTTCTAGAGTCTAAGATGGCTTTCTGATAAATGTGTATTTTTGTGGAACAGGAATTCGGAAACGTTTATTACGACTCACGAATCTTGATACGCCTCGGTGGAAAACGTGTCATTGCGGAAGGTAGTCGCAGGAACTGTCATTGCCGCCATAATAGTAATTACAGTAATGATGACTAACGCGCTCTCATTGATTCAGTCCAGCGCCCCCGTCACTCATAGCGGAACCATAGAAACACTGAACGTAAGCGTCTTCCAAGACAGTGCCTGCACACAAACTTTATCAACCTTGAACTGGGGAACACTGAGGCCAGGTACATCAGCCAACAGAACAATCTACGTCAAAAACACGGGCAACGCCGCAGTAACGTTGAACATGACAGTCACATCGTGGAACCCGTCTGCCGCAGCATCATATATCACATTGACTTGGAACAGACAAGGCACTATTCTCTCACAGGGAAACAGCCTCTCAGCCCTCCTTGTTCTGTCCATATCGGCAAACGTCAACGGCTTCACCAGCTTCGCCTGCACGACCATCATAGCAGGAAACGTCTAGCAACCAAAAACTAACTTTCAACGGTCAGCACCCTCCCCCGTTCACCTTTTTTCCAACCGAACCATTAACCTATGTCAAGCAGTTTTGATGCTTCAACAATTACGCTGAAAACATGAAGCCAGCTTGAGCGCGCGACTCATCACTTTTTCCAAGAACAGGAATAACTCTTAAGTGCACCGCTGAGTCGTGTCAATCATACAAACAACGACATCACTCTTTCAAAACAATAAGAGATGACATACAACATGCTCAAGCTCAAACAACCGTCACCATTCGACATTACAAAAATCAACGCCATACTAGCCCTCGGCCTCAAACCCGCCATACTAACAATTGCAATAATCGCCTTCTACTACCAAGACTTAACCCTCGTCTTCAGCGACGCCTTGACCAACGAAGCCACAAGCTACATCCTCATAATCCCCATCATCCTCAGCTACCTCATATACCGCAAAAGAAAAATGCTCACCGGCGCCATCACCGACAACATTACAGAAAACCAACCCAAACACACGCGGTACTACTCTCTGGTGAGCGGAATCCTACTGTGCATAATTGCCATACTGGTCTACTGGACAGGAAGCTACACCTTCACACCCCTCGAATACCACCTATTCACCCTGCCCATATTCACAGCAGGGTTAACACTAATACTATTCAACCCACAAACACTAAGGCAAGCCCTCTTCCCCATAATCTTCCTCATATTCCTCACACCCCCACCGAACGAAATATTCTACAATCTCGGCTCAGCGCTGAGTGTATACAGCAGCGAAGCCTCAACCGCCCTCACCCGACTCGTCGGGATACCCGCAACACTAACAGTCGAATACGGAACGCCCATAATCCTCATAACACGACCCGACCTGTCAAGCATGAACTTCAACGTCGACGTCGCCTGTTCAGGCATATACAGTCTTCTTGGCTTCCTCGTCTTCGCCATATTCATAGTCTACATAGTACGAGACAAACCATGGAAAAAAGTAGCCCTCTTCGCGATAGGGTTCCCCCTTATCTACTTCCTCAACATTATACGCATCACAACCATAATCGCCATAGGCTACAATATGGGCGAACAACTCGCTCTCGACATCTTCCACCTCCTCGGCGGATGGGTACTAATCTTCACAGGCACACTGATACTCCTGGCAATCAGCGAAAAAATCCTAAAAATCAACCTGTTCACCAACAAAAACAAAAACACCTGCCCCGACTGCATCTCACCTAACACAACAAACACAACACGAAACTACTGCACCAACTGCGGAAGAATTACAAAACATAAACACGTAAGATTCAATTTAAGAGACTCAGCAAAAATGATCGCAATTCTCAGCGTAATGATACTGCTACTATGGATACAAATGCCCGTCTTCGCTACAACTCACAGCCCTGCACCTGTCTTAATCCAAACACCCAACGGCGAAATCGGCAATCCACTACTCTTCCCCAATATCACAGGCTATGAACTTTCATTCTCGGACCGTGACACATACTTCGAAGGATTATCTAAACAAGACTACTCTCTCATGTTCTTATACATGCCAACGGACGAAAACAGAACCATGGTATGGATAGGCCTGGAAATCGCCCCCACAACAAGCAGCCTACACAGATGGGAAACCTGCCTCGTCACCTGGCCCCAAACACCCAGAGTCGCCCAACTCGACCTAAGAGACACACAGATCCTCGACAACCCACCAATAATGGCAAGATACTTCGCCTTCCAGAATCTACAAGACAGCCAAACACAACTAGTCCTCTACTGGTACGAAACCAGCATCTTCACAATAAACGACACAGCACAACAAAAACAAGTCAAAATCAGCCTAATCACCTTCCCAGAAACACCTGAAAAAGTGTCAAACATTGAAAACGAAATCCTCCCTATCGCAGAAGCGATAGCCAACTACTGGCAACCGACCAAAACATGGGCACTGGTCAGCATGACCATGAGCCAAAACGGCCTAAACCTCGCCCTTGGAACCACCGCTTTCCTAATCATAACCGTTGCCACGTATTTCTTCCAGAGAAAAAGACAACAAAAAACCCGAATGGACGCCTACAGAAAGCTGGCAACCCGGGACCAACAACTGGTTGAAACAATACGAAAAATCCAGGAAACAACTCCTTCAACCATTGAAAAAATAAGAGAGACTTATCACGAAACCGCGAAAACTGAGCTCACCACTGAACAGCTCGAACAGAAACTCAACGAACTCAGCAAAATCGGTCTGGTCAAAAACACCATCAGCAACAACCGAGACGAACCTACCAGAACATGGAAAGCTTAAGACCACTCAACTCAGAGAAAAGACTAAAAACTATGAAGACAAAATAGGCGTCACAGAAAACGCTAAAATCAGAGCTGGAAAACACCTTGAGAATATCGTTCAATTTTCCAAGAGCCATCGGCCTCGTACTCCTACTCCTAGGCGCCGCAGGCCTAATTGCAGCGATAGTATATTCATCTTCCATTCCTGCATTGATAAGCCTTGGACTAGTTTTTTGGGGAATAATCGTCTCCTATATTCAATCGGATGAGTACGTGAAGAAAACGATCCTCAACTCGACATCAATAACGCTTCTAACCACACTGGACGAAACGCTCCGCACCCTCGATTGCAAGGGCAAAGCCATATACTTGCCCCCAAGATACCTCAACGACCCAGAATCTACAAAAGTCTACGTGCCAAAACTGGAAACTGGCACATTGCCTTCACCTGACACCACACAGAAACTCGAAATGCAGCCCGCTCAGACAAGTCCTCAAGGTATTCTGATCACTCCTGCAGGGGCTGAACTGGCAAGACTCCTGGAAACAGAACTAGGAACGAGCCTACTCAGAATATGCCTTGAAGACCTTATACGACGACTTCCCAAGACGCTTATAGAAGACCTTGAAATCGTGAATGACTGCGAAATCCAACTCTTCGCAAAGAAAAGAGCTGAACAATCGGAAGAAAGCGATCAGGCAAGTCAAGGCGATATTTTCGTCAAATTCACCACGACTGTCTACAGAGACACTTGCAGGCAAGCGGCGCGGCTGCCTACTATATTTTCAAACATGGGATGTCCGCTGTCAAGCGCGCTGGCAGTCGCATTTTCCAGAGCCACGGGTAATCCCGTAATGATCAAAACACAACAGATAAGCGAAGACGGCGAAACAAACGGAACAGAATATATCGTCATCAAGGAGCCAGTCGCATGACTCCCGCCTTTCCTCTTGGCCCGTGGGATGTCAGCCTGGTCCTAGCTGTGACAGCCATCATTCTACTCACCACATCCGAAATTCTCTCGCCCTACTACGGTCCTGCAAACTTGAAGATCAGTAAGAAGAGATTGAAAAATGCGGCCACGACAACTTCGATATTGTTTCTAGTTACAGTAGCAATCAGGATCGCCACCATGATCTATGGGTTGTCTTAAAGAGGCTCGTGCTACTGCGCGTCAAAGAGTCGAGAAAACGCTCAAACAGAACTCAGGCAAACTTGATTTTTCAAGACGGCACGCGCCCGGAAGGCGGTGAAAACAGCAGTGGATGAGGAGAAACTCAAGGTTCTTGAAGTACGATTGCAGGATATTTCACGAGAAATGGAAGACATTTTCGCCGAGTTAGCCACGGACGCGAAAGCTCGGAGCGTTGATGTTTCAGGCATCATGGACAAGTACCGGACCGAACTGAAAAACTTGGCCAGGAGGCAGTTCTTAATGGCTCTTGACCCTTCAGGCTTGATTTGCTCGATCTGCAAAGATGGGCGTAGAGGATGAATCCAGCTACGTTTAAGTGCGCGAGAATAAGTAGCTTTGAGTTAGAGTTTGGACAGGTGACTGTGAATTTATGAGACTGAATCGAAGAAGACGTGGAATTACAGTCGCCTTGGTTTTGATGATGGCGCTTGTGGCAAATGGCTTTGGGTTTTTGATGCTTGTCGACAGCGTCAAAGCCGCGCCGCCGCAAAGGCTCTATCTCAAGTGGGTAAAAGACGTAGGAGTCAGCACCTTCGTCGGTCCACTTTCAGCGGATCTTATCCCAGAACCTTATGGTTCTCCTCGAGTGTTGGAAATAGTTGTGACAGGAGTCTCACAGGTCAACAGCGGCTTCACAAATGGAACGGTCACCGCTTTGAATGGGACCGATGGAAACGTCTTGTGGACCGCGCAGCCGGGTGACATAATGGACCATAGCCCCGTCGAGATGGGCGACCTGAACAAGGATGGCATCCCAGAGATTGTCGTCTCAAACATGCGGAGCACGTCGGCTCTGTATGGCAACGGCAGCTTATACTGGAGGAATGATGCAGCTCCGTCCTATGACGTGTACTCGGCGATAGCAGACGTGAACCAGGATGGATATCCCGAAGTTTTCGTTTCTTCAGGCGAGGCCCCCTATGTTGGCGTAGACTACATAACGGAACTTTCCTATGACGGACAGATACTGCGCCAGTCAAACACGAGTTGGCACCCCTGTTGGGGAGGCGTTGCCCTTGGAGATCCCAACTTTGACGGTAACTTCATACTTCTGCAGGGTGACAGGTCGACTTACTACAATCTCGAGAACGATACATACAAGTACGGCGGATGGGGGATCCGAGCCTTTGACGCTAAGACACTTACACCATTATGGAACGACTCTCAGATTATCTGCAGCAGTTACATTCCGATGTTCGCAGACGTCGATGGAGACGGAATACTTGATGTGGTAGTTGCCTGGCAGGACACGGGCTTGGCCGTCTACAACGCGCTCAACGGCAGCGTTCTGACTTCAGGCGACATTTACCGGAAGACATTTGACGTCGGACTCAGTTCTCACTCGCAGCCTACAATCTATGACATCGACGGAGACGGCCATCCCGAAATAATCACATGCCACAACTCGAATCCAAAAATCTTCGACCTGTACACTTGGTCACTCGATGCTACTCTCAACATGGTTTCTGCCGAGCCTCCGAAGATGGGTCGGGTCACCGCCGATCCCACTCAAATGAATATTATAGCAGTTGAAGGAAACAGCATTCACGTCTACAACCAGCAATACCAAGAGGTCGACAACGCAACCGGTCTGGACTATCCCAACCAGTTCGCACTTGTCGCTGACGTTGATGGTGACGGATACAACGAACTGATACTGTCGAGTTCCACTGGAAAAATCTACTGCTACGGCACACCTGCACTGCAATCCACCCCTCCACCCCGGTCTAACGTTGCTTTCTACAGCGAGTACCGACGTGGGGTAGCAGAGTTTGTTGAGCCTCCAGGCCCTTCCGCACCGCTGATCGCTGCGCCTTCGCCTGCGGACGGAGCAACCGGTATCCTGTCGACATTGTCGAGTCTGTTCTTCAACTTGACGGATGTTCAAGGAGACCTGATGAACTATACAGTTACAACCAGTCCGAACATCGGTACAGGTGAAGGTATCAACGTGTACAACGGAGTTTTCAATGTTTCTGTAAACGGCTTGCAGGATTCGACGACATATTCCTGGCAGGTGATTGCCACAGACGGCACATATACCAGGTTTTCGACATTCACGTTCACAACAACAGGATCGCTCAACACAGCACCCGATATCAGCGATCCTTCTCCTGCCAACGGCTCCACAGGCGTTCCAGTCACTCTTACTCATCTTTCCTTCACTTTGACCGATGCCCAGAATGACCTGATGAACTACGCGGTTACAACGTCACCCGACGCAGGGACGGGTAGCGACACGAACGTGACTAACAAAATTTGCACGGTTTCAGTAGATGGCTTGCAGTACTCAACAGTTTATACGTGGCAGGTCAATGCCACTGACGGCCTGCTCAACAATTCGGCAGTCTTCACCTTCACTACTGAGCCTTCTCCGCTTTTGAACAATCCGCCCGATGTGACTTTACCGGTCCCATCGGATGGCACTGCAGGCGTTTCGCTTGCCCAGTCACATTTGTTCTTTAGTCTGAGTGACGCTGACGACGACTTTATGAACTATACCGTTCTCACGTCTCCAAACATCGGCAGCGGAAGCGGCACAAATGTCGCCGGCGGAGGATACAACGTATCGATCAGCGGATTGTCATATTCTACAACCTACAGTTGGATGGTTTCAGCGACAGATGGAAAAGAATGGAACAACAAAACGTTCTACTTCACAACGGCTGCCAGGTTTGATCTGATTGCCGCGAGCGTCAACGTGCTGGACAACGGATGCAGCATCTACTGCAATGACACTAACGCATACGGCAACGCCTATTTCTGCCTAGTGGAAGTCGTCGTCCAAAACACCGGCATCGATACCACAGGATCATTCTTCGTGAGACTCGAAGTCTACTGGACGAATGGTTCCCTGCTCGAGGCTTCAGGGGAGATCTTTGTCTCAAGCCTAGGACCAGGAGCAACCACGACCGTCAACTTCACCAGCATTTTCCACCCGACGCACACGGGCACATATCGACTTAACGTAACAGTTGACAGCCATAATGATGTCACAGAAGGCAACGAAATGAACAATACGCTTGAGAAGCCGGATATCACGGTAACGGTAGTAGGAGATACGAACGGCGACGGAGTGGTGAACCTATTCGATGCGGGAGCCTTGATTGTGGCTTGGGATGCGACCCAATCCAGTTCAAACTGGAACATGAAGGTCGACATAAACCACGATGGCGCAATCAACATCTTCGACGCCATAGGGCTGAGCATTCATTGGGGACAAACAGCGTAGCGCTCGCGCCGAAAGCAGTGCGCGCTATATATTTCTGTAATCACTTTATATCCTTCCACACAAAATCATAAACTATTGAGGACCGACACGCTTTGACTGAAAAGCATCCAGAACAAATGCTAAAAGAAGCAATTCTCGCAACAACCAGAGAGCACGAACCGAAAACGGCTGACCAACTCGTCAAGGAAATACACGAACAATTTCCATCAATCACGGAGAAAGTAATCGTCGAGGCCATGCTCGAACTCCAGAACGAAGAAAAACTCCAATTCGCACCAAAACATGCGTTGCCTCATAACCTCATACTGTTCCTTAAGACAAACGCAGCTTTGTGGTACTGGGTCACTTTTGCCATTGCTATCGCTGCAGCAGTGTCAGTTTTTGCAATCCCAGAAGGCGCCTATCCCTTCGTGGCTCTTCGTTATGTGCTCGGCTCAGTCTTCATCCTTTGGCTTCCCGGCTACACTTTCATCAAAGCACTCTTCCCGACGGAACTTCCACTCAAGACAGATGACAGAAACCTGGATCTGATTGAACGCGTGGTCCTAAGCTTCGGAATGAGTTTGGCGCTTGTCCCAATAGTGGGGTTACTGCTGAATTACACACCATGGGGTATTCGTCTTGCTCCGATAACTCTAAGCCTCACCGCCTTAACTTTGACGTTTGCCACGACTGCCGTCGTCAGAGAATATCAATCATCAGTGAAATCAGACAAGGAAACAATCGCAAGCAGTCAGACCTGATTTTTCAGTTGTGCATTTAGTTCTTAACGCGCTGTTCTTGCGCGTGCTCTGCCTTCTCGCGCGCGACGAACTTAGACTTCTAGAAATCTGAGCAACTCCTGGGAACTCATGTTGTTAATTTTCTTGAAATCCGCAGGATAGTTGACGGAAAACCATCTTTCCACTACAAAAACGGCGATCTTGTTCTGCCTGGCTAATCTCGGTATTATTTCGGTTTCAGGATGGGTGGGTATGTCAAGCGGAACATTCTTGAATTCTTTCATAGCTTCGGGCAGAAACAAAGTCATGCCAGTGTTGGCGAAGTGATTTTCCGCGAATTCGAGTTCGGGTTTTTCCTGAAATGCTTCGGGTTCAACTAGGTGTCCTTTCCTTTTCGCCAGACCTATTCCGAAGGGGTTCACGGCCTTCCTTGCCATGACCATTATTGCGGACTTGCCTTTCCCCCTTGCCATTTCAGCGTATTCCGTCAGATGCCGGACGTTAATCGGAACCAGATCGTCGGGATTTGACATCAGATATGATTCGTCCGTTTGAATTGTCCCATTTTCTATTCCCAATCTAACGGAACCGGCTCTGCCCAAGGGTTTTGGTTCCACTATCAAAGATATCGGAGTGTGAATTCGACCTCCAAGTTTTTCAAGATATTCCTTAACCATTTCGGCGTGGTGTCTTAACGTGAATGTGTATTCGCGAATCGTAGTGGACTTCATCAGAGGCTGAAGATGGAACCACAATAGTGTATGCTTGCATACAGGAGCCAGCGCCTTAGGCCCATCGAAAATTCCTTTCAGTCTTGTGGATTCCCCACCAGCGTGAATTATGGATTTTGTCACACTCAAGCGCCCACTGATGAAAATTCAGCGGCGAATTTTATGTACGCATGAGGAACAGATGTCTATACAGTCTTTCTATAACATAATCAGAGACCAGCTGTCATTCAGCCAATTTGATCTACAATTCAGAAACGTACGCTTTTCCGTTCCCGACCGCGCGCGTGCGCGATTGACTCACAAATGAATAGAAATCTCTTCTAGGAGTAGAATACATACACTCTTATATCACATGAACGCTGTTTCTCTCATGAGAAGGGAGACATGAAAAGCCTGCCACTAGCATTGGCTTTGGGCTTCGCAGCACTTTTCGTTAGTAGCGCTTACGCCGTCTGCCCAAGCGGAGAACTCTTGGTCAACCCACACGGTAGCTACTACCCGCTTCCTATTATGCTCTCGAGCCCCGCAACCTTCACCATAGAATCTATAAACTCCACAACCGGCATCTTTCCAAACATCGTACTTGTTATGACGAAAGCATCATACGACGGTCTAACGGGACCCGTGACTGTAACTTGGACCGGCACGTCAGGGCAATCCAATCAATCGATATTTCCCAAAACGAGTTTCCAAGCAACCGCGACTGGCTATGTGCCTGATCAGACAGTCACCCCCTTCGACTCTGGAAGATACATGGTATCAGACCTCAAACAGCGCTTGGGTGTAAACGGCACAAGCCAAGACACATTGTTCTACAATTTCGGACCATTCCTCGGCGGAAGCGCCATAGGACGAATCCCCAGAGAATTCACGGTGACCCTACCGTCAACCCACCCCAGAATGCTCGTCCTCGCCATAGCAAGATCAGGCGTGTGCACACCCTTCTTCAACATGCGAGTAGGCCCATGCAAACCAGGATTCATCGTCCCAGAACCAGCTCCAATACTCATGGCAACAGCTTCTATCGCAGCACTCGGATTATTCGCAATCAAACGCAGAAAACAATAGCACGACCGGCCCATCCAGACAGGCTATTCTTTTAAGATTCTTCCCAACTCACTTAACAAGTACTTGTACACGTCACCAACACTTGAAGGCACTCATAGATTTCACAACGTTTAGCAAGCAATGCTTATATCGCATGTTTTGCCTCAAACCTCATTTCAGACAGAGGAAGATTATCAACATTTGCCGACGGTCTTCCTCTGATGTCAAACTTACTGGGTGTGAATAATAGGTGCCGTTGAAAACAATAAAAAAAGAAACGGCCGATGCACTATCGCTAGAATGGGTTCTGCACATCAAAAACTACAGGCTCGATTTGGACAAAGCAAGATGCACGGGCTGCCAGATCTGCAGCCTAGCCTGCCCAAAAGAAGCAATCAAAACCACAAAGCCTCTCAAAACGCCAGACAAGAAGACTCAGAAAGCCAAAGTCGACATAGACCTGGCAAAATGCAACTTCTGCGGAATATGCGACGTGCTATGCCCTTATGGAGCGATCAAGCTAACTATCGACGGCAAACACGTGCTCTCAGTCGTCGAAAAAGAAAGCTTTCCGTCACTCGTGCGCGACGTAAAAGCAGACCCCACAAAGTTCCCAATCGACCCACAAACAAGCAAAGACGCTTGCCCCCTCGGGCTCATCACAGTATCCTATTCAACCGCGGACGGAAAACCAATCGAAAACCCAACAGAACTCGACGAACCTGAACGAAGCTGGTACACGACGACCGTCAACATCGATAAAGACCACTGTCCGTGCTGCACGGTATGCGAAGCAAAACTCCCCGACAAGGCGATGCGCGTCCGAAAGTTCCTGACGGGAAAACTGACAATCAACACATCCAAATGCCCCGACGGATGCACAGACTGCCTAGACGTCTGCCCAATCACAGGCGCACTGTACCTATCAAACGAGGACAAAAAAGTGCATGCGGACGAAACGTTCTGTGTCTATTGCGGAGCATGCAAGACGGTCTGCCCAGTTAGTGATGCCTTAGATTTGAAGCGAACTCGCGTCATCCACTCACCCGTACGCTCAGGAGCTTGGAACAAAGCCCTCGAAAGAATGACCTCACCCACAGACTTGACAAAAGAACTCAAGACAAAAGGCTCTCAAAAAGCAAGAGAAGCCGTTAGAAAAAGAATGATTCCGGAGGCGCAACAAGTTGCCTAGGACACCCGCCAAAAAGAAGCCGGAAGCTCGCAAGAAACAAAGGAAGCTTACACAGAAAAAAAACGCTTCTAAAGTTGAAGGCCCAAGAATCGGAGTGTTCGTCTGCCACTGCGGCTCAAGCATAGCATCAGTCGTAGACGTTGACGCACTGACAAAGTACGCAAGAACCCTGCCAAACGTTGTTTATGCAGAAGATATGGATTACCCATGCAGTCGTCAAGGTCAAGACGGGATAAAGACAGCGATGAGAGCCAATAAGCTCGATCGCGTTATCGTCGCTGGCTGTTCACCGAGACTTTACGAGCCCACTTTTCAAAGCTGCGTTTCCCAAGCAGAGCTGAATCCGTGGCTCTTCGAGATGGCGAACATCCGCGAGTTCGCATCCTATTGCCATAAGGCCGCACCGGAAGAGGCGACTGAAAAAGCAAAAGATACGGTAAGAATGGCTGTGGCAAAGGCAAGATTACTCGAACCGTTAAAACCGATAGAATTGCCCATGACAAAGAAAGTCATGGTGATCGGCGGAGGAATCGCAGGGATCAATGCTGCCCTTGACCTTGCCGACATGGGCTTCAAAGTTTACCTGGTCGAGAAAACTGAAACCATAGGCGGGTACATGGCACTTTTGGATAAGACGTTCCCAACCCTCGACTGCAGCATCTGCATCGAAGGACCAAAAATGGTCGACGTCGGCAGACACCCCAACATCGAGATAATCTCATACGCAGACGTGCTGAAGGTCACGGGCAACGTTGGCAACTTCCATGTTAAGATCCGTAAAAACCCACGCTACGTCATCGCTGCCAACTGCACAGGGTGCGGCGAATGTCGAGATGCCTGCCCAATCGAGTATCCAAATTACGCCGACATGTACTTAGGTGTGAGAAAAGCAATATCCATCCCCTTCGGCCAGGCTGTTCCGCTTACGCACACGATAAACCGCGACTACTGCATCGAATGCTACAAGTGTGTCGACGCGTGCGGAGCCCGCCAAGCGATCAACTTTGACCAGAAACCCGAAGAAATCGACATCAACGTCGGAGCCATAATCATCAGTGTCGGCTACGACATGTACAACCCCAAAGACCTAGAATGGACTGGCTACGGCAAATATACGAACGTGTTTACAGCGTTGGAGTTTGAAAGGCTCATACTCGCAGCGGGCCCAACAGGTGGAAAAGTTATCCGCGCCTCAGACGGCCAAAAGCCCCATTCTGTAGCTTTCATCCAATGTGTTGGTTCACGGGATGTCAACAGGTATGAGTACTGCTCGAGCTTCTGCTGTATGTACACGCTCAAACATGCAGTAATGCTTAAAGAGAAGTATCGGGACGCTATCGAGGTTTACGTGTTTTACAACGACATGAGGAGCAACTTCAAAGGTTACGAGGAATTTTTCAACCGCGCCCAAAAATCAGGAG
>Ga0315296_10002674_pt1 | contig 15110 bp, 13 predicted proteins | sample YL17G14_18_MG_FD_203921 | JGI IMG/M metagenome (GOLD analysis project Ga0315296, IMG submission 203921) | Sediment microbial communities from Yellowstone Lake, YNP, Wyoming, USA - YL17G14_18 | ecosystem: Environmental > Aquatic > Freshwater > Lake > Sediment | place: USA: Wyoming | collected... | reverse complement strand
CCATGTTGAAGGCCGCCATGTGCAGGGGTGCAATGAGGATGCCGGCGGTGGCCCCCAGGCCCCCTGCAAGGCAGAATGACCACAGCACCATATTGTCGGTGCGGATACCGACCAGCGCGGCTCCCTCGCGGTCAATGGCGGTGGCAAGTATCGCCTTGCCCACGGCGGTGCGAGCGTAGAAGACCTGCAAGCCCGTCATTACTGCCAGCGCGATCGCCAATACCCACAGGCTCTGGGTGAGGATCGTTACGCCGCCCAGGTGGAGCGTCTCGGTTGCCGAGAAGGGGCGCATGGGCACGTGGTCCTTGCCCCACAGCAGCATCGCGCCGCCGCGCAGGATGATGCTGACAGCGATGGTCGCGATGATCATCGCCATCACCCCGGCGCTGCGCAGCGGACGCACCGCGAGCCTCTCCACCGGGGCTGCCAGCACGGTCACCGCCAGCACGGAGCACGCGAACGCCAGGGGCAAGGGGAAATGCTCGGCGCCCTGCAAGGAGATCGCGATCAACGCCCCGAGCATCACGAACTCCCCCTGGGCGAAGTTCACGATGCCCGTGGCGTTGTAGATGATGCTAAAGCCGAGCGCAATGAGGGCGTAGATCGCCCCCACGCTGAGCCCGGAGAAGACGAACTGAAGCGTCTGGCTCCAAAGGGTCAACGACTAGAGCCTCATCACGCAGGCGATGGAACGCTGATGAGTTAGGGCCGCTTGCGAGGGCAGCGCTGTGCCGGCGGCCTTACTCAAGGCGCATCCACTTGCCCCGCTCGATCTTGACCATCGCGAACGCGTCTCGCGCCAATCCGTTGTGGTCGCCGGGTGAGAAGTTGAACACCCCTCCCGTGCCGACGAAGCTCTTGCGGTTCTCGATATGGGCGCGGATCTTGGCGCGGTCCGGCCCCACTTTCTTCAGGGCGTCGCAGAGCAGCGTGATCGCATCCCAAGCGTGGCCTCCGAAAGTGTTGGGGGGCTTGTGATATGTTGCTTCGTACAGACGGGTGTACTCGCTCAGAACGCCGTACTGCCGGTCTTTCTTCGAGATCTGGTCGAGAACGATCAAGCGGCCTGCGGGGAAGATGACCCCGTTCACCGCGTCGCCTCCGAGTTCGATGAACTTCCTGTTGGCGATGCCGTGGCTCTGGAGCATCAGGCCGCGCAGTTTCAACTGGCGTGCGTTGATCATCACGCGCGCGGGCCCGGGATTTGTCCCCCAGCAGATCAGGGCCTGCGCGTTGCTGGCCTTGATCCTGGTGAGTTGCGGGGTCATGTCGGTGTCATCGGGGCCGAAGGTCTCGGCGGCCACGATCTCGATGCCCATCGGCGGCAGCACTGCCTTGGCCTGGTCGAATCCGCTCATGCCGTAGGCGTTGGAAACGTTGATGAATGCGGCGCGCGAGACGTGCCGATGCTTCAGGAAGGCGGCAATGCGCTCGATGGCATGGCGGTCGCCCTGCGGGGTCCTGAAGATCCACTGGCGCAGGTTCGTGGGGGCGGTGATCTTGACGCTCGCTGCGCAGGAGATCAGGGGCACCTGCCTCTGTTCCATGTAGCCCACGATAGCCAGGCTGGTGCCGCTCAAGCTCGGGCCGACGACGGCAATCACGCCGTCCCGCTCGACGAGTTTCTTGGCCGCCAGCAAGGCGTTCGTCTCCTGGCCCGCATCGTCCTCGATAATGATCTGGACGGGGTGACCGTTGATGCCGCCCGTCTTGTTGATGCGCGCCTCCAGCAGCATCGCGGTCTCCTTCTCCGGCTGGCCCAGCGGCGAGTTGTCGCCGGTCACGGAGAAGATCGCCCCGATCTTATACGGCGCCCCGGTCGGCGGCTTGCTCGCCTTGGCGGTGATGTCCGCCGACCCCAGAAGCAGCACCAGGCACGAAATCGCTGCCAACACCACTGCGAGCCTCTGTCCACATGTCCTCCCTCTCATCTCACATCCTCCTTTTTGAGTAGTAACAGCCATGGTTGCGATGAACCATTACAACCCCTGATTCAATCTGCGCCCGCCTACCCCTGCCGCCCGGTTCCTCGCGGCCCAGGCACGGCGCCTGTCGCTAGAGCCGATAGACCTCCTCGCCGGACAGTATGCGAACCCCGGCCTGGGAAAGAATGCGCGCGGCCTCCTCCATCTGCTCCAGCCGAAACACGACACGTGCGCTCTCGCCCGAACGGGTGACGAAGGCGTAGATATACTCGATGTTCATCCCCTTCGCGGCCAGGCGTTCGATCACATCCGCCAGCCCGCCCGGCCGGTCGGCGATCTCGACGACCATCACGCCGGTCTCGGTGACGGTGAATCCGTTGTCGGTGAGCACCTGCCTGGCCTTTGCTGGGTCGTTGACGATCAGCCGCAAGACCCCGTAGTCAATGGTCTCGGCAATGCACAGCGCGCGGATGTTGATCTGGTGATCGGCGAGCGCGCGCGTTACCTCCGCCAGCCGGCCCGACTTGTTCTCGAGGAATACCGAGATCTGGCTCACTCTTGTCATCCCAGGTCCCTCCTGTCAATCACGCGCCTGGCCTTGCCCTCGCTGCGCGCGATGGTCTTCGGCTCCACAAGTTTCGCCCGCACGGTGAGCCCCAGGACGCTCTCGATCTCAGCCTGAACGCGCTCCTGCAGGGCCTCCAGTTGCTTCACCTCATCGGAGAACTTCTCCTGGCTCACCTCGACCCAGACCTCAAGTTCGTCCAGCCGCCCGGGCTTTCGATCCACCACCAGCAGGTAGTGAGCCGAAGTGCCCTCGATCCCCATCAGCACGTGCTCGATCTGCGACGGGAAAACGTTGACGCCGCGGATGATGAGCATGTCGTCGCTGCGCCCCCCTACGTGGTCCATGCGCCGGTGGGTGCGCCCGCAGCGGCAGGGTTCCTCATAGAGGGTCGTCAGGTCGCGCGTACGGTAGCGCAGCAGAGGAAGCGCTTGCTTCGTGAGCGTGGTGAACACTATCTCGCCGGTCTTGCCTGCGGGGAGCACTTCGCCAGTCTCGGGGTCAATCACTTCCGGGTAGAAGTGATCTTCGCAGATGTGCAGGCCAACCTTCTGAGGGCACTCGTACGAGACGCCGGGGCCGATAATCTCGCTCAGGCCGTAAATGTCCAGTGCCAGGACGCCCATCTTGGCTTCGACCTCTCGCCGCATCGCCTCGGACCACGGCTCGGCCCCGAAGAAGCCCGCCCGAATGGGCAGTTGGCTGAAATCAACCCCTGCCTCCATTCCCGTCTCGGCGATCACGAGTGCGTAGGATGGCGTGCAGCACAGGACGGTCGAGCCGAAGTCCTGCATAATCTGCAGTTGCCGCTTGGTCTGCCCTCCGGAGGTCGGGATCACGGCAGCGCCAATCTTCTCCGCCCCGTAATGCAGCCCAAGTCCGCCGGTAAAAAGCCCATAGCCGTAGGAAATCTGCGCGACGTCTGCTGGACGGGTGCCGCCTGCAGCCAGAGTGCGGGCGATCACCTGTGCCCACAGTTCGATGTCGTCGCGGGTGTAACCGACTACCGTATGTTTGCCGGTGGTGCCCGAGGAGGCGTGGATGCGCACAACCTGGTCCATAGGCACGGCAAACAGACCAAAGGGATAGTTGTCGCGCAGGTCTTCCTTGGTGGTGAACGGGAGTTTGGCCAGGTCGTCTATCGTCTTGATGTCCTGGGGAGTGAGGCCAGCGTCGTCCAGTTTCTTGCGATATGCAGGCACATTCTCGTATGCGCGGCGCACTACCTCACACAGGCGCTGGCTCTGCACTGCCCGCAACTCGCGCGCGGGCATGCACTCCGCCTCGACATCCCAGATATAACCGTCACGCATCTCCTGCGAATTCCTCCCGGCGGACCTGCCCCCCGGTTTGCCAGCCTAGAGTTGCCCTCCTGTGCAACGCGACGTTCGATGAGGCCCTGCAGGAATCCTTCTTGCGTGCTCGCTGTTGTGTGGCCCGAGGAGCGGCCAACGCCGCAACAGCAAGGCCGCAGGGGGAAAAGCCTTCTCGACCGGCGAAGTGCTATGCGCATGGCACATCTTTAGAGCGTGTATCAGAACGTTGGCTTTCTGTCACAGCAAGATTCCCTGCGCAGTTTGCCCTGAGCCAACAGAGAGATTCTTCGCTTCGCTCAGAATGACAGGCGGACGCCTCCTAATGACAGGCGAAAGGAGAGAGCAGACCGTGGTAAAGATTGAGAGGCCGCTGCATTTGGAGGTCATCCAGCGCATGCGCGGAAAAGCAGACGTTCCGATCAAGATCACCGGCCCGGCGGGTGACTCCGTCGCATTGTCGGTTGAAGCCTTTCCCGGCGGGGCGGTTGCGAAGGGCCGGTTCCCGGTGCGCGATGGGGTGCTGGAGACCGTGCTCGAGGGCCTGCCGGAGGGCGGCTGGTATTCGCTCACATTGCGGCGCAGGGGGCTTGTAACGTTTGGGGTGGGCGATGTGTTCGTGGTTGCGGGTCAGTCAAATGCTGCAGGACATGGCGACGGGTTTATCGCCGACCGGACGGGGATGGTGTCCGTGCTGGGTATGTCGGGACAGTGGAAAATCGCGGAAAACGGGGAGGACATGCCTGCGGGGATGAGCGCGGGCAGCCCGTGGATCACAATGGGAGAACTGCTGGTGCTGACGGAAGGCGTTCCGGTCGGGATCATCAACGTTGCGGTTGGCGGAACCAGCACAGAGCAGTGGCGGCCCGATGCTCCCGACAACGCGCTCTACCGTGGGCTGAAGCAAGCGTTGACCGGGCGGCGGGTGCGCGCGGTGCTGTGGCACCAGGGCGAATCTGACTGCGTGGGAGGGATGACGACGCAGCGGACGTTCGAGAACATGCAGGCGATGATCACGCAGTCGCGCGCGGATGCCGGCTATCCCGTGCCCTGGTATGTCGCCCTTGCGTGCTATCACGCCGGGGCAACGCCGGAGCAGATGGAGCCGACGCGCAGCGCGCAGAAGTTGGTTTACTTGCACGGCCTTGCGCTGCCCGGCGCCGATACCGACACCTTCGTCCCTCCCTCGATGCGCAGCGATGGCACGCACTTCAACCGCGTCGGGCTTCAGGTGCATGGGATGCTGTGGTTCTTGGCCTTGCAGTTCGCGGGATAGCGGCAGGGCTTGGGAGTTAGCATGAACTTCATTGTGATAATAGCGGATACTCTGCGGCGCGATCACCTGGGCTGCTATGGCAACGAGTGGATTCACACTCCGCATGTTGATCGCCTCGCCGGCCGCGCGATGGTTTTCGACCGGGCATACGCGGCCTCGTTCCCGACAGGCCCGCACCGCAAGGACTTGCACACGGGGCGCTTCAGTTTCACTTACAGCCCGTGGAGCGCGCTCGATCCGAAAGAGGTAACGCTCGCCGCCTGCCTTTCGCGCGCGGGATACGTAACGATGCTGCTCGGCGACACCCCTGCCCTGCACGCAGGATATGCCAACGGATTCACGGGCTACGAGATACTGCGCGGCCAGGCGACAGATCCGTGGCACACAGACAAGGTCGCTTTCCGCCTGGCCGCCGACATCCGCAAGTTGCGCGGGCCGAAGTCGCGCGTGGCGCACTACTTCCAGAACACAAACCGCTGGCGCACAGAGCAGGACACCTTCGTGGCGACTGCCATGCGGCGCGCGGTGGAATGGCTCGAATACAACTACCGGCACGAGAAGTTTCTCCTCTGCGTTGACGTGTTCGACCCCCATGAGCCCTGGCTCGCGCCGCGCTGGTATGTGGAGCGCTACGACCCGGGTTACAAGGGGCAGGAGGTCTTCTCGCCGGCCTACCGCACCGCGGGGTTCATGACCGAGGCTGAACTGCGCCACATGAGGGCCCTTTACGCCGCCGAGGTTACGCTCGTGGATCGCTGGATAGGCCACCTGCTCGAGACCGTCGAGCAGATGGGGCTTTTCGATAACACAGTCGTCTGTGTAACGACAGACCACGGCTTCTACCACGGCGATCACGGCCTGGTTGGGAAAGTTGACCTGCGCGGAGACTACACGCGCTGGCCGCTCTACGAGGAGATGGTGCATATCCCGATGGTATTGCGCGCGCCTGGAGTCAGGCCGGGGCGCTGCTCCGCTTTCGTCCAGCCGCCCGACATCATGCCGACGATTCTCGAGATGGCGGGCATACCGGTTCCGAAGACCGTGCAGGGCAAGTCGCTGCGCCCGCTCGTCGAGAGGAAGGCTCGCGCGCACCGACCCTGGGCATTGAGTTCGTGGACTCTGGTGCAGGACCGCGAAGTCAGGCCGCCGAGCACGCTGACGACGCGAGAATGGGCGTTCATCCACGGAGGAGATGAGGCGGAACACGCGCTGTATCACCTGCCCTCAGATCCGGGACAGAAGAAGAACCTGTTCGCGCGTAGGCGCGGTGCGGCCGAGCGCTTGCATGTCCGGTATCTTCGCATCCTCAAGAGCCTGGGCGTGAGCGATGAAGGGCTTGCGTTGCGGGCGGATCTGGATGCGCCGCGGCGCCGCGCGCGCGGAATCCACCGTTCTCTGTAACAAGCGCCCACACAAGCGGATGACAGCCGGGCTGTATCGCATTACAGAAACCTTCTTCCTGGCCTGGGCGCTGGTGACGCTCGCGGCACCGGTTTACCTTCCTCTTTTTTGGACGTTCCTGCCTTTGTGGCAGAAGCGGCGCCCCTTCTGGGCGTGGCTGATGATCGTTGGCGTAGCGGGCATCGCGCTGGCGCTGCTGTTCTCGTGGCGGGGCCAATGGACTCCATACGCCGTGCAGTTCCCGGCGTGGGTCCGCGTCCTGGGCTGGGCGGCCGCATTATCAGCCGTGGCAATCATCGGAGCCGCGCAAAGACTGATCACCCTGCGCGGTCGCGCTTTCCTTGCCGAATTGCGGCCTGCCGAACGCGTTCAGTTGAAGACCGAAGGACCTTTCGGTGTCGTGCGCCATCCGATCTACGCCAGCATGGCGCTTTACGACGTGGGCATGTTCCTCGCGACGGGCTATTACCTGGTGCTTGGGGCCTTCGTGGTGTGGATGTCAGTCGTGCGCTGGGAGTGCTGGCGCGAGGAACGCACTATGATCGAGCGATTCGGCGACGCCTATCTCGCATACCGCGAGCGCGTGCCCATGCTCCTCCCGTGCCTGATCCCAAAGCATCGCCGTTGACGCACAGTGCTAGAGTCAGTATCCTTTGTTGCCGGGGAACCGCCAACGGTCCCGCCTGGTTATGGCGTCCAGGAAATCCCCAATATGCTGCGGAGGTGGACCGGTGAAAGCGACAGAGCAGTTGAAAGATGAGCATGGGGTCATCGAGAAGGTGTTGGGGGCCACGCTCAGGCTGGCCGATGCGATGGCAGCAGGGAAAGACGTTGACCCCGCGCTGTTCGAGAAGGCGGGCGAATTCTTCAAGGAGTTTGCCGACCGGTGCCACCACGGCAAGGAGGAAGACCTCCTATTCCCGCTGATGGAGAAGCGCGGGATACCGGCTCAGGGAGGCCCGATTGGGGTGATGCTCAATGAGCACGTGCAGGGGCGGGCCTTCGTGCGCGCTTTCGGCGAGGCGGCGCAGCGCTATGCGGGCGGGGAGAAGTCTGCCGCTCCCGAGATCATCGAGAATGTGCGCGGTTACGTCCATCTTCTGCACCACCACATCATGAAAGAAGACCAGGTCCTCTACGTGATGGCCGAGCGCGCGCTCAGCGCGGCGGACGACAATGAACTGCTCAAAGGTTTCGAGAAGGTCGAGCACGAACTTATGGGCCACGGCGTTCACGAGCGCTACCATCACCTGGCTGAAGAACTGGACCAGGCGGCATCTGGAGTGTGAACGCCGCGTTGGCCGATGAAACTGATTATCGGGCTGGGCAACCCCGGGCTGCGCTATGCAGCCACCAGGCACAATGTTGGCTTTCGCATGATTGATCTCTTGAGTCGGAGGCACCGCATTCGCCTCAAGAGAACCCGCCTGCGCGGACTTGCCGGAACGGGCACGATTGCGGGCCAGGAAGTGGCCCTTGTGCAGCCGACGACCTACATGAACGACAGCGGCCTGTGCGTGGGGCCTGCAGTTCAGCGATGGGTCGTTGCGCTGGAGGATCTGCTTGTTGTTTGCGATGATGTTCATCTGGCCCTAGGCGCGCTGCGTCTGCGCAGAAAGGGAAGCGCGGGCGGGCATCACGGCCTGGAGTCGGTGATCGAGGCGCTCGGCACGAGCGAATTCACGCGCCTCAGGATCGGCGTGGGCCAGCCTGCGCCCTGGCAGGACTGGGTTGACTACGTGCTGCGGCGCTTCGAGAGGGAAGAGATGCCCGTCATCGGCAAGGCAATCGCGCTGGCGGCAGATGCGGTTGAGTGCTGGCTGGCCGAGGGGGTCGAGGCAGCGATGAACCGCTTCAACGAGCGCGCGCCAACCACAGCCCAAGAAAGCCAAGCCCCGCAGCAATCCGATACCACACGAACGGATAAACCGTGCGCCTCTGAAGAAGCCTGATCAGGAAGGCCACGGCGGCGTATCCGGACAGAGCCGAGGCGACGACTCCCGCGCAGAACGGCAGGCCCATCCCGGCAGGGATTCCCGCCTTGGCAAGATGCGCGCCCTTGTAGAACGCCGTCGCGGCGATGATCGGCAGCGACATCAGGAAAGTGAACCTGGCTGCTGCATCTCGCTTCAGCCCCAGGAATAGGCCTGCGGTGATCGTGATGCCCGATCGCGAAACGCCAGGGAATAGCGCCAGCGCCTGCGCGCAGCCGATGGCGACCGCGTCGCGCAGGCGCACTTCCTCAGCGGCGCGCTGCTTTCTCCCGATCTTTTCGGCGAGCGCCAGCACCAGGCCGAAGAAGATGAGATTCAGGCTGATGAGAACTGGCCACCCGAGCCGCCGCTCGATCAATTCCTCCCCAAAGTAACCGAACAGGCCTGCGGGGACCATCGTTACGATGATCAGCCAGGCCAGGCGCTCGGTGGGCTGCGCAATGCGCCGCCGCCAGATGCTGCGAAGCCAGGCAGCAACGAGCACGATGGCATCGCGCGCGTAGTAAGCGAACAGCGCAATCAGCGTCCCGCAGTGCAGGGCAACGTCGAAAGTCTTGCCGAGCGCGGAAGCGTCGTTCGTCAGCGGCCAACCGAAAAGCCAGCGCAATACGAGCAGGTGCCCCGAACTGCTGACGGGCAGAAACTCCGTCAGCCCCTGCACGATCCCAAGGAATATCGCCTGATATACGCTGAGCGCAGCCACAACAGCCCCGCCTATTCGGCAGCAGCCTCTCCCCCTCCTGCGCCGAATCTCAATCCGGGGCGCGCTCTCGCTCACGCACCTGCGCGCCGCGCATCCACGTCCTTGTGTCGCTAATTGCTACTGTTCCCGTGTAGGGGCTGGGCCGCTGAACCACACGTACACCAGGTTCTTGTCTCCAACGACCTTCATCGAGTGAGGAACCCGCTCCGGCAGGTACAGCATCGTGCCCGGGCGCGCGCGGTATGTATCGTTCCCAATAGTGAAATCGCCGGTTCCCTCGAGGATATAGAACACGTGGACACGGTTCTCGTGCTGGTGCTTGTTCAACGAGCCACCTGGAGCATACATGTGGATCTCTGCTCCCACCGCTTGCCTCGTGATGCCCATGTTCTTGAGCACCTGGCGGGCGCTCAGTAGAGTATGATCCGGGTGGTCAACCTTTACCGGCGCCACCGAATTGGTGTCAATGGCATATGTCGGCGAAGGCAGGGTGTCCTGCCCGATGACGTAAGTGGCCGCACCTGCGATCCCCGCCACGGCGATGCCGCCAAGAACGCACAGCAACAACTTGATTCCCTTCAGGTGTAACATCGTTCTCTCCTCCTGGTCGCGCGTCTCTTGGATTGGGGCAGGCGCATCCTGCGCTCGCCGGTCGTGCTCGCGCGCCCAGATGATGATTTCGGGTACGCTTGCGGAAATCCTTTCAGCCCTCGGCCTTCAGAACAGACGCGGACTTGCAGGGAGCCGCCCCCGTGCGCGAGCGTAGGGTGCAAGCGGCGCTGCGATTCAGTCGGCAGTTTGCATGCTGATGTAGTGAGCCGTGGCCCAGTAGTAGACACTGGCGGCCTTGCCTGCGAAGACGATCTCGATGCCAGGGTGGTTCAGGCCAAAGCGGCCCGTTGGGCCGTTTGCGCACTCGGGCCAATAGGGGATCTCACCGGGACCGCGCCGCACTAAGAAGATGGTGAAGCCCTTGTAGCCGCCCTGCAACCCGCCCCGGTAGGTGTCGCCGGAGAGCACGTGCGGCTCCCATTGTCCGGGCTTCGTCTGGTTCAACGCCACGAACCTGACAAAGTCGCCCTTCCGAACAACCAAGGCAACATCCATCAGCCCGTTCCCGTCGAAGTCCCCCACGCAGCGCTCGGGCCCCTCGCCGCGGTGGCCTCGCTTCTGAGCAAACCTGACAACCCCGGCGTCAAAGTCACCGCGCCGCATCACGCGCCAGTCCGGGAAGTGCCTCCGCAGCCCTTTTTCTGCGAGTCGAAACACGGGCCTCAAGTCCGTTCTGGCAACGGCCCTCCTCAGGGGCTTTGAGGCCCTGCCCCCGACCACGCCAGCGGACGCTGCCCAGCCACCCACTAGGCCAGCCAGCGCCAGCGCAATCACGCCTGCTTTGAGTCTCGCAGCGACCGCGCGGAACATGATCCCCTCCTCTCCCGACGTCATTCCGAGCCAGCCCGCCCCGCGGGCGTCGGCACAGCACAAACCTGCCTGTTTGACGCAACAGCAAGTCACTCGGTTCACCGGGCCCGCGGTCTGCTAGCGCGCGGAACATGGTCAGCAGGAAAACCAGGTTTCCCTTGGAGCCCTCGCCCCACTGGCGGACGGGGACTCAGAATGACATCCTCGGCGGCTACGCCATGTGGATTTCGACGTCGTCGGCGACGCCGCCGAGAAGCGTGTAATCGGTGGGCGCAGTCTGCAAGATGGAGCCGGGGACGTATGTGTTGACCGGCCCGTGCGCAGCCAGGCGGGCAATGAAGCGCTGCCAGGAAAGCCCTCCGCCCAGGTCGCCGTCCAGCCAGAAGGAGCGGTGCTTCGCCCCCACGATTTCAGCAGGGCCGATGGTGTTGGCCTTGGGCGGGACCCACGACCAATCGCCGCCGAAGGAGTGCAGGGCGTTCTGCATGATGGTCATCGGGTGCAGTTCCACGCAGCGCGGGCCTGCCTTCTTGTAGGCATCGAGGTCGCTGCCGAACTCATCGCCCAGGTGCGCCTCCCAGAAAGCGATGTGGCCGCACCAGCCGATGCCGCCGTAGCAGACATCGGCGCCGCCCATCTCCTTTATCATTTCGCCGTAGCGCGGCAGAGCATCGGTCGTCGGGAAGTGGATCTGGCTCATCGGCGGGCGCAGCCCCTCTTCGATTGCGAGCCAGAATTTCTCCATCATCGCCTTCTGGAACGAGCCCTGCCAGTCGGCAGGAGCGGTGTTGCCGTCCTGGTCGGCGTATTCATCCATGTTGAACGAATGCACGTGGTGGCAGGTGATTCGCAGGCGGTTTATGATCGCAGCGGCGACGGGATATTGCGGCATGGGGCCGACGGGGAAAATGCCGACGAATTTCCTGCCCTCCTGGCGTGCGCGGTCAATGCGGGCGATGATGTCGGCGGCAAATGCGCCGTAGAACTCGGACGGGTCGGCGACCACCCGGATCTTGAAGTCCCGGTTCGGGTGGCGGCAGATGTCAGCCCTCTTGATGGCGCGCACGCGCTCACATGCAGCAAGGTCCTTGAACGGTATGAACTTAGCCAGATCATACTTGAATCTCATTCTTGCCTCCTCCCGTGCGCTTCTCTTTTCCTAACCCCCCGCAATTCTGCCCGGCGCACCCGATCCCCTGCCAATCGTGAACGGCGGACCGCACGCAGGTGCGGCACGCGTTCCGTAGGGGCAACCCCCGGTGGTTGCCCCTGATCAGGGCAGGCACGGGGGCCTGCCCCTACAGCGTGGCCTTCAGCTTCATGGCACCGCGGTCACGGGCGCACGCCGCCGAAAATCCTCTCGATATCGTCCACAGGGGGGCATGGCCGCGCCTTCGCCCACATGGCATCAGGGTTCTCGCGGTCAACTGCCCACGCCAACGGATTGTCGCTGATATACTTGCGCAGTTTCCGGAGTTCCTCTTCGTTGCGAATGATGTGCTCGTAGTAGTTCCTCTGCCACACCCTCCCTCGGAAGGCTGGCCATCCGCGTTCCACGACTGCGCGCCGATAGCGGGCAGTTATCAACGATTTGAAGCGATGGACGACCTGCGGCAATGACATCGGTGTTGTAGGGGCAACCCCCTGTGGTTGCCCACAATCAGGGCAGGCACGGGGGCCTGCCCCTACATTCAGGACTACGATACCGTGGATGTGGTTAGGCATGATGACAAATGCATCCAGGTCCACGCCACAGTAGCGCTCCGGCATCTGTTCCCAAACGGCCCGGACGATCTGTCCGGCATCAGACAGCCGCATATTGTCGTCCACCACATCCCCGAACAGGCATATGCGATCCTGGGTGCAGATGGTCACGAAATAGGCTCCCTCTTGGCAGTAGTCGTAACCTTGAAGGCGGATCGAGCGGCGACGGTGTTGGTCGAGGCCTGGAATCGGCTGTGACAGACGCTCCCCTGCTTCGTCGCCTATCGCGCCGCCGCTTGAAGCGTAATGCCTTCTTCGTGCCAGCGCGCTCATTTGAGGACGGTGACGCGGGACTCGGGGGAGTTGCCGGAGATGCCGGGCTCGTACATAGGGTACATGCGGGCGGGCATGCCGTGCAGTTCCCCCGGCATTTCGGCGCGCAGGAAATAGGTGGTGCGGTAACGCCCCTTGTAAAGGTCGGTGGCGAAGAACGCCACCCGGTCGTCGTGAACTTCCTTGTGCCAGAACGGCGACCACCACTCAGCGGCGGCCTTCTCACGCTCCTTTTGGGGCAGGCGTTCGCGCATCGCCTGCTCGCCCTCCGAAACGGCCATCTGGACAGCCTCGCTCTCGACGACCTCGAAGCCCGACGGCAGGCGGTCCTCCAGCACGAGGTATCTGTAGTGAACCGGCGTGATGATTTGCAGGCGCACGCGAACTATCTCGCCTGCCCGCAGCGCGCCGCGCATGGGACGAGGCTCGTAGATCAAGCCATGTTTCGGGTCTTGCCTGGGCACCAACACGTCGTAGGCGCGGCGGACGCGAATGCCCCGAACCTCGGCGGGCACATCCTCCCTGGAGGTATTGTAGGTGAACAGGGTAGTGTAGTAGAGGGCGCCGATCCCGCCTTGCCTTTCGATGCGCAGCAGGTTCCTGCCCGTGCGCAGATCACGGTGGTTGAATATGATGGGCTGCTTCAGGGCCTTGGGCGTCAGCGATTTCACATCTATCGTTCGCCGCTGCCCGTTCAGCGAAACAGTGATGGTGTATTGCGGGCTTGGCGCCTCTCTTCTGGCCATGTATTCGGCCATCGCGAGCAGGACAGCGGCAGTGGTCTTGGTGCAAATCCATTGCCCGCCCTTGCGGTCGAGCACCAGCCAGCGAGCGATCTTGCCCACGAGGGGATTCATCGGGTCTGTGCGCAGTAACGCCATGAGGCAGAAAGCCGTGGCCTCGGTGTCGCTGTCGAGCCACGAGTAGTCGCGCAGATCGGATACCCAGTGCACAGTCCCCGGCGTCTCCTCGCGCATCGCCACCAGGTCGCGCGCCACAATCTGAGCGCGTTCGTCCTGAGCCGCATGAAGTGCCAGGGCGAGTAGCGCCAGGCCGTAGGAGTTCAGGTATTTGCGGCCCTCGAACAGTTCGTCAAGGTCCTCCTTCGGCGGCTGACCTGCGAGCGCCAGGGCGTGGACAGTCCACGCCTTGTCGCGCATGGCTGCTTGCAGCGGGCCGGGGTCTTGAGTCGGCGGGATGTGAATGTCCAGAGGTTTCAGGCTCGCCTCCAGCCATTTGGCTCCCTGGCCCAGGCATTCATCGGGGACGTTCACGCCGCAGGCGCGCGCCACAGCCAGGGCATAGACAGCGTGAGCCGTCGTCCAGGTTTCGGATTTGTCGAGATACCAGCCCCAGCCGCCGTCCGGGTTCTGGGTCTCGCAGACGCGGTCGAGGCCTTGCTTGATCACGTCGGGCAGTTTCGCCTCGAGTGCGGGGTCGGATTGGCCGCTTGCCTTGAGAACTTGCGTCACCGCAACAGCAGGCACGAAACTCGACAGGGTCTGCTCGATGCAGCCGTATGGATAGGTTACCAGGGAATCGAGGCTCTGCAGCAGGAGCGCGGCCAGGCTGGGGGTCAGCCAGACTTTCAGGCTCGCCGTGCCGGGCATCGCATCATCGGGCAGATTGACGGCGATTCTGGCGGGCGGGCCGTCCCTGGCGACCTCGCCCGACTGCCCTTCTGGCACCGGGAATCCGTGGGCGAGAATGGGCACGGTGATCAACATGCCATCGCTTGCCCTGCCTGCAAGCGCGCGCAGCGTGAGTTCGGCCTGACCGGGAAGAGCCGCTTCAACCCGCCATTCGAAGCGTGCGGAATCGTTCGGCTTGAGGGCGACGCTGTCGCGTCCCTCGCCGAGCAGTTTCGCGCCTTTCACGCCGAAGTCAACGGCGACTGTTTGGCTGGTCTCGGTGTAGTTGTGCACGATGCCCGCGATGGTTACCACGTCGCGCTGGGTGAAGAAGCGCGGGGCCGAGATGCGAACCATCAGGTCCTTGCGGGCCAATATGATGTGCCGCGCCTCGCCGACCTTCGTATCAGCCGTGTGTGCCCGCACCGTCGCGCGCCAGGCGGTGATGTTGTCGGGCAGGCGCACCCTCACATCGGCCCGCCCGCGCTCATCGGTGCGGACGATCGCCGCCCAGAACGCTGTGTCCGGGAAGTGTTTGCGCACCTTGACCCCGGCAAACTTGTCCTCACCTGCGCCGTAGAATTCCCACGAAGACATCGAAGTGCTGACAAGGTTGGAACGATGCCCGTAGAACTCATCGCGGATGTTGGGCGTGCTGTCGGCGCGGACAGCGTAAATGGCCTCGTCCACTATCCCGATGGTAACCTCGGCAGGCGCGGGATTCCCCTGCAGATCGGCTGTCTTGATGTGGTAGGTTACCAGGTCGCCGGGGTGGTAGCGTTTGCTGGCCGTCTCGACCTGAACATTCAGGAAAAAGCGCTTCGGGGACACGGTGAGCGAGAC
>Ga0315296_10002673_pt1 | contig 15111 bp, 14 predicted proteins | sample YL17G14_18_MG_FD_203921 | JGI IMG/M metagenome (GOLD analysis project Ga0315296, IMG submission 203921) | Sediment microbial communities from Yellowstone Lake, YNP, Wyoming, USA - YL17G14_18 | ecosystem: Environmental > Aquatic > Freshwater > Lake > Sediment | place: USA: Wyoming | collected... | reverse complement strand
ACAGGCGTGGGATTATCAATGGCTTACCAGATAATAAAAGACCATAATGGTAACATAGACGTGGAAAGTGAGGTAGGCAAAGGAACGAAGTTTACTATCTTTTTGCCAATTTGGGAAGAGAAACCCTGAGATTCGGGGGACACAATACTTAACTATTTCGACCATTAGCTGATGTGACATTCCTTAAGCGAAATTGAGGAAACAATCGGAAAGGTTCAGACCGTTCCCTCTACCCTTGTGGGAGAGGGTAGGGGTGAGGGGGATTGCAAAATTTTACCTTTACACAAACTAAGTTTGTAGCTACCCAATCCCATTCCCCTTCTGGGCTTGAGTGGAGCAGTAATAAAGCTGACAAATAGTTACATAAAAAGCTTGCATATTGCCTAAAAACTTAATAAAATACTTTAAATTTGAACTCCCGGATTTCAGATGAATGATGCGAATTCGGAAGTTATAGAAAGGCTTCTGGAAAAGGGAGGGCTATCAAAGGTAGATTGATTGGCCGGAGTTAGCGGATAAAGTTGGCAGGTAGATTTCTTGAGAATTTGTAGAAATGTTCATAAAATATAAACAAAAAGTTTATGAACTGTGAACTATATCTAATAGATGCTGGTTGGGTAGGGGAGCCAGCATTTAAGATATTTAGATTTTGGGTGGAAAAATTATATCGACAAACCAGATGATGGTGTTCTACAACATAGAACAGTTGTTCCATATAATAGAACAGGAGATAAAATATGCTGATACCGGTTAGAAGAAGAAGAATCTTAGACATTTTTTTAAAGAATCCTTTTAAAGAGATACATCTTAGAGAAATTGCTCGTTTGTCCAAAGTCTCGTTGAATAATGTAGATAATTCCATGCGTTTATTTGTCAAAGACGATATGTTCAAAAGACGCAAAGTGTCTAATATGGTATTTTTTAAGCCCAATCTGGAAAACGAGGCGCTCTTAAAGATATTTGAATATTTAGAACTGGAAAAGAAAAAAGAGTTTTATGATAAGAATAAGAAGATTGCTAGACTGCTACAGAAATATACACAGGATATAGTAAATTTATCTAACAAAAAAATTCAGTTAGTAGTTCTTTTCGGTTCGATTGCAAGAGGCGAGTGGAATAAAAATAGCGACATAGATATATTGGTAGTTATTTCAGGAAAAGATAGAGAAGTAACAACGGTGCTAAATAAAGCTAAGACAGATGTAGGTCCGCTGTTAGAAATTAGCCCTATAAGCACTACTACCGAAAAATTTGTTGAAGGCTTCGGGAAAAAGACTGAATTTTACAATGAATTATGGAAAGACCGAGTAGTATTATATAACGAATTTTTATTTTGGCAGTTAGTAAAAGAAGGAGGCAAATTATATGCCTAAAGATGTTGAAAGAACTTTGCGCGAATGTTTTCATCCTAAAGAGGGTAAACCTAATCTCCGAAAAGTACCTTTAACTATGGAAAGAGCAAGACAACACATAGATAAAGCACATAGCAACTTGCGAGCGATGAAACTGATGTTTGATAATGATTTATTTGATTGGACGATTATTTGCGGATATTACGCAATGTATCACGCAGTATTAGCTTCACTATTCAAGATTGGCATCGGACTTTGTTCTAAAGATAGAAGAGGTGTTAGCCCAGTAGATAAACTGCTATGAAAAGAAAAAAGTATTTAACATCTGAAAGGTCTATTAAGAATTGGCCAAAAGACGAAAGACCAAGAGAGAAATTATTAAAATTCGGCGAGGCTTCTGGAAAGGGAAGGAGTAGCAGACTTCAGTCTGCGTTTGAAAAGGAGTAGCAGACTTTAGTCTGCGTTTAGAAAAGGAGTAGCTCCGATTCATCGGAGCGTGTTATCCGAAGGAGCGGATGTCATAATTCTTAAAAAGAATAATAAAGAATAATTAAGTATTGTGTCCCCAGAATTGCATGATTATCTTGAATCAGGAGAATGAAATGAAAGATTTTGTAAAGAAAATTTACGGATCTATTGCAAAAGGCAAGCAAAAAAGTTGTTGCAGCCCTGTCGCTTCTTGTAGTCCCAGGGCTTGTGATGTTTCCGAAAAAACAGGTTACTCGAAGGAAGAGTTAGATTCAGTCCCTCAAGAAGCAAACATGGGCTTGGGATGTGGCAATCCTGTTGCGATCGCTTCTTTAAAAGAAGGAGAAACCGTTGTCGATTTGGGCTCAGGAGGCGGTTTAGATGTATTTCTTGCTGCCAAAAAAGTTGGAGATAAAGGAAAAGTTATTGGTATAGACATGACTGAAGAGATGATCAAAAAGGCAAAAGAAAATGCTCGTAAGGGCTGTTTCACAAATGTCGAGTTTAAATTAGGGGATATAGAAATTATCCCTCTCCAGGATGGTTTTGCCGATTGTGTCATCAGCAACTGCGTTATTAATTTGGCTGAAGATAAACAGAAGGTTTTCAACGAAGCCTTTAGAATATTGAAACCAGGTGGGCGGCTTATGATTTCAGATATGGTGCTTACTTTGGATTTGCCAAAGAAAGTTTTAAAGTCGGCAGAAATGTATACAGGTTGCATTGCTGGAGCATTGAAGAAGGAAGATTACTTGGATAAAATTAAGAATGCCGGTTTCAAGGAGATAGATATCGTTAAAGAAGATTCTCTACATTTGTTAGAATATATAGGTTCAGATGAGACAGTTAAAAATATAATTGAAAATATGTCTGAAGAAGAAATTAATGCAGTTAGTAATGCATTGGTAAGTATAAAGATTTCAGCAAAAAAGTTATGATTAAGAAAGTTTTTCTGAAGACTTTCGGCTGGCCTTTTGTTTCGGCTTTACAACGTTCTTTTTTCGTTCTTTAAAATTCAATGAACTAGTGCGCCGTCCCCGCTGATTCGTTTTGCATTCGCAAAAGCGAATCAAAACGGCGGGGGCTGCGTTTGTGGTGTCTGCACCGTTCGCCCTCGCTGGGGCTCGGGCTCACTCCACGCTCGCTTAGCGGTAGTGCAAGGGTTTTGATTCGGCTTTTCGTGTTTGGCGCATTTTGCCCTGTGGAATTTTGCATTGCAAAATTCCCAGGATTAAGTCCCCGAAATCTTTCAGATTTCAGGGGAGGTGGGGGCAAAATTCGCCAAAACACTTTGCGTCCTCTTCCTCGCCTGTCCTCCACGCTTTGATTTGCGACTTGTCCCTCCGTTTAGATTTGCGGTAGCAAATCTGGAGGGAAGCAAATCAGTGGAGGGCAAAAATCATAAAACTTGTCCTGAGCAAAGCGAAGGATAAAAAAGTCTTTATGTATTGCGGCGGCGGCGAAAAATTTATAAAAGGTGTTTTTGCTCGGTTTCGTCCACCCCAGCCGCCAGTAGTTATTCATAGAAGAAAAGCAGGCGGCTGGGAAGCCGAATCTATCTTGATAGCATGGCGTGGTTTGGGATACCCCACCCACCCAAAGCAGTCTCTGTGCTCGGGGCTCATCCGCCTTCGGCGTATTCGCCTGCCTGCGCTCAAAGCCTGCTTTTCCCCTTAGAAGAATTAGCTTGTATAGATATATGGAATGTGGTATTATGTGACATAATGTTGTATAGTGCAAAATGGAGCTTTTCTTATGTTACTTAAAGGATATCTAACAGTAGAAGAAGTTGCTAAACAGCTGGGTTTATCTGAATATAGAGTGCGAGAGCTTATTCGAGAAAAGCAAATTCGTGCTACTAAGATAGGACAATGGCGCATTAAGCCGGAAGATTTGAAGGATTTTATCAGGGCGAGGACAAATAAATAACAAATGGCACAATTGGAAAAACGATTATTAGAAAATTGTAAAGAGGCTATCGCTGACTTTGAAGATAAGAAGTTTCCCTCACTCAATTCTTCATTTTCGCAACGGCTAAAAAATGCACAAGAAACAGGCAATAAAGATTTAGAATCGCTTATGAAACTGCTTATGGGCATTTTTTCCATGTATTTTCAGTTTGCCAAAGGACAACCCTTTGGACCACTTGCCATATGGAAAGATGGGAGAAGAACTATGATGCCCGAAGATTTAACTGAAGATGAGTTAAGCAAGCTCGAAGAAACACTGACTGTATCTGATAATCCTCAATTTGTTGCAAGAATTTGTGATGTGCTTTGGATAAGACGCAGGAATTATTCATATGCCCAAAAAGCAGTGAAGGCTTACTTGCAATCTGTTGATGAGGATAAAGATGAGTGCTGGGTGTCAAGGAGTGAATGGCTTAAAAGGGCTACTCAAATAACAATGGAATTAGGTGAGAAGGCACAGGAAAGAATAATTATTAAGAAAAAGCTTATGGATTTATTTGATAAATCAGTAAAAACCTGTTTTACTCCCGGGCAAGATTATTGGCCTTCTTCTCTTCTGGGACTTCTTATAGAAAATAAGCTTGTTGATAGTTGGGAGAAGTTCGGAGATAGTGCTATTGAGATAGCCAAGGGATTTTCAATCTCACCTGGTTGTGATGCGCCGCGCAAATACTACAGCCGGGCTGCAAAATGCTATGCTTATGCTGATAAACCAGACAAAGTAAAAGAAGCCAAGCTCGCAATTGCAAAGCACTGGGAAGATGAAGCAAAAAGTTTTAAGACTCCTCAAGGTTGTGATGGGTTTAATTTGGCACATCGACTTGAAAAAGCGATCCAGGCATATCGTGAAGCAGGGGAAAAAACAAAGGCAGAAGAGTTAGTGCATGAATTAAAAGAAGCGAATAAATTAACCCTAAGCCAGATGAAGGTTATTTCTTCTCCTCCAATAGATGCAGCGCCTTTAATAAAGATTGCCGATGACTTACTAGAAGGAAAGACTGGAATCGCGGCAATTGAGGCATTTGCTGCGTTGTGTAAGCCCTTTTCTTATAAACTTGAGGAAGAGTCTGCTAAAAAGAATCTGAAAGATCATCCCTTACAGGGGTTATTTGACACTCATATATTAACTGGGGAGGGTAACGTATCTGCTAAAATCGGGGGAATGACTGACGATTATGAAAATACTCTTAAGGCACAGATAATTAGGAATTATAATCTTGGCCAAAATTTGTCTGCATGTACCACTTTGAAGAGAGGTATTTCTTTAGTTCTTAACTCCGGAAATTCATGGAAAGGAGCGGTAAAAGAGTTGATTGAGGCTAGTAAATTTGTGCCGAAAGATAGGGTAGATATAATAGGGTAGATATATATGAAAGGGCCGTAATTGCCGGGTTCGAAGGTGATTTATTGCTTTTTGTGCATCTTATCATCCCTCAGTTAGAGAATTCGGTGAGGTTGATTTTCGGCATGAATAAACTGAAGATAACATCTGTTCTGCCGTCAGGAGTGCAGCGAGAAAAGGACATGAATGAATTATTAACTGATTCTAACGCCGAGCAGATATTTGGTAAGGATTTGCTTTGGGAAATGCGCTCTCTTCTTATTGAGCAATCGGGTCCTAATCTAAGAAATAGGGTATGCCATGGTTTGGCGAATTCGGATGATATAAACAGTAGTTCATCTATTTTTCTTTTATGGCTAACCCTTTACCTTTTAATCGCCTTTGGACAAAATAAGGATGTTTCAGTAAAAGATGACAAGTAAGCAAAGAGGATTTCAAAGCTATACATCATTCAAGGAACTTGGAGGATGTACTCTTTCCATTGATATTATAAATGAAGAAATTGCTCGTATGCCACTAGATGCAGTCTTAGGGTATCTAAGTTCTTTATCCGTACAATTTCTAGAATATCCTGAAAAAGATAAACCAGATTTTTTGAACCCTAGACGGCAAGGGCAATATTTGAATCTTGCTATTATAGATGATTTCCCACACAAACTTCCTCAAGCAGATAAAATGTATAGTCCTGGCAGAGTTCCTTGTACCCAAGGGAGACATATTTTTATTCACTCACATAATCTTGCATACTTAGCTAATCTTGCACTTACTTTTTATGACAGAGATAAAATAATCTATGAGTTAGATTATGAACTCCCAAGGAGAATGTGTCGTTTATTGCTTATCGTAAATGATATTTTGACAGATAGACAGTCACCAGCAAATATAGAAAAGTTGGTAGAAAGACGGGATTTTATTCTTTCTTGGGTTAGGCAGTCCCAATTTAACAAATATCAACGGTGGTATGTTCCTTGGGCTAATTTAGCACGAAACTACAAGTTCTATACAGAAATTTTACAAAAATATTTTTCAAAAGTTGGTGCTTATTTCCAAAAAATCACAAGCGGTGTAACTATTCATCGTTATTTCGTAATTTTAGCTCATTTAGTTGCCCATGTTTACAAACTTGAGCCAAATAGCGTTTGGTTAGATAGAAAAACTCTGCTTAAAAATATTAGTAAGAAAGAACAAATATATTTCGATAAAGTGATTTCCAAATGGTGTTGTTCTCCTCAAGAATATAAAGAGAAAATAGTCGAATGGCAAAATCAGCGCAAGGCGACTAGTAAGGAAGATCAATTAGTTTTTGATTATGTTATTCTGAAAGCTTTTCCTTTAATTGAGACAATTTCTAATAAAATTATATGCCCAGTAACCGAATTTTTGATTGATAAAATTATTGACGAACCCTTTTTTATGTTTTCTGATGCATTATCAGGTCAAGAGCTAAGTAATTTTCATAATTCTTTGGGATTGGCCTATGAGGAATACGCAAATAGCTTAGTAGAAAAAATATCCCAAAAAGATTCAAAGGGACAATGGTCATATATTGCAAGGCCTTTAAATCAAAATGGACAAGAGATGAGTGATTGTCTTTTGCAAAAAAATAGTGATAGTTTTTGTTTTGAACATAAAGGCGGAAGACTTCCAACTGATTTCCTTTTAGGTGGAAAAGAGGGAGAGAGAGTTTTTGGACCAAGTCATAATATCCTTAGCAAGGTAGACAATGAAGAGATTGTTAAGTCGGCAGATGCAAAACGAGAAGATGAGGGGTTGATCACGGAAGGATTGTGGCAGCAAAATATTCATTTTGAGGATTTAAAAATTTATATCCAAGATAATAAAAAGCAAGAGCCAAAGAGAATATTTCCAGTAATAACGTTCATAGCGGGAATTAGAATTGATGATGTTTGTTATAAAGGATATCTTGGTCCCTTAATTCAGAAAATGCGCCTCTATAGGCAAGACTGTTGTTTTATGCCTCAGTGGCTTCAAGTCGAAGATCTCGAAGCTTTAGTTAGTCTGGCCGAAGATAACCTATTAGATTTAGATGAATTATTTTCAGACAAAAATTTAGAAGAAAATCGAACTCTAAGGTTTGATATATTTCTTTCTCATAAATATCCTCAAAGGATATTTTATAATAAGGAATTAAGAAATTTAGGAATGAAATTAATAGAGTGGGCTAAACGAGATTTTTCAGACCAACAAGGTGAAAAGCCTGCAATTGCTTATGAAAATAAGAGAGTTTCTGAAGTATGAAAACTACAAAATTTAAAGGAGTTTATAAAGTCGAGGACGAATAAATAATGGTGAAAAAAACAAGTCAAAGAAAATTTTACGAAAACGCTATAAAGAATTGGCCGGAAGACGAAAGGCCAAGGGAAAAGCTGTTAAAATTTGGTGAGCATACTTTGACTAACGCTGAGTTACTGGCAATTCTTCTACGTTCTGGGGTTAAAGGGAATAGCGCTTTAGATTTAGGTAGAAAACTTATAGCAAAATTCAATACTTTTCGCAATCTGAGCCATACCGATATTTCCCAGTGGAAAGAAATTAAAGGGCTTGGCGAAGCAAAAATCTGTCAGATAAAAGCTGCCCTTGAAATTGGTAAAAGGTTTATGGCCGAAGTTAAAAAACCGAAAGGCAAAGTTAAATCTTCCAAAGAAGTTGCAGACTTGTTTATGCCTAGAATGAGAGATTTAAAAAAAGAAGTATTTAAAATAATTCTTTTAGATGGACGAAATAATATTACTGATATAGTTGAAATCGATGAAGGCACTGTAACGCAAACATCTCCTTATGTAAGAGAGATAATATCCAAAGCATTGCAAAACTTTTCTCCAGCTATTGCATGTGTCCATAATCATCCATCGGGAGATCCGCGCCCAAGTCAAAACGATAAAATTTTTACAAGAGAGCTTGTTAAAGCCGGCAGACTTATGCAGATAAAAATACTGGATCACGTAATAATTGGGGATAATCGTTATTTTAGTTTTGCTGATAAAGGAATATTATAAAATATCAATTTTCAAAGAGAGGTGATTATGGCTAAAATTAATGCGTACCAAGTCACAGAAGAAGTTGAAAAGAAAACAGGCGTGCAAGATTACCTTACAGGACAATGGGTTAGATCTGGTGTTACTGAACATAAAGAAGCGGTAAATGTTTTTACAAAAAAACTTATAGAGGACTTAGGTTATTCCAAGAAACAAATCCAAACCATTCCACAATTTAGAGTTAAAGTGTCTCCATCTGGTCAAGAAAAATACCCTGTTGATATCGTAGTATTTAATGACGAAAGAAAGAATTATGATAATGTTTTTATGCTGGTTGAATGTAAACAGCCCGAACGTAAAGATGGCAGGGGGCAGTTAGATATATATCTTAATTTAGTTCCTTCAGTAGAATTAGGGGTTTGGTTTAATGGCAAAGGACACTTGTACTTATGGAAAGTTAGGAATCCAAAGACAAAAAAGTGGGAATGGAAAGAGATACCAGATTTACCAAAGAAAGGTCAACGGGTCGAGGATATAGGGTTGTATAAGAGAAAAGATCTAGAAAAACCAAGAAATTTAAAAGTAGTTTTTGACGATATCAGACATCACTTGGCAGGCAATATCACAGGCATAACTAGAGATGAAGCAATAGCACAGGAAATTATAAACTTATTATTTTGCAAAATTTATGACGAGATTAATGCATCCCCTAGTGATGAGGTTAAATTTAGGGTTGGAGTCGATGAGGATAAAGACATAGTCAAAAATAGAATAATAGATTTGTTTAATGAAGTAAAAAATGAATATGATGATGTTTTTGAAAAGGACGATAGGATTAAACTTGAGTCAGATTTCATAGTATATGTAGTAGGAGAACTACAAAAGTTTGCAATAACTGAAGCAGAAAGAGATGCTATAGGTGATGCTTTCGAAGTTTTTATAGGACCCGCCTTGCGCGGAGGAGAAGGGCAATTTTTTACTCCTCGAAATGTAGTTAAATTGGCAATCGAGATATTAGATCCACAAATCGGAGAATATATTATCGATCCTGCATGTGGCAGCGGAGGTTTTTTAATTATCGCCTTGGAACATATATGGAGCAAACTTGAGGAGGAGGCACAGAGAAAACATTGGTCGAAAGAATTGCTGGGTAATAAAAAAAGAGAACATGCTTCAAAATATATAGCGGGAATCGATAAAGATTCCTTCCTCGCAAAAGTAACCAAAGCATATATGGCTATAGTTGGAGATGGAAGATGTGGTATATTTTGTGAGAATAGTTTATTGCCACCGCTGGAATGGAACTCAAAAACAAAGCATAAAATCGAACTGAATAAATTCGACACCTTAGTTACCAATCCTCCCTTTGGTGCAAAAATACCAGTTCGAGGTAGAAAAATCTTGGAGCAGTATAATTTAGGTTTTAAATGGCGATATAACAAAGAAACTAAATCATATGAAAGGACTAATACATTATGCGATAAGCAACCCCCACAAATACTTTTTATAGAAAGATGTCTACAGTTTTTAAGGGATGGAGGCAGAATGGCTATTGTTTTACCTGAGACATATCTGCATGCGAGAAATTCAGAACATATATTACAATTGTTAGAACAGTACAAAATACTACATGTAATAGATCTTTCACATGATACTTTTAGGCCACATAATAACGCTAAGACGGTGGTAGTTATTTTGGAAAAAAATAAACCAACGGCGAATCATCAAATATATTTTTCTATTGCAAAAACTGTTGGTCATGATCATACAGGTAGAATCTTATATAAAATTGATCCAAAAACTAATACTAAAACAGATGAAGTAGATGATACTATTCCGCTTATAATCGACCGCACAAAGAATTGGAGAGCTACAAATGAGTTGAGCCCATCCCCGCTACTATTTTATAAAAAACATAAAGAAATAAATAAAAAAGTTTTGGTTCCAAGGTATTATTGGCGAACCTATGATAAAGAGTTACAAAAATATGCAGAAAATAATAACTGCCATTTGGTTCCATTCGTAGAATTACAAGAAAAAAGTATTATTAAGGTTTACGATGGACATGGTTCTCCAGATGCTGTATTTAAAGGCGCAGGAACAATACCATATATTAGAGTTGCTGATATAATCAATCTGGAAGTGTACAAAAATCCAACAGCATTAATTCCGGAAGATATTTATTTAAAGAAAAAAGGAAAAGGCGTAGATTTGGAAATCGGTGATTTGTTATTTGTGAGAAGGGGAAGTTATAGAATTGGAAGCATAGCTTTAGTTAGTCCATTTGATAAAAAAGTATTACTAACAAAGGAAATCCTAGTTTTTCGGATTAATAAAAAAGCAAATGAATACGATATGACTTCGTATTATCTAGCTTATTTATTAATCAATCCAATTGTTCAAAAACAAATCTACGATAAAGTTTTTATTGAAACAACATTACCAAACATTTCTGATAGGTGGAAAGAGCTGCTATTGCCTATACATAAAGATAAGAATAAGCGCCTTGGAATTAGTAAAAAGATTCAAGATGTTTTTGAGTTGAAATGGAAAGCTGTCGAAAAAATAGCCCAACTGCAAGAAGGCAAGATTGATTAGTACCATTATCACACATAAGAAATCAAACACCCTATAAAAATTTTTTTGCCGCCACAATACATAAATACTTTTTTATTTAGGATTTTTGCCCTCCACTGATTTGCTTCCCTCCAGATTTGCTACCGCAAATCTAAACGGAGGGACAAGTCGCAAATCAAAGCGTGGAGGACAGGCGAGGAAGAGGACGCAAAGTGTTTGGCGAATTTTGCCCCCAAAGTCTTTATCAGGACTTTCGGTTGTCAGATGAATGAGGCGGATTCGGAAGTTATGGGGAGGCTTCTGGAAAGGGAGGGTTATGGGAAGATAGATTCTCCGGAACGAGCGGATATCATAATTCTCAATAAGAATAATTAAGTATTGTGTCCCCAAAACTATATAGGAGCTGAACACATCAACCGAGAGGGTGGATTTGATTTGAGCGAGCCAAGATATGTCCCAGAATTTTTCTTTAAGAAATTAACAAAAGGTAAAATTTCGCCTAACGATATTCTTGTTGTGAAAGACGGTGCAACCACTGGTAAAACTGCAATTGTGACTGAAGGTTTTCCATACAAGGATGTTTGCATCAATGAACATGTATTTAGAATTGTAGCGAAGGATAATATTGATTCTACCTATCTATTTACAGTTTTATTTTCAAGCATTGGTCAACGGCAGATCAATAGAATTATAAGTGGTGCAGCACAAAAAGGAATTGTTTTGGAAACAATAAGTGAAATTTTAGTTCCAATTCCACCTGTTCCCATACAACAGAAGATTGCTGAAGAAGTAGAATCTCGTAGAGAAAAAGCAAAAATACTAAGACAAGAGGCTAAAGAGATCATTCAGCAAGCAGGGGAAAAAGTAGAAAAGATGATTTTAGTAGGGACATCGTAACTAAAACTAATTCCACCTTCCAGGTGGAATATTTTCCCTCAAGAAAGGAAATAAATGGGAAGAGTGTTTTTCTTGGGTGCTGGATTTTCAAAGTCAGCAGGTTTTCCTTTGGGTAGTGAGTTATTGCATTTTGTGAGGCAAAAACTTTCAAGTAGTGTGGAATATTCTGATAAAAATGTCTATCTACCTATCCTGGAACGAGTAATCGAAGTATATAAATTATCTGGTTGGGGATATTTTGCAAGTAATTTGGAGCTATTATTAACATCGTTTACTTTATTCTTATCTTACAACGAAGAAAACTTTATCGAGAAGTTTAGACCGATTTATCAAGAATTTATTAGCAGGGGAAGTCATAAATACTATTTTCCTAAACACATTCTTGGGAGGATTACTCTTGGCCTAAGGAGAGCTTTCTTAAATCACCATGTTGAGATTTCTGATTATGTAAAAGACCCTCCGATTGCCAACAAGAATATAGCGTCTGCATACGATAGATTTTTTGATCTGTTACATGAGGGTGATACTATTGTTACGCTGAATTACGATATTCTTTGCGACCTAGGATTATGGTTAAGAAACAAATGGACGTTATTAGATGGCTATGGATTCGAGAAATCTAAAGAAAGTTTGATGGGTAAGGACAAAGTGCAGATGTATACAAAGCCAGATAGGTCTGCAGTGAAGATATATAAATTGCATGGCTCTATTAATTGGGCAGGAGATTATGAGCAAGATGGAATCATATTAACTGACTTAGTTGGCTTTTTTAAAGGCTTCAATGGAAAGAATACAGAAAATGATAAATTTGATGCTAATGAAGCCTCGTATATTATTCTACCCAACTATTCAAGGTCTTTTATTGAACAAACAGCGATATTAGAAATTTGGCGTAAAGCCAGAGAAGATATCTCAAAATGTGAAGACTTGTATTTTATAGGTTATTCCTTGAGTGATATTGATTCTTCGTTGCAATTTATGCTCTACGATGCTATTAGCGCAAATGATAAGCTTAACGAAAAAAACATACACGTGATTGACAATCAACCAATAGAACATTCGTACGAGTTCGCTAAGAGAAATGTCCGTTTAAGATTTGAAAAATTTTTAAATAATAGATGTACCTTTATTAACAAATCTTTTGAGAACTGGGTTTTAGAAAAATAAAAGAACTCTTTCTCGGCGATTTTTATGTTTTTTTGACCTATATAACGGGTATTAAGTAAAATGAAATGAGATATGGATATCCTAGATGAATTAGCACAGATAAATAAACCTCTTTTGGTACTAGCAGGGCCGGGCATGGGGAAGACATATAGCTTGGCTTATAAAATGAGATATTTGGTAAAGGACCAAAATATTAGACCAGACGACATAACAGTTATTACATTTACTAACGAAGCAGCCATTAATATGAGAAAAAGAATCAGTTTAAAGGGAGATAAACGCGTCTATATTGAACGAGAGTTACAACCATCTGTTATATGTACTATGCATAAACTTGGTAACAGAATTATAAAAGATAATCCTTCAAAACTAGGATTAAAAAGGGATTTTGACGTCCTTTCTTCATGGTACCTAAAAGAAGTTCTTATGAGGGACTGCTCTCAAATTATCGGGGCAAAAAGAGAAGATGCTAAAGATACAATTGCATGCAGACAAGAAGGTAAATGTATCAAAACAGATAGTTTAAAATGTAAAATATGTTCCGAATACACAAAATTTTTAAGGAGATTTAACCATATTGATCACGATGACCAACTTTTGCTTGCTTGCAAACTTCTCAGAGAAAATACTGATATTTTGGAAAATGAACAGCGTAAAGCAAGATATTTATTGGTTGACGAATACCAAGATATTAATTGTGCCCAATGGGAACTCATCAAACTATTAAGCAAAGGAAAAACCGAAAATCTGTTTGTTGTAGGAGATGATTATCAGAGCATATATGGTTTCAGAGGTGCGAGTCCAGAATATATAAAAAATTTTGGTAATGATTATGCTCCGAACGCACAAGTTAAGCGATTAATGCAATGCTACAGGTGTCCCCCAAACGTATTCAAAGGTGCCTTTTATATGGTCGAGAAGTACCATGGTGGGGATACGAACTTGATAAATAAATTTGAATTTACTGAGTCATCAAATACTCTCATCAAAGTTTGTAACTTTAAACACCATAACCTTGAAGCAGATTTTATAGCAAGGGAGATAAAGAAAATAGGGGCCTCGTACGATGTATTGGTTTTAGTCCCAACTTCTGACTACGCTAAACCGATAAAAAATGCATTGAGAAAAAGATTTATCGAGTTTTCTTGTGATTACGATATAGAGGAAACTGACTTACATTTATTAAGTGTCCTATTGAAATGGCTAAAGGAGCCGAGTGATAACTTCAACTTCCGAATACTTTTAGACGAGATAATAAATAGAGGAATTTCAGAAATACCATCTAAACAAACAGAATTTGTGGGAAAAGAAGAAAGCAGAAATAAAAGAGAAGAAGCACTTAAACAAATAAGTGATTTTTGGAAAGAAGTCCGTAAAGGAAAGACCCTTTACATAGAAATGAAAACACTGGAAGGGAAAGAACCATTTAAAAAGTTGCTTGAGATAATTACAAGATTAAGGAAAGCTTCAAAAAGTGATACTCTGAATTTCATTCATGCCATTATCAGTGAACTAACAATATGGAAGAATATAACCAAATTTTCGGATGAACTAAGTTCGGTTGTTGAGGATATAAAAAGTACCACAATAAGCGGTTCGGAACCCAGTGTAAGGATTTTGACAATGAGAAAAGCCAAAGGACTAGAAGCGGATTATGTTTTTATTGTTGGCTTAGAAAATAACATCTTTCCCAATAAGGATGCAAAAAAATTCGAAAAACAGGAAGATAGTAGACTATTATATGTTTCGATGACAAGAGCAAAAAAGGAATTATATTTGTTATATTCCGAAGTGAGGGACAGAAATATTACGAAAACATCTGTAAATGAAAAGGTGCACGAAAGGTCTGAGTTTATTAACGCAATTCCGGGTCAGTATATTGAGGAAATGAATAAGCCATAAATTAATCTGATCATCCTGTTTAATGTCCCAGGATAAAAATTGGCTACAGATGTAAAATTAGACCTAGCTTTACGACAACAATGAATGCTAAAAGGTTTTTTATACGGAATTTTGGGTGTCAGATGAATAATGCGGATTCGGAAATTATCGGGAGGCTTCCGGAAAAGGAAGATTAGAGGAAAATAGATTCTCCTGAAGAGGCGGTTGTCATAATTCTCAATAAGGATAATTAAGTATTGTGTCCCCAGAGCTGTGTAATCCAAAAGGAGGGAAATAGTGGACATTGTCGGGAAAATTATGTTGCCCATCATCTTTGTATACATTGCTGTTTGTTTTGGCAAGATAGCAGCAAAATATGGAAAAAATCCACTTCTTTTCGGCATACTTTCTATTATTACACCAATCAATCTGATTATTTTAGGTTACTGGGCATTTTCAGG
>Ga0315296_10002671_pt1 | contig 15127 bp, 26 predicted proteins | sample YL17G14_18_MG_FD_203921 | JGI IMG/M metagenome (GOLD analysis project Ga0315296, IMG submission 203921) | Sediment microbial communities from Yellowstone Lake, YNP, Wyoming, USA - YL17G14_18 | ecosystem: Environmental > Aquatic > Freshwater > Lake > Sediment | place: USA: Wyoming | collected... | reverse complement strand
CCAGCGGCGAACGCACGGGCGCACGGTAGAGCGAGTAGCGATAGCTGCGTCTGCGCGCGTCGAAACGAGCGTGAAATTGTTCAGGTACTTGTTGCACTCGCAGGACCGCCAGGTCGGGGGGGAGGAGGGCATTCAAGCCCCGCCCGAACGTCTCCAGAGGCAATTCCGATGGGGTATGAAAGTTCGCCCGTTGCCCGCTGGCATGGACCCCCGCATCGGTACGCCCGGCCAGGATCACCCGCGTTTCCCATTGGGTCAGCCGGGACAATGCCTGTTCCAATTCCCCCTGGACGGTTCGCCCCCGGGCCTGGATCTGGGATCCCAGGAAATCGGTCCCGTCGTATTCCAGGTCCAGCAGGATGTTCCTCATGGGCCTCGCGCCTGCCCCTACACCAGTTCGATCTGCACCATGAACGCGGCATCGCCCTGGCGGGGCCCGATCCGGACGATGCGCGTGTAGCCACCCGCACGCTCCTTGTAGCCAGGAGCGATCTCGGCAAACAGCTTGGTCACCACCCGCTCGCTGGGCAACTTGGCCATCGCCACCCGGCGCCGGTGCTCCGTGTCTTCCTTCGCCAGCGTGATCAATTGCTCGACGGCCGGCCGGATGGCTTTGGCCTTCGCTTCCGTCGTCACGATCTTTCCATACCAGAGCAAGGCGGCGATCAGGCTCCTGAAGAGGGCCCGCCGCTGGCCCGAGTTCCGGTTCAGTTTTCGTCCCGATTTCCGATGCCGCATCGTCCGTCTCCAGTGCCTCGCGTTTCACTCTCTACACTTGACGTTCTATTCCTCTTCGTCCAGTTCCGCTTCCTCTTCGGGCAAGGGCGCACCCGGACGCACCGCCGTTTTGCCGCCCAGGACTTCCTGCCCCTCCTCGGGCAGCTCCCCGCGCAGGATGGCCGCTACCGTCTCTTCGGCCTCTTCGGCCTCTTCCCCGACAATCACTCCGGGGACTTGCACCTGTGGGAGAAACCCGCGAGCCACCAGGGCATCGCGGATTTCGACCAGCGACTTCTCGCCCAGGTTGCGAATGGCCAGGAGGTCCTTGTCATCCATCTCCAGGATCTGCCCGACGTTGGCAATCCCGGCCCGCTTCAGACAGTTGTGGGTGCGGGTGGACAGGCCCAGGTCGTCGATGGACACCTGGTAGAGGTGGGGCGGAATGACCACCCCTCCCGCCTCTTCTTCGGTGACCTCCTCGACCTTGCTCGACTCGGCGATCAGGCCGCAGTACTGCACCAGCACCTGGGCAGCGTAGCCAAGGGCATCGCCGGGCGAGATGGTGCCGTCGGTCCAGATCTCCATAATCAGCCGGTCAAAGTCGGTCATCTGCCCCACGCGGGTCCGCTCGACGGCGTAGTTGACCTTGGTGATCGGGGAGAAGATGGCATCCACCGGGATCAGGCCGATGGGCAGGTTCTCGTGGGCCTCGGCCGGCCGATACCCCCGCCCTCGCTCCACCGTCAACTCCATCTCCAGGTAGGCGTCGTCAGAATCGAGGGTGGCGATCACCTGGTCCGGGTTGACCAGTTCCACCGTGCTGGGGAACTCGATGTCCCCGGCGCGCACCGCCCCATTGCCCCGGGCTTGCAGCCACAGCTTCACCGGCCGTTCGGCGTAGGAGCGCAAGCGGATGCGCTTGACGTTGAGTACGATCTGGGTCACATCCTCGCGCACGTGCGGAATGGTGCCGAACTCGTGGTAGATCCCCTCGACCCGGATGCTCGTCACCGCCGCCCCAGGCAGCGAGGAAAGCAACACCCGCCGCAGGGAGTTCCCCAGGGTGGTACCATACCCGGGTTCCAGCGGCTCGATTCGGTATTGACCGAAAGATTCGGTGCTGGCAATACACTCGATCTTCGGCATCGCGATGTCCAACAACGGGACACCTCCTTCCCACGGTACCCTTCACGGGCCGCAGGAACCACTAACGGCTGTAGAACTCCACGATCATCTGCGGCTGGAGGTTCTGTTCGCACTCCTCCGGATTCGGTTGCCGCACGACCTTGGCAATCATCTCCCCGGCGTCCAGGGCCAGCCACCCGGCGACGGCGTTGGCATCCAACTCCTCCGCCAGGGCCTTGAAGTAGGGCCGCCGGCGGCTCTCCGGCCGGACGGCGACGACATCGCCCGGCCGCACCAGGAACGAGGCGATGTTCGTCTTGCGGCCGTTGACGACGATGTGGCCGTGCCGGACCAGTTGCCGGGCCTGGGCCCGCGACTTGGCCAGGCCCAACCGATAGGCCACGTTGTCCAGGCGGCACTCCAGCAGGCGCATCAGGTTATCGCCGGTAGCGCCGGCCTGCCGGGACGCCTCTCCGAAGATCCGGCGGAACTGCCGCTCCATCATCCCAAACATCCGCCGGCCCTGCTGCTTGGCCCGCAGGCGCACCCCGTAGTCGGAGATGCGGCGGCGCTGGCGCGTGGCGCCATGCTGCCCTGGGGGGTAGTTGCGCCGCTCCAGGGAACACTTGGCGCTGTAGCAGCGCGCCCCTTTCAGCATCAGCTTGATACCTTCCCGGCGACAAAACCTACAGACTGCTCCGCTGTAGCGTGCCATATCTTCCTCCGGCTATATCACACCCGGCGGCGCTTCGGCGGCCGGCACCCGTTGTGCGGGATGGAAGTGGTATCCGTGATCGAGGTGACGTGCAGGCCCGCCCCCTGCAGGGCGCGGATAGCCGCCTCACGACCCGACCCCGGCCCCTTCACAAATACGTCCACCTGCCGCACACCCATCTCCTGGGCCTTGCGCGATGCCGTCTCCCCAGCAATCTGCGCCGCGTAGGGAGTGCTCTTGCGCGAACCCTTGAAGCCACACGCTCCGGCGCTGCTCCAGGCCAGCACGTTCCCCTGGGGGTCACAGATGGCGATGATGGTGTTGTTGAAGGTAGCCAGGACGTGAGCATGGGCCCGCGGGACGATCTTTCGTTCCTTCCGTACTCCTCGACGACGTGTACCTTTTGGCATCTCTTTCCCTCGAACTGTCTGCGATCGGCTTCCGACCACGCAACCGCCGAATCCTTGCCTTCAGCGACGGCATCCCGACAGCCGCCGGATCGAAAGTGTCCGTTCCACTCATTCGTGCCTGGACAACCCAGGGGGTCTGTACTGTCCTGCCTGGCCGCGGATCATTCGATACCCATGCACGAATCTCCAGGGGTGGCGTCTCGTCCACCCTACTTGGCTGCCGTCGCCGCCTTCTTCTTGATCCCGATGGGCGTCCCCTTGCGGCCGCGCCGCGTGCGGGAGTTGGTACGGGTACGCTGCCCGCGCACCGGCATGTTGCGGCGATGGCGGATCCCCCGGTAGCAGCCGATCTCCACCAGGCGCTTGATGTTCTGTGAAACCTCGCGACGAAGATCTCCTTCGACGCGGTAGTTCCGCTCGATCGTCTCGCGCAGCCGCGCGACCTCTTCCTCGGTCAACTCACGCACCCGCGTCCCCGGATTGATCTGCGTCCGCCCCAGGATCTCCCGGCTGCGACTGCGCCCGATTCCGAAGATGTAGGTCAGGGCCACGTCGATCCGCTTGTCCCGGGGCAGGTCTACTCCAACGATACGTGCCATTCCAGCCTCCTGCTGCTACGACCCCCCAGAGGGGGCAACCCATCAACCCCTATCCTTGCCGCTGCTTGTGCCGGGGGTTCTTGCAGATGATGCGCAAGATCCCCTTGCGCTTGACCACCTTGCAATGCTCACAGCGCGGTTTGATCGAAGCCGACACTTTCATTGTCCTACCTCCAGGAGGAGACTCCTCCACAGCAACGCGCCAACGCCTACAGGCGGGTCAGGATCTCGGGCTCGTCCTGCGTGACCGCCACGGTATGCTCGTAATGGACCGACAGGCGCCCATCCGCTGTCACCACGGTCCAGCCATCGCCCCGGCTCGTGTCGTCCACCTCGTAGGTGCCCGCGCAGAGCATCGGTTCGATGGCAAAGGTCATCCCCGGCCGCAGGTGGATCCCCTGGCCCGGCGGGCCAAAGTTCAGGATTTCCGGGTCCTCATGCATCTGCCGGCCGATGCCGTGGCTGATGTACTTCCGCACCACGGCCACCCCCCGGCCCTCCGCGTACGACTGGATGGCCCAGGAGATGTCGCTGAGCCGCTTTCCCGGACGCACCTGGGCAATGGCCGCAGCCAGTGCCTCCCGGCCGATGCGCATCAGCCGCTCTGCCTCCTCGGACACCCGGTCGATGCCGAAGGTGACCGCCGCGTCGCCGTGAAGCCCCTTGTAGATGGCCCCCACGTCCACGCTGACCAGGTCGCCTTCCCGCAAGGTCCTCTGGCCCGGGATCCCGTGCACCACCTCCTCGTTGATCGAGATGCAGATGCTCGCCGGGAACCCCCGGTAACCCTTGAAGGAGGGAACGGCCCCGTGCCGGCGGATGATTTCCTCAGCCAGGGCATCGAGTTCCGCCGTGGTCATCCCGGCCCGGGCCTGCGCCTCCACCTCGGCCAGCACGGTGGCGACGACGCGGCCGGCCTCCCGCATGAGGGCCAGTTCCCTGGCGTTCTTGATCCTCACGCCCTCCATCAGGCCGCCCCTCTGCCCAGCGCCCGGACCAGCCGCTCGGCCACTTCGTCCATCTCGCCGGTCCCACTGACCCGGCGCAGGATGCTGCGCTGGCGGTAGCAGGAAAGGAGGGGCGCAGTCTGCTCCGCGTAGACCTGCAGGCGGTGGCGCACCGTCGCCTCTCCATCGTCCTCCCGCTGGTAGAGATCTCCTCCGCAGCGATCGCAGACGCCCTCCTGGGCCGGCGGGCTGTACTCCATATGGTAAGGTGCCTGACAATTCCGGCAAATCCGCCGCCGGGTCAACCGCTCCAGGACCACGGCCTCGGGCACATCCAGTTCCAGGGCCGCGTTTACCTGTTTTCCCTGGGCAACCAGCGCTCTGTCCAACGCTTCGGCCTGGGCCTCGGTCCGGGGGAACCCATCCAGGACGACCCCGGCAGCACAATCCGGCCGGCCAATGCGCTCCAGGATCATCCGTACGACGATGTCGTCGGGAACCAGTTCGCCCCGGTCCATGTACCCCTTGGCCTGCCGGCCCAGGGAGGTCCCCGCAGCAATCGCCTCCCGGAACAGGTCCCCGCTGGCCACGTGCGCCAGCCCCAGCCTCTCGGCCAGGCGCACGGCCTGCGTCCCCTTGCCTGCCCCTGGCGGCCCCATCAGCACGACGACCATCGCCTGCTCTTCCTCGCCGTTGGTCGTTTGTCGTCCGTCGTCCGTCGTTGGTCGTTTCTACAGGAACCCCTCATAGCGCCGGATCGTCAACTGCGCTTCCAGCTGCTTCATCGTGTCCACGGCTACACCGACGACGATCAACAGGGAGGTGGCGCTGAGCTGCAGCCCCTGCCCCTGCAGGCGGCTGACCTTCTGTACAAGGAAGGGCAGCACGGCCACCACACCCAGGAAGAGTGCCCCCACCAGGGTGATCCGGTTGACGATCCTGCTCAACAGTTGTTCGGTCTGCTCACCTGGCCGGTAGCCGGGAACGAACCCTCCGCTCTTGCGCAGGTTGTCGGCGATGTTCGTCTGGCCGAACACGATGAGCGTATAGAAATAGGTAGCGGCCACCACCCCGAAGAAGAGCAGGATCCAGTAAACGTAATGCCGGCTGTCGAAATAGGTGAGCACCCACTGGGCCACCTTCTGGATAAAGGTCCGGGCCGCGGCTCCCTCGGCCGGGGCCAGGTAGGAAGCGATCGTGCCAGGAAAGACCATGATGCTCTGGGCGAAGATGAGCGGGATCATCCCGGCCATGTTCACCCGCAGAGGCAGCGTCGTGCTGCCACCGCCGTACAGTTTCGTCCCGCGCACGCGCCGCGAATACTGCACCCGCAGCTCGCGCTTGCCTTCCTGGACCAGGACGATGGTCACGATGGTCACCAGGCCGATCACGATGAACAGACCCACGCCCAACCAGCCCATCGGCGTCTGTCCCCCCTGGGACAGGCCGCCTACCATCGAGGGCAGCCGGGAGACGATCCCGCCGAAGATGATCATCGAGAGGCCGTTGCCCACGCCCTGCTCGGTGATCAGGTCGCCGATCCAGATCAGCACCATCGTCCCGGCCACCATCGAGGACAGGATGGACAGGCTGGGAAGGATCAGCTTGGGTTGGAACAGGCTGAAGCCTTCGATCTTCAGGATACCCTGGCTCCGGGCCAGCATCGCCACCTGCGCGTAACCCTGCAGGAAGGCCAGCGGGATGGTCAGCCAGTAGGTCCACTTGTTGATCTTCTGCTGCCCCTGTTCGCCTTCCTTGGAGAGCCGCTCCAGGGCCGGGATGATCGGCACCAGCAACTGCATGACGATGGAGGCGGTGATGTAGGGATAGACGCCCATCGCCGCGACGGAAAAGTTGACCAAAGCTCCGCCGGAGAAAAGGTCGAGTAGCCCCAAGATGGCGTTCTGCTCCAGGACCTGCTTGACGGCCGCGGCGTTGATCAGTGGCACCGGGATGTGCGAGATCAGCCGGAAGATCACCAGCATGGCCACCGTGAACAGGATCTTCCGTCGCAAGTCTGGTATCTTGAGCGCCGTAAGCATCGCTTTGAGCATGGTCGCTCTCCACCTCCGCGCAGCCGGTCGGTTCCCGGCGCGCCCTAGGGCCCTGGGCTCAGGCCTGCTCTACCTCCACACGCTCCGCACCCTCTGCGGGCGCGTCGACGACCTGGGGGTCCAGGACCGTGCAGCTTCCCCCGGCGGCCTTGACCTTGGCCATGGCGCCCTCGGAGAAGGCGTGGGCGTAGATGTGCAGCGGTTGCTCCAGCGCACCCTCGCTCAGCACCTTGACCGGCCGGCTCAGGTTGCGTAGGATCCGGCGTTCTTTCAGGACGCGGGGGGTGATGGTCTCCCCCGGCCCGAAGGCCTTGGCCAGCCGGCCGACGTTGACCACGTGGTAGGGCGTACGAAAGATGTTGGTGAAGCCCCGCTTCCTCGGCAGCCGGCGAATCAGCGGCAACTGGCCACCTTCGAAATAGGGGCGAATGCCAGGATTGGAGCGGGCCCGCTGGCCCCCCATGCCCCGGCCGGAGGTCTTGCCGTGCCCGGAGCCGATCCCCCGCCCGACGCGCTTGCGCCCTTTTCTCGCTCCCCAGGGAGCCCGCAGTTCGTGTTGCCTCACGCCTCCACCTCCTCCACCTGCACCAGGTGCTGCACCTTGAAGACCATCCCGCGGATGACGGGCGTATCGTCGTGCAGGACGCTCTCGTGCAACCGATGCAAACCGAGCGCCCGGACAGTTGCCTTCTGGTCCCGCTGGTGGCCAATGGCACTCTTGATCCAGGTAATGCGCAACCGCTTCTTCTTGGCCGCTTCTTTCTTCTTCGCTGCCATCAGACCGCCTCCTTCAGGTGCCGGCTCGTGCGCACCCGGCGACGCAGGAGGGATTCGACGGTCTTGCCCCGGCGGGCAGCCTCGTCCTCCACGGAGCTCAGGCTGTCCAGGGCAAGCAGGGTGGCCCGGCACAGGTTGACCGGGTTGCTGTTGCCCAACGACTTGGTCAGGATGTCCTTGATCCCGGCCAGCTCGACCACAGCCCGCACGGCACTGCAGGCGATTACACCGGTGCCCGGAGCGGCCGGCTTCAGCATCACCTGTGCCACCTTGAAGCCCTGCCTGATCTCGTGCGGGATGGTCGTGCCGACGATGGGCACGTGGATCAGGTTGCGCCTGGCCTGCTCGACCCCCTTGCGGATCGCCTCGGGGACCTCGTTGGCCTTGCCCACGCCAACCCCGACATGGCCCTGCCGGTCGCCCACGACGACCACGGTGCGAAAGGACATGCGCCGGCCTCCCTTTTGCACCTTGGCCACCCGGTTGATCTCGATGACCCGCTCTTCCAACTCCAGCTCATTGGGATCTACAGTCGCCTTCGCCACGGTTCCTCCTCAACTCGAGAGCACGCCGGCCTGTCCTCTTAGAACTGCAGCCCAGCCTCGCGCGCTCCCTCGGCCAGGGCCTTTACCCGGCCGTGATAGTCATATCCGCCGCGATCGAACACCACCCGGTCGATGCCCCGGCCCAGGGCCCTCTGCGCCACCAGCTTCCCGACCTGGCGAGCCGTTTCCGTCTTGGTTCCGGCGGCATCCTGGACCTCCGCATCCTGGCTGCAAGCCGCCACCAGGGTATGCCCCACCGTGTCGTCGATGACCTGGGCATAAATGTGGTTCAAGCTGCGAAACACGTTCAGGCGGGGCATCTCCGGCGTCCCAGAAATCCGCACGCGCACCCGCTGGTGCCGCTTGCGATGCCGCTGCTTGGAAGTGGTCAATTTGATCATCGATTGGTCTCCTGCACTTTCCCGGCCTTGCCCGCCTTGCGGCGGACCGCCTCGCCCATGTAGCGGATGCCCTTACCTTTGTACGGCTCGGGCCGGCGCAGCGCGCGGATGTCCGCCGCCTGCTGGCCAACCACCACCTTGTCAATGCCGGTGATGATGATGACGTCGTTACGGCCGGCCACCTCGAAGGCGATCCCCTCGGGCGGGGTAACCCGGATCGGATGGGAATAGCCAACGCTCAACACCAGGTCCCGCCCATCCAGGTCGGCCCGGTACCCCACGCCGACTACCTGCAGTTCCTTGCGGTACCCCTGGGTCACTCCGGCGACCATGTTGGCGATCAGGGACCGCAGCAGGCCGTGGCGCTCGCGATCCGGCTTCTCATCGGACCGCCGCTGGACGCAAACCTGGCCGTCCCGAACCGTCACTTCGACCCCCGGAAGGAGTGGTTGCCGCAGCCCGCCCTTCGGGCCGGTGACCACAATCTCGCCGGCCTTGACATCGACCTTCACCCCCGCGGGGATGGGAACTGGTTTCCTGCCTACCCGTGACACAGCAACTCCTCCTCCGCCGCACCTGAAGAGTTAGGCACAGCGAACCTTACCAGACGTAACAGATCACCTCACCACCGACCCCGGTGTGCCAGGCATCCTCGCCCGTCATCACCCCTTTCGAGGTGGAAACGATGGCAAACCCGAGGCCCCCCTTGACCCGGGGGATCTCCCCTCGGCGGGCGTAGATGCGCCTCCCGGGTGAACTCACCCGCTTCAGCCCGGTCAGCACGGGCTTGCGCCCCTCGGCGTATTTCAACGCGATGCGCAGCACAGACTGAGGCTTTTCCGGCAGAACCTCGTAGCCGTGGACGTAGCCTTCGTCCCGCAGGATGCGGGCGATCTCCTCGCCAACCTTCGACGAGGGCATGCGCACATCGTCGTGGCGAGCCAGCAGCGCATTGCGGATCCGGGTCAACATGTCGGCAATCGGATCGGTCAAGGTCACCTTACTTCCTCCTCGAACAGGACGGCCCTTTCGTCCGGCTGTCCCTCAGGTCCGGATGTCGAAGGTCTACCAGCTGGCCTTCTTCACACCTGGCAGCAAGCCCTGCAAGGCCTTCTCCCGGAAGCAGATCCGGCAGATTCCGAACTTGCGGATGTATCCTCTCGGCCGGCCGCAGATCCGGCAACGATGGTACTGCCGCACCCGGTATCTTTGGGGCCGCTGGGCCCGCACAACCAACGCCGTTCGCGCCAACGCAAACCTCCTGCACTCCGCAAATGACCCAGACAGAGCCACCAGGTTCTTTTGTGTCCTTAGTGCCCTCGAGAGGTCCTTCGTGCTTCCTCTCCAGACAGGTGCTCAATCCCGGAAAGGCATCCCCAGCCGTGTCAGCAGGACCTTGCCCTCTTCATCGGTACGCGCGGTGGTGATGATGGTCACTTCCATGCCCCGGATCTTGTCGATCTCATCATAGTTGATCTCGAGGAAGACCAGTTGCTCGCGCAGGCCGATGCTAAAGTTTCCCCGCCCGTCAAACGACTTGGCCGAGACCCCGCGAAAGTCGCGGATGCGGGGCAGGGTGAGGTTGACCAGGCGGTCCAGGAACTCGTACATCCGCCGGCCGCGCAAGGTCACGCTGACCCCCACCGGCATCCCGGTGCGCACCTTGAAGGCGGCCACCGAGCGCTTGGCCCGGCGCACCACCGGCTGCTGGCCGGTGATCAGACGCAGGTCGTGCACGGCCGCGTCGAGCGCGCGGGCGTTCTGGAGCGCCTCGCCCACGCCGATATTGACCACGATCTTGTGCAGGCGGGGCGACTGCATGGCGTTGCGGTAGCCGAATTCCTTCACCAAGGCCGGAACAACTTCCTGGCGGTAGTATTCCATCAAGCGGGCCATAACCAAAAGCCTCCCGGATCTAGTCCAGCGCTTCGCCGCAAGCGCGGCAGACGCGCACTTTGCCCCCCTCGGGCAGGAAGTCATAGCCCACCCGGGTCGGTTCCTTGCAGTGCGGGCAGACGATCATGACGTTGCAAACCCGGATCGGGGCCTCGAACTCGACGATTCCGCCCTGGTCCATCCGGCCCCGCGACTTGCGGTGGCGCTTGGCGAAGTTGGCGCCCTCGACAACGATGCGCCCCTCGGCCGGCCTGACCTGCTTGACCTTGCCCCGCTTGCCCCGGTCTCTTCCCTTGATGATCGTCACCTGATCACCCTTGTGAATTCTCATCGCCTCAACCCTCTCAATGGTCCCCTGAAACGAAAGGCCTAGTATACCTCCGGGGCCAGGGAGACAATCTTCATAAAGCGGTCGCGCAACTCTCGGGCCACCGGGCCGAAGATCCGCGTGCCCCGCGGATTCCCCTGGGGAGTGATCAGCACGGCGGCGTTCTCGTCGAAACGGATGTACGACCCATCCGGCCGGCGGAACTCTTTGGCCGTGCGCACGATGACCGCCCGGACCACCTCGCTCCGCTTCACCGACCCGTCGGGGGCGGCCTGCTTGACCGCAGCGACGATGACATCGCCCAGGGTGGCATAGCGCCGGTTCGACCCACCCATGACCCGGATACACATGATTACCTTGGCCCCGGTATTGTCAGCCACCTTCAACCGCGACATCGGCTGGATCACGACGACCTCCTCCACATTTCCATGGCTCGCCCCGGTCAGGCCGCCCGTTCCAGGATCTCGGCAACGCGCCAGCGCTTGTTCCGGCTCAGGGGACGGGTCTCGACGATGCGCACCTGATCCCCCTCCTGGCATTTGCTCTCCTCGTCATGGGCCATGAAGCGGCGGCGAACCCGGAGAACCTTCCGATAAAGTGGATGGCGTCGCCGGTACTCCACCTCGACGATCACGGTCTTCTGCATCCGGTTGCTGACCACCCGTCCAATCTTCGTCTTCCGCCCCACGCTCATTTCTGCTCCTCCTGCGTTTGCCTGCTTGTGGCGGTCAACTGACGCCGGCGCTGCTCCGTCTTGACGCGGGCGACATCCCGGCGCACCTGCGAAACGCGCTTGTAGTTCCTCAGCCGCCCGATGGCCAGTTGGAAGCGCAGGTTGAACAGTTCCTGATGCGCCTCTTCGACCTTCTGCTGCAACTCGGCATCGGTCAGCTCGGTCAACTCGCTGCTCTTCATGGTTCCTCCAGTCGATCCGTGCGCCCGGATCAGGCGCAGCATGCTGCGCCTCTACATCTGTTCCTCGCGGGAGACGAAGCGGGTGTGGATCGGCAGTTTGTGCGAAGCCAGTCGCATGGCCTCCTCGGCCACTTCCCGTGTGACCCCGGCGATCTCGAAGAGGATGCGCCCAGGCTTGACCACGGCCACGTACTGGTCCGGGGCGCCCTTGCCGCCACCCATGCGGGTCTCTGCCGGCTTCTTGGTGATCGGCTTGTCCGGGAAGATGCGGATCCAGACCTTGCCACCGCGGCGAACAAAGCGGGTAATGGCGCGGCGGGCGGCCTCGATCTGCCGGCCGGTGATCCAGACCGGCTCCAACGCCTGCAAGCCGTATTCCCCAAAGGCAACCGTAGCCCCCCGGGTGGCCCGGCCCTTCAGACGCCCGCGCTGGACCTTGCGGTACTTGAACCTCTTCGGCATCAACATCGTTCGACTCCTGCAACTTCGTACGGCCGCCCTACGAAGCGACCACCGGCTCGGCCTGCTGCTCTTCCTTCGTGGCCAAGACATCCCCGCGGTAGATCCAGACTTTCACGCCGATGCACCCATAGATGGTATGGGCGTGCACCATGGCATAGTCCACATCGGCCCGGATCGTCTGCAGCGGCACCCGCCCGCGCATCTCCACAATCGAACGGGCCATCTCCGCCCCAGCCAAGCGGCCACTGCAGCGGATCTTGACCCCCTTGGCTCCCAGCCGCATGGTCCGGGAGGCCGCCTGCTTCATGGCCCGGCGGTAGGAGACCCGCTTGCCCAACTGCTCGGCAATGCTCTCGGCACACAAGTAGGCGTCCAACTCGGGCTGCCGGATCTCCTCGATGTTCAGGCGAACCTTCTTGCCGGTCCGATCCTCCAATTCCTTGCGCAGGGCGTCCACACTGGCCCCCCGCTTGCCGATGACGATCCCCGGCTTGGCCGTGTGCACGGTCACTTCAACCTGGTTGGCCGACCGCTGGATGTCGATCCGGGAGACGGCGGCCCCCTTCAGTCGCTCGCGGATCATCTCGCGCAGGCCAAAATCCTCGTGCAGCAGTTCGGTGTAGTTCCGCTCGGCGAACCACCGCGACTGCCAATCGGTCACGACCCCCAGGCGAAATCCGATCGGATGAACTTTTCTTCCCAAAACGCCCTCCTTACGCGAAAGCGCGCGCTTCGATCAGGAGCAAGCCTCGGATGCCTCTCCCGCTCATTCTTCCTCGTAGGCCCTTTCGTACTCGTCCAACACCACCGTGACATGGCAGCTACGCTTGTTGATCCGGTCGGCCCGCCCACGGGCGCGGGGGCGGAATCGCTTCAGGATCATCCCGGTGTCGGCACTGATGCTGGCGATGTAGAGGTCCTCCCGGGAGAGCATGTAGTTGTTCTCGGCGTTGGCAATCGCCGAGGTCAGCACCTTGCGCACGTGGCGTGCCGCTTCCCGGGGGTGGAATTGCAGGATCGCCAGGGCCTCGTCTACCTGGTGTCCGCGGACCAGATCCACCACCTGCTGCACCTTGTGCGGCGACATTCGCACAAACCGCTGGACTGCTCGAACCTGCATGGTCTGCTCCTTATTGCTCCGTCCCGCTCGCCAGCACCGCTACTTCTTCAGGCGGGCCATGCGGGCCTTTTTCCCACCGTGGCCACGGAAAAGGCGGGTCGGAGCGAACTCCCCCAGCCGGTGGCCGACCATGTTCTCGCTGACGTAGATCGGCACGTGCCGCCGCCCATCGTGCACGGCGATGGTGTGCCCGACCATCTGCGGGAAGATCACCGAATCCCGCGACCAGGTGCGGATCACCCGGCGCTCGCCGGTTCGGTTCATCTCCTCGATCCTTTTCAGCATCCTGGGATCCACGTACGGGCCCTTTTTCTGAGAACGGGACATGATCCAAACCTCCAAAACGACCCCAATCCTGGGCTAGGCGCGCTTCCTTCCGCGCCGCCGGACGATGAATGGATCGGTGCGCTTGTTCCTGCGGGTGCGGTACCCCAGGGCTGGCTTCCCCCAGGGGGTCTTGGGTCCGGGCATGCCAATCGGCGCCTTGCCCTCACCACCGCCGTGGGGATGGTCCCGCGGTGTCATCGCCGAACCGCGGACCGTCGGCCGGCGGCCGCGATGGCGCGTCCGGCCGGCCTTGCCCAGCTTGACCAGGGAATGCTCGGCATTGCCGACGGCCCCAATCGTGGCCATGCAGTCCAGGTGGATCAACCGCACTTCACCGGAGGGCATGCGCAAGTGGGCGTACTTGCCCTCCTTGGCCATCAACTGCGCCGAGGCCCCCGCCGAGCGCACCAGTTGCCCGCCCTTGCCCTGGTACAGCTCCAGGTTGTGGACCTGGGTGCCCAGGGGGACGTAGCGCAACGGCATGGCGTTGCCGACTCGGATCTCCACGGCGTCCCGGTTCGAAACGAGCACATCACCCACGCCCAGTCCCCCCGGAGCCAGGATATAGCGCTTCTCCCCGTCGGCATAGTGCAATAGGGCCAACCGCGCCGAGCGGTTCGGGTCGTACTCGATCGAAGCCACCTTGGCGGGGACGCCGAACTTGTCCCGCCGAAAGTCCACCGTACGCAGCCGGCGCTTGGCCCCACCGCCGCGGTGGCGGGTGGTAATCCGGCCCTGCTTGCTGCGGCCGGCCCGCTGCTTCCTCGGCTGCAACAGCGACTTCTCCGGCTTTTTCCGCGTGACTTCCTCAAAGGTGGTCCCGCTCATCCAGCGACGGCCGGGTGATGTCGGCTTGTATTTCTTGATCCCCATGGTCTTCTCCTGCCCGAAAGAACCCTCTAGATCCCTTGGAAGATGTCAATGCGATCGCCGGGAGCCAGCGTGACGACGGCCTTTTTCCACGGCTTGCTGGAGCCCACCGTGCGCCCCCGTCGGCGCGGCTTCCCCGGGACGATCGAGGTCCGCACCTTGAGCACGCGCACCCCGAAAGCCGTCTCGATCGCTTCCTGGATCTGGGCCTTGTTTGCGTTCCTCGCCACCTCAAAGGTGTACTGATTCTGCCGCTCCATGAGGCGGGTGTTCTTCTCGGTCAAGACCGGGCGCCGAACGACGTCATACACATTCATCTCACGCCTCCTGCTGCCCCAGGATCTGGCCGAGGACTTGCAGGCTAGCCACCGGCATCAACACGATGTCATAGTCGAGCAAATCGGCGACGTTCAGGTAGGATGCCAGCAGCGTCTTCACGCCGGCAATGTTGCGGGCCGAACGCTGTACGACCGGATTCTGCACCGGCAGGACCAGCAGGGTCTTGCCCCCGTCGAGGTGGAGGTTGCTGAGCACCTCGCCCATCGCCTTGGTGCGGATCTCGTCCAGGCGCAAATCGTCCAGCAGGACGATTTGCTCGCCGGCCCGCTTCAAGGAGAGGGCCGAACGCACGGCCAGGCGCCTCATCTTGCGCGGCATCGCCTGGGTATACTTGCGCGGATGGGGCCCAAAGACGGCGCCACCGCCGCGCCAGTGCGGCGCCCGCCGGCTGCCCTGCCGGGCCCGGCCGGTACCCTTCTGCCGCCACACCTTCCGCCCGCCTCCGCTGACCTCGCCGCGCGTCTTGGTCTGGTGAGTCCCCGGGCGGGCATTGGCCAACTGGCGCTGCAAGGCCTGGTGCATGACGGCCCGGTTCGGCTCGATGCCAAAGATGTAGCTGTCCAGCTCCACCGCGCCG
>Ga0315296_10002670_pt1 | contig 15127 bp, 20 predicted proteins | sample YL17G14_18_MG_FD_203921 | JGI IMG/M metagenome (GOLD analysis project Ga0315296, IMG submission 203921) | Sediment microbial communities from Yellowstone Lake, YNP, Wyoming, USA - YL17G14_18 | ecosystem: Environmental > Aquatic > Freshwater > Lake > Sediment | place: USA: Wyoming | collected... | reverse complement strand
GGAAGTTGGCTGGCGCAAGCCCCACACAAAAATCTTTAAAGAAGCCTTAAGAAGACTTGAAGCCACAGCAAAAGAAACAGTTTACGTTGGAGACAGCCCACTCGAAGACATAAAAGGCGCAAAAGCCTTAGGTATGAAAACGGTTTTTGTTCCTTCGCAGTTTTATTCGCTTGAAAATTTGCGTGAAAGTAAACAGAAACCAGACATTATTGTGAAAGATACTCAAGAACTATTCAAAAAACTTCCCACCTTTCTTAAATAACTTACGATTTATGGTTTATGGTGCGGTCGCCGGGATTTATACCCAAACGGGTTCAAGTCCATCAGCCCATTCTCTAACCTACACCTCCCAGTTGTTGGTTTCGTGGGTTCAAATCCCAGCGACCCCACCACTCAAAATCCATATTTTGGGCACAGATTAGGCATATTTTAGTTAAAACAGCGTAATTTGAGCAGTTTATAAGTTAAGCTAAAATTGGAGCACGAATTTACTAGCAAAATTAAAAACTTGTTATCGTTCGGAGTGTAACGAAAGAGATTAACACATGAAATGGGCAATTTAGATCAATTTGCTTCTTTCAAGATCTCGCTTCAGTTGATCAATTTGTTGATTGCAAGTACCTTTCCAGGTGCACATTGTGCTATTAAAGGTGGTTTCGGACATTTTTCTATTGTTGATTGCTTTTTTGAACTCGCAATTACCGTGAAAGGCACAGAAAATGGGCTTATTTTTAGCAAAAATCGTTTGAGTTGTCATCTGTGTCTACCTTTAGACTTATTAATGCCTTGATTTTCGGTGATTTCCTATAAAGAATTTGGCAGTATTCGATTTTGAGTCTGAACTAGACATATCTTTTAAATTGATTGCGAGTAGTAACAAAATTCAAAACGGAAACGTGAATGAGTGAGATATGTGAAGAGTCTGGCTTTTTCTGTAAAGAAGAAAACTGTTGTGGCGGATTGTAGATCGCTTGCTGATAGGATTGTTGAAAGGCATATTAAGACATCTTTAGACTTAATAGTGCTAGCTATGCTAAACGGCGAACCCATGTATGGTTACAAGATTATTGCAGCTATCCACAAAAAATTTGGAGTCTTGCTCAGCCCAGGTTCTCTCTACCCCCTTCTTCACTTATTAGAGGAAAATAAACTGATAGAATCACGTTTTCAGGAAGGGAAAATAGTTTACGTGGCCACCTCCGATGGAAAGAAAAGGTTCCAAAGTGCATTTGTGGCCTATAAGACAGCAATGCGAAAGATGGAAAATTTCATAAAATTAAATGGGGAAAATTCTCCTTAGGCCATATAAATATTCGCATAGTTTTTAGGCGGTAGAAGATAGAGTTTGAACGGTTTTATGGCTTATTTTCTTTGTTTCTTCAATACTTCTTTTTAATTCTCTGATTTCCCCAGTCCGAAGCACTGCTGTGGTTCTGTTTAATTGATCCACTTCAAGCAAAAGAACCAGTACTTCCTCTTTCTCCTTCAAGTATTTGTACCTTTCAATGAACAAACCTTTGATTTTGTCTATGTTCACTTCAAAAAGTGTTTCAGCTGGTTTTTTCCGGAACAAGAAAAGTCTTTTGTTTGTGAGGTAAAGATAACCGTGTCTCCACACATTGCTAGCAAACGTATCAGTATAGCGTTGAGAAGCAAATGTTTTAAAAATGATTTTTTCATTTTTATCTAACGGTGCTTCTTGTTCGTCACTGTTTTCAAGGGCGTACTTTCTTATTTTTTCATCCCATGCTTCCATCATGCCATATTCGAGCATGGTTGTCATACCAGCGATGGCAGCTCTTAGGTTAACACCTATTAAGGGCACTCCGGAAACTGAGATTATAAGGTCTGCGTGAAGAATAACTCCTTTAACCAACATTCTATCAACAAGATCTACGAGTGCATTGCTTCTTGTCGGCTCCAAGCCTATCATTCCCCATAATCCGTCTCTAGCAGGGTTATCATCTCTTTCAGTTTGATCATTTCTTTGCTAACACCCTCGTACGGCGCCTCTTCGAGCCTTTTAACTGCTTCTCTAATCTCCTTCCTCTTTTCGCTGGACAATTTATTATTCAACCTCTGCTCTAGAGAGGACATTAATATTTTCGCTCGACTTACATTATTCATTTTAATGGTTAATCCTTTCAAAAGATCCCATAGTTCATCCGTATACTCTTTAGTTTTCTGGATCTCTTCGTTCTTCAACGCTGTCCTTAGTTTCTCTAAAGTTTCTTCAAGTGTGCTCCTTTCCTTCTCAGAGACTTTTCCGCCTATTTCTTCTATTGATTTCTGTGCTGCGTAGACCACGGTTTCTGCTCTATTACGAGTTTCAATTATCTCTTTTTTTCTTCTATCCGCTTCGTCAAACTTGGTCGCTTCGATAATAATCTTTATGATCTCACCCTCTGACAGTTCAGTCGATCTAGTCAACTTGGTCGCTTCTTTTTTACCGGTTTCTAAAATCTGGGCGTACACGGCTAATATACCATCGGCGTCGAGCTTGAAGGTAACTTCAACTTTTTGTCCATATCTGGGTGCAGGAGGGATGCCGTCCAGTTTTAAGATGCCCAAGGACATGTTGTCCTTTGCCATTTCTCTCTCTCCTTGCAATACGTGAATCATCATTGACGTTTGATAATCTTCTTCGGTTGCAAACACCATGCTTTCCTCTACGGGGATTGTGGTGTTTCTCTTAATTAATCTCGTAAATACTCCGCCACAGGTTTCCACACCCAGAGAAAGAGGCGTAACGTCCAGCAACAGCATGTCTCTTATTTCGCCTTTTAAAATACTGGCTTGAATGCAGGCGCCTGTGGCAACTATTCCCATAGGATCTATACCTTCCTCAGGTGCCACTTCAAAAAAGTTTTTAAAATACTCTCTAACAATCGGCATCCGAGTTGGCCCTCCCACCAAAACAAGGTTATCTATGTCTTTAGGATCTAGCCTTGAATCTGCTAAGGCTTGCTCCAAGGGATATCGCAGCTTGTCGAGTTGCGGTTTTATGAGTTCTGCAAGTTTTTCTCGGGTCAGAAAGATGTAAGGGTCAAGATTAGAGCCTTCGAAATTAAGTTGGGCTTTTATGGTTGTTGCACGCTTACTGGAAAGACGAATCTTTGCCATTTCAGCAGTGTCTCTGAGTCTGTCTAAGTTTTTTCTGTCGCTTCTCAGGTTGACCCCGAGTTTTTCCTCAATTTTGTTAATTAGATAATTTAGAATTGCGTCGTCCATGTCTTTGCCGCCTAGTTGGGTATCCCCGCTGGTGGATATGACGCTGAAAACGTTGTTGTTAATTTGTAAGATAGTTATGTCAAAGGTTCCAGCGCCTAAATCTAGTATTGCTACCTTTAGATTTTTTCTGATTTTGCCTAAACCGTAGGCTAGCGAAGCGGCGTTGGGTTCACTGATAATCCTTAAAACTTCAAGTCCGGCTATTTCACCTGCCTCTTTTGTTGCGTTCCTCTGATTATGACTGAAGTAGGCTGGCGCCGAAATCACTGCTTTATCTATCTTCTCTCCTAGGAAGGTTTCTGCGTCGTTTTTTATCTTTTTTATTATTAGAGCAGATATTTCTTGAGGAGTGTACTTGCGCCCATCTATGTCTACAGTATAATCTGTGCCCATTTTCCTTTTGATCCATCTTACTGTCCTATCCGGATGAGTGTAGACATAGTCCTTTGCGTTCTTCCCCACAATTATTTCACCATCTTCTTTAAACGCAACAATTGAAGGAAACATTTTTCCATATGGAGTTGGCCCTTCAGATGCCGGAACAAGCCTTATTTTTCCATCTTTCATTACAGCGGCAGCCGAGTTGGATGTTCCAAGGTCAATTCCGATTGTTCGACCCATTGCAATCTCCCTTTCGGAAACTATTTTAGCCACTTTTTTCCTCTACCAGAATAGTCTCATCGACTTTCGGTTTCTCGATGGAACAAAGGTAATGCTCGCAATACTTCGTCAACAATTGGTACGCGTTTTTAATTTCCTTAAACTTCTCCCCTGCCAAGGGATCATCAAGATTAAGATCTGGATGATACTCCCGTGCGAGCTGATTGTACGCCGAGTTTATTTCGGATATGCTTACCTCTTCGCTCAGCCCTAATGTTTTTCTCGCTTCCTCCATATGGTTAAAATCTATCCTTTTTATCTCAATCTTAATGAAATTGTATGGCGGCAAGGGACCGACGCCGAAAAAGTTGAGTTTTTTCTCGTATTTTTTCTCTAGTTCTTCCAATTTGCTGTAAAATTCTTGTTCTCGTTGTTTATCCACTAAGAAAGAGACGTTCATTATTGTGTCTTGATCAAGGATTTTGTTTTCTTCAAATTCATCTGATAAACTTTTTAGAGCGTCTTGTATATTCTTTATGTATTCTGTTTTCCTCTCGTTCAACGCTGACCTAACTTTTATCCCTAATTCGATTTTGACAGTCTCATCGGCATTTTCCTTGGCTTCTCTAGCTAGCTTCCGTATCTCTTCATTTTCGTTCAAGATTGTTGCTAGGATGGCTTTGTCCCATGACATTTTTACATTGATCTGTAGTCTATTGTGTACCTTTTCCAAAGCCTTCTTGAATTTCATTCTAGCCCGTTTTAGAAGGTCTTTTATCTCCAACTCGTCTCTGACTACAATCCCGAAACTCATAGGAATGAGGGCATGAGTTTCCATAATTTTTCGTAAAGCCTTCTCGTGAATTTTGACTTCTTCTATTCCAACCTTATAGTTTTCAGAGATATCGCTAACGACCGCGCCTACATCCATAAATTGAACAGTGTATATTTCGCTGTTGCCTATACCAATGTTGCCAAAGCTTTCTTTATTCTCCGATTTTATTATTCCATAGAGGTACTTTTCCATTTCCGGTTTTCACCCACTCTCTTCGATTTTTGATTCGTTGATCTGCTCTACAAAGGAATAGGGTGGCCAGGGTCCAGTGAACCTGACAGAAAAACCTTCTCTCTTGTTGACTCCTTCCAACATTTTTCCCAAGTTTTCAATTTCATCTTTTTGTGCGAGGCATGCGAGGTTCAAGATCATCTGCCTGCCTTTCCATTTTTCCGGAACCTCTCTATTTGTGGAATCGACCTTCACGTCTTCAACAAGCTTCTTGGCCTGGGCGTATAGTTCCTTTGCATACTTGTTGGTTAGGATGTTTTTTTCAATATGTATTCTTTTTTCCAAATTCTTCTTAAGAAGGTAGGCTGCTCCACTGCTTGTGTTTTCCAGCTTCCTCTCGAGTTTCTGAACTTCTTCGCTATCTTCTATTATTTTTTTAACATAATCGTTGTCCAAGAAAATCTGAACTCCATATTCTGCCTTGCCTTCAAGCCTTGCCAGTCGAGCTTTAAGCAGGCGGTACTCCTTTCTGAGCCAATTCTTTACTGTTTCATCGTCTCCCTTGAAAATTGTGTCGAACGTCAAGGGAATTACTGTGCCAAACTTTTCAGTTGCCAAGTCAATCACGTATTGATGAGCCAAAATCCATTCTCCCGCTTTTTCCTTGTCTTCCGTTTTATAGGGCTTCGCCTCACAACGATGGACAACCGTGCCTACGTCTTTGAAGGGCACAAGATAGACAAGATTGTCTTCTATTCCTACTTGCCCAAAATTTGTTTCTTTGCCGCTGTTAACTATGCAGTAGAGATATCTACCTTCTTCACATTTGTTTTGTTGAACCATTTTAACCCACCTGAGCCTGTTTCCGTCTTTCCGGGTTAGTCATCACGTCGATAGTTTCCTCTACCAGCTTGTCAAGGTCAGACCTTACAGATCGAACTAGATCCGCTATGCCGTTCTCCTCTTTTATGTGCTTGAGGGCGACATCAAGTTCCATCAACCCCTTTCCCAACTTTTCGATTTCCTCCTCCTTCAGCTTGCCAGACTCCATCCTTCGCAGCGCTTCTCTTTCAAGAACTTCCTGTATGATTTCCACCAAAGCCACTACTAAGCCGAGGAGCCCAGACTTCAAGTTGCCTTCATCAATTTTTATCGGCATATCTTTTCATTCAACCTTCTTGAGTTTAACTTCTAAAACGCCATTGTTGACTGTTCTAGTCACTTTCTTTTCAACCGGACAGAAAAGGGGAACTTCAACATGATATTCCTTGCCAGATATTATAAGAAAACTGTCTTTCACTTCGACTTGGACATTTTCTTCATGCAGAGGCAAGGAGGTTATTATTCTTAAAACGTTCTTCTCATCGAAAACGTCTAGCAATTTATCATCGTATAGGCTATCAGTAAATTCTTCTTTCAGCCACCAAGAAAACGTGATTTTTTCGCCGGTTAACGGATCGACCTTGGAGTGTTCAAACGTGATAAGAGGCTCTCCTATGATCTCTTGTGCTTTCGGGTTTATGACCTCCCGGATTCTCATTAACACTTCCATGTCGGAGGGGGCGCAAATCAGATCTGCCAGCTTCCTGACTTCTGCGTATCGCTCTCTAAAAAGATATGCGATGATCAGTTTGCTCTTGTCATCCATAACCATCATAAGTGAGTTAACCTTCCTCATTTTACTTGAGAAATTCAACTATTCGACCTCCAACATCGCGTCGGCTTTCGCCTTCTTTCTTCTCTTTGCTCTTGCACTCTCCCATCCACACCATGGACATGAAATGTCTAGCAGCTCCTCTCTATCAACCAGTTTGCCACACTGCGGACACTCCTCTTTCTCTATCATGGCTTCATTCCAAGCAGTTGTCTCCACGTTGGTTCCTGACGGAAACTCTAAGCCATATTTTGCCGCAGTCTCGAAAGAAGCTAGGGCGGCTCTTATTTTGATTCCAAGCAGTTCAACACCTGCAACGTCAATCATAATGTCAGCGTTAATCACTAATCCCTTGTCTAGGATTCTGTCGATGGCACCCGCCAAACCGGAGTCTTTTTCAGGCTTCAATGATGCGTCTTTCATAGTTTACTCCTCGTCCGGTTGGTAGTTCCATCCGCACCAAGGGCATCCTTCTTTTTTGAGATCTTCTACTTTGGACTCCTTGCCACAAACTGGGCATGGCTGCTTTACAGTTTGGTCTCGCCATGCTGGCGTGTTAAAATTGGTTCCTTTTGGAAAGTCTAAACCTGCATTCTCAGCCGTTTTGAGAGAGGCCAAGATTATGCGCATTTTTGTTGTTAGAATGTCAAGGCCACTGAGGTTTATTCTAGCGCTTCCATCGATTACCAATCCTTTGTCCATTATTCTTTCAAGCAGCTCTAACAAACCAGTTTCTTCAGGTCTTAAAATCACCATTCGAAAGAACTCCCGTGATTTTTTTCTGTTTCGAGTTTCTTGGATGTGTGAATGGTTGCAATTTTCGCGAGCTCAATCCTATTACGATTCCAACAGGTCCGGTTGCAGCCGAAGTAAGAGGAACCTTTCCAGTCGAATTAGACTTTATGAGCGAAGTCATATGGGGAAGTCTCCTGGATATACCACTTTTTCGAGGCGCGATCAGACGTTTTGTTTTTTTCAATCTCTTGCATTTGTGCTTCAAAACTACCACTTACCTTAGAAACTAGCCGAGTATGTTTATCCTTTGGTTCAGGTTCATTCTTTTCATTCGAGTGTTCATTCGCAGTTTGCGATTTAATTCCTCACTTCTCTTTTCGTATTCCGCTTTCGTTATTTCATCTAACTCGTAGAGCAACCTGTTCTCCTTTATCTTGTCGGTGATTTTTTGCTGGTTCTCCTCTTGTCTTGCTTCCTCAACGTAGTCTGTAATTGTTTCCATTAGCCAAAGCATGTCAAAAGGCGGTATTGAGATGCCGAGTATTCGTAGAAAAAGGTCATCAACAATAAAAGGCATAAGCTTCACCCATTTTTACTAACCTGCATTCCTTCTGCCCCAATTCTTATGCGTACGAAATTGTAAGGGGCCCAAGGTCCGCTATACAGAAGTTTGATCATAGGATATTTTTCCTGAAGATCTGTCACCTCGTTTGAAAATGTGTTTATTTCTTCTTTATTGACTAGAAATGACGCATTTAAGATCAGTCTGTCGCTGAATAAGCCGCTTTTAACCAACTGCTTTGCTCTGTTGTTTAGTGATTCAAGAATGTTTGTGGCGCATTCGTTTCTTTTTTCTGAATCTGCAAAAACAATGTCGCCGTTTATAACGGCTTTTACTCCGAGTTCAACCATATTGTCTACAAGTCTCAAACATTCCCTTACAGGATTATAGGCCTTCTTTAACAAATGTTTTAGAATTCTTTCGTTTTGTATTACAGTGCCAAATTCCACTGGAACAACTGTGTGCTCTTCCATTACTCGTCTTATGACTTCTTCATGCCTTTTCATATTGTCTTCAGTTAGTTCGTAATCCTTCATTGGGGATTCGCTGACTACGGCTGCAACATTTCTGTAGGGAATGGTGTATACTTTCTCATTGTTCATATCTAGGTTTCCAAAAGTTTTTTCTTCGTTGCAAGGGATGATACAGTAGAAGTATCGTCCCTCTTCCTTCCTTCTCCTCTTCTTTTCTGCGGACTTAATTGAGACCTCTAGTTTTGCTTTCTCCGCTAGTTCTTTAACCTCATGGGAAAGCTTAACTACGTTCTCGTATTCTTTTAAGTCAAAGCTTTTGTCTGCTTCAATCATCATTTCGTCTATTTTCTTCGTTATTTCCGGAACATAAAGAGAAGACTTTAGCTGCTCTTCAATCTTCTGTGCAATCATTCTGGCGTTTCTTATCGCTTTTCTGGCTTTCTCTTGCTCTGACTTTTTATCCAAGAAAGGTTGCGCCTGGATTTGCATTTTCCTTTTTGCGGCTTCGATCCATCTTCTCTGCCATATTGCCAGATTCTGCTCCCTAATTCTTTTCCCTTCCTTTTTGAAGCGTTCTTCCCGTTCTCTGAATCTCTTTCTTCTCAGTTCTTCGTACTTTTCCTTACTCATTTTATGGCTTCCTCTAAATCACTGATTCTTGCTGCAGGTAGTGGTTTAGGAGCTTGCGAGCTTCAATGTGCTCATTAACCATGGTCATGATTTTCAATTTCGCGTCTTCAGCTGCGACGTATGCCTTTGCCTTGCCTTGTTTCTTTGACGTTAAAAGTCCCTTTTCTTTTAATGAATGGAGCAGAGGGTAGATTGTTCCTGGACTGAGCAATACATTGAATTCCATGTGTAATGTTCCTATTATCTCAATTCCACACATCGGTTTCTTTTGAAGAAGGGCAAGAATAATGGTTTCCAAATTGTCTTTTACGATTTTTTCTATGGAGTTGACTGACAATTTGGATCTGTCAAATAGATCTCCGGAAAGTATTGTTAAATCGCTGGTGGTGAGCTGAAGTTGATTATGAAATCTTGTCAGTTTCTTAATTATTTTAGGATTGAGTTTAGCCACTTCATATGTGCATAAGCAGTTCATTGAGTGTTTTTTGCAAAGTTCGCCCAGATAGCTTTCTCTTTGTTCAATTTCTGAATCTTTCTGGTTAAGTATTGAACCAGCGTCTAAAATAATTCGCAGTTTGCAGTTTTCTTCTATATCAAGGTTTTTTAACTCTTCCGGTTTGACGATTTTTAAATCAACATTTGTTGAGCTGAACTCTTGAATCAAAGATGTAGGATCGTCCGCGGTCACATAAACTACTTTTTCATTCTCTTGATTTGAATGGATCAAGAAGGCTTTTTGGATCGCATATTTATCCACCTTTGATGTGTAAAGATGGAGGGTGTGGTTTAGGCCTTTAACACTCAACTCATGACGCAAGTGCGAATTTTGCGAGCTCATTCCAATTAACCTCTAAACTGGTTACTGAGCTTTTCTTGCAGTGGCTAATTGTTTTTTCCTCGAAGCGTTGAGTTGCGCTTTTCTTGCGTCCCATTTTGCCTTCCACATTAAATCCTTGGCCGTCTTTCTTCTCTCTAGTGCGTCAACGTAGACCGTGTTCTCATAAACTATGAATTCGCGCTTCTTCCTTGACCCGTCTGCCTTTTCGAAAACCGCTTCGCCCTCGATGTTCCGCCTTTGCCTCAGAGCAGGGTTGCATCTTGCTTCTAACAAGCGAAAGTGTCTATCTAGACTTCTCTGCCACCAACTTGTTTTTCTCATCCCGTTTTCCTCATCCAGTTATCACCCACTCTTCTTCGGGAGGCAATATTCTGTCGCAACGCTTTCTGATCATCTTCTGAGCCCAGCCGATTAGCTCGCCGTTCTTGTTTAGTCTGATCTCATATCTTGCTAGAAGGTCTTGTGAGTCCGGTACCGCTTTTCTCTCCAATGCTTCAACCGTGACTATCCATTCACCCTCTTTTTGGAAGATTCCTACTATGGACTCCGGCTTTTTCGATAAACACTTCTTCGCTATCACAAGCGCTATTTCAGTAATCTTTTCCACTGATATCTTGGGCTTTTCTGTCGTCATTTATCTTCCGTCCCGTGAAATGTGATCAAACTTTGAACCTCCGTAAGCTTCCGCGAGTACTTCCTTTATGAGGTCGATTTTCTTGAGTACTTCGTTTGGGCTACCTATTTTTGTTGCCAAGACATCTAGGTATATCTGTTCAAGATCTTCCTTTGAATAACTGCCTAGAACTTTCAAACCCTGAGAAATCATTATTTCTGCTCTTGTACTAGGCTTATAAGGGTCCGGTAATTTCTCTCTAACTGTTCTTACGACTTTCACGATTTTTTGCGCTTCAGGGAGCGTGATTCCCGTGTGTGCTCGGACAATTTTTACTTCAGTATCAAAGTCATAGTAGTCCATATAAATGTCAACCATTCTATCGAGTAAGGCGTCTTGAGGTCTATAAACTCCGGCATATTCTATGGAGTTGCTTGTGAATATCACGTTGAAGTTTGGATGGACTTTCACGTATCTTTCTTCTCCGAACATTGTTGGAAGTTCGAGGATACCCTCCTCTAACACCGATAGGAGAACGTTGTTTGCTTCTGGCTTGGCCCTTGAGAATTCATTGTAAACCAATGTGTACCCATATTTACATGCGAGTGTTAGCGGATTGTCCACCCAATTGTACTTTGTTCTGTCCTTCGCCAAAAGGACATTGTGAACGAATTTGTCCCTGACACTTTCGGCTTCCACCTCTGAGTAGCCTCCGATCAAGTCCGATGTCGTCATTTGTTCGTCACCGTTTATCCATACCGAGGGCCTTCCCAGCTCTTTAGCTATTTGCAAGGCTAGTGTTGTTTTTCCACAGCCGGTGGGTCCTACTATGTGTGGTGGGTATCCAACATTTGCCCAGAGCTTAACTCGATCCTTTAGCTTTTTAACCGGCTCTGTCTCGACAAAAATCTCAACCGAGGGCACCAGAAACTCTGCTTCAACATTTTCAATTAGGAATCCTGCGACGTTTTCTTCTTTTTTCTGCTCTTGGAGCCTTTCTTCTGCCGTCTCGTGAATTCTCTTTCCTCTTACAACTCTTTTATGTGTAGGCGTATATCTCATCTTTCAAAACCACATTTCAAGAAAGAGTCAAACATGTTTACTTAAGGAATATTCAAGAAAACGATACGAATTCTGTGTCAGAAATTGAAAACCGAGACTTTCAGAATTTTTCCTGATTGTTTCAATACAAATTACGTTCAGTAGAGTTTCCTGTTTAATGAATACAACTTGAGATATTACGTAAAAGAAAAATGAGTTTTGGGGTTTTTACGCTTTTTTGTGTTCCTCTTTTTGGACAACATCTCTTACATACATCATGCGGATCGTTATTGGGCGGAGAGGAACAGAAAAGTGTTGCAGTTTCTCTCTGACTTGCCTTAACCATTTTACTTTCTTATCTCTTTCTCTGGCGCGTAAACTACTTTTCGGTCTCATAGTTTGACAAATCTCCTAATTCTTTTTTTGGGTCGAACTGAATGTCAGGTTAATGGGAAAAATGTGGGGAGTGAAGGAAATTAAATGGCTTCTCTTTGTGTGCAAACGGTGGCGGCTCATCCGTAGAAATCTCTTATGATGTATTCTTGGGTTTCTTTTGCATGCTCCGAGATGGCAGATTGTATCTCGTTAACACCTGAGTAAAAGCTAGCGATAGCCGCCTGAAATTCTTTGGTTTTGTTTTCGATATCCGTCTGGAATTGTCTGATGTTTGCATGCATCTCTCGGACGCCGGCATACATGTCGGCAGTACCTTTTTGGAAATATGCCACTTCATCTTTGATTGCTGCTATTTTGCCTCTAACAGTCTTTGGACTTACCCTTTGTGGCGTTGACTTCACTGGCTTGGCGGCCCTTCGTTTGGGCTTTGCTAGCGGTATCTTCTTCGCTGGTTTAGCCGCTACTCGTGCAGTCTTTTCTGAACCTTCTTTTGTTTCTTTTTCAGACATTTTATTCGTCTCCTACCGAGGGCCGCATGTTGTCAGGTTGTTTAAGCTGCGGGGGCGGGCACTCCGATTGCCGCTTGCTCTACTTTTGTGATCTCTTCAGCATAGTGCAGGAATGTGTCCACTGATGCGGCTACTACTCGTGCTTCGATGGTTAGGATTTCGATGCCTACCAGAGAGATTCTTGCCCAAGCGTCGACGACTATTCCCTTGTCAAGTATTCTATCAACAACTTCGGCCAAACTCGATATGTCTGGACTTTGAGTTACCAATTTTTTTCACCTACCAAATTCTTCATGTTGCAGAATATGGCATCTTGGTATTTAAGAAATATTCAATGATATGTAACCGCATTCGTATCGAAAGCCGATACGTAGAAACGTTACGTTTTTCATCATATTTCGAATTTTGAAACAATCCCTATACAGGCTTTTTCCAACATTTCCATGAGCACAAAAAAATAGGCGTAAACTTCAGCACTTAAAATTTGAAGCAAAATCTAGCAGATTTCAAGTGAACAGGGAAAAAAGTAAAGGTGAAAGTTCGGTGTGGCTTATCTGTCAAACAACTCTTGGAAGGGGAAAAAATAAACTTCTTGTTAGAGGCATCCATGGAGCCGAATGGGTCTTTTGTCCAATGACCAAAAGCATAAAAAAAGGGAAAGTCAGCACAGACAACTGCCAAGGATGCAAATACTTCGTCAGCTTTGAACAAATCTCTATCCCGCAAATATATACAACAAGAAAAACACTCTTGTTTAAAACGTTCACATTAAAAGGCACTTCTAATATTACAAGAACTTTAAGTAAACCGAAGATTACAAATTTGCGTGCTCCATTATTTCCTTACATACCCAGTTTGATAGACGAAAGGCAACCGCTCATCGACATCTTTGAAGAAGAAAACCACCTGATAGTTTTAGTGGAATTACCCGGTGTAGATAAGGAAGATGTGCAGATAAAAGTTGAGGAAAACACTTTAACCATAAGCGCAATCAACAAAACAAGAAATTACATAAAAAAAGTTTGGCTCCCTGCATCTATAAAAAAGGACACAATTAAGTTCACATACCGAAACGGCATTCTGCAAATAAAGTTAGAAAAACTGCACTCAAAAGCAGGATAACACTAAAATTCTAAAATGTTCTCAGCCACGTAAACTACCGTCTACTTTTTGGCAACAATCCGCTCGTAAGCTTATCTATTGTCTCAGTTAGTTTGCGAAGACCTGAATCTATCTCTCCTCTCGATACATACAATATTACTTGAGAAACCTCTTTTCTCAACAACGCAGCTCTGTGGCAGTTTTCACAATTCCAATTTCCTTTTTGATAGTCCGTACACGACAGAAGCGAATCTGCCATTTTCACTAATTCTTCCGCCTTAGCCGCTTTTGTGGCCACATCCTTTGTCCTGTTTATTTCCTCAGTTAACCGTTTCATCGCTCGTTCTGTCTCCAAGTACTTAGAACAATCCATCCTTTGGGATTGCCTAGTGATTCTGAAATCTTTCGGGCTGATGGCTATTTCGATACCAACTGAGTCGCAGATCTTATAGTATTTTCTAGGTGCCCCTAATGGGTTCTTTCGCCAGAACCCTTCAATTAGGCCAGCTGTCTGAAGAACACTGAGGTGTTTTAGAATTGCTGGCTGAGTTACATTCAGTTTTCTAGATATTTCAGAAATGTATCGGGGCTCCTCGGAGAGGAGCGCAAGTATCCTTCTTCTTGTTTCATTTCCGACGACTTCAAGCAAATTTCCCACGGATTTCATAGATGTGCCCTTCACAAATACAGTTAGTATAAAAACGTTTATATACTTTTTGTTACTAACTAAAAGTTAGTAACTGGGTGCATTTAGATGCCTAATCATGCACAGAAAAATAGTGTCTTGATGCTTCGGGTCGCTGAAGCATCCCAAAGAGACTTCGGCCGAGGCATAGCCAGAATCGACCCCGAAGACATGGAAAAAATCAAAATTGAAACCGGAGACGTCATTTTGATTGTTGGCAAAAAAAGGACAGCTGCTAAGGTAATGCCAGCCTACCCTGAAAATCGCGGCAAAGGTTTGATTCAAATTGATGGAATAACGAGGAATAACGCTCTCATCGGAATTGATGACAAAGTCTATCTTGAAAAAGTTGACGCTGAGAAGGCGGAAACCGTTATTCTCGCACCTCTTGGTCAAACTCAACCATGGCTTAAAGGAGAGATATATGGAGAACAGGTGAGGAGACTTTTAGAAGGCTTGCCATTAGTTGAGGGAGACCACGTGAGACTGAGTCTCTTGGGAACAAGCACTTCTTTCGCCGTAGCCCAATTGAAGCCAAAGAGTATGGCTGTTATAGTGCATCCAACCACAAAAATAGTCATACAAGAAAAGGCCATGGAAACTGAAAGAAGGATTGGCCTCACTTATGAAGATATTGGTGGGCTTCACGAGCAGATTCAAAGAATAAGGGAAATGATAGAGCTTCCGTTGCGACATCCAGAAGTGTTTGACCGGCTTGGAATTGAGCCACCAAAGGGTGTATTGCTACATGGTCCACCTGGCACGGGAAAAACTCTTATTGCGAAAGCAGTTGCAAATGAAACCTTCGCCACTTTCATAAGCCTCAGCGGCGCAGAAATCCATGGCAAATATTATGGAGAATCAGAAGCCCATTTAAGAGAAATCTTTCAGGAGGCTGAAAAAAATAAACCGTGCATTATTTTCATCGACGAAATCGATGCCATAGCGCCAAAAAGAGAAGAAGTAACCGGAGAAGTCGAAAAGAGAGTGGTTTCTCAACTATTAGCATTGATGGATGGACTGGAGCCTAGAGGACAAATGGTTGTTATCGGA
>Ga0315296_10002669_pt1 | contig 15141 bp, 14 predicted proteins | sample YL17G14_18_MG_FD_203921 | JGI IMG/M metagenome (GOLD analysis project Ga0315296, IMG submission 203921) | Sediment microbial communities from Yellowstone Lake, YNP, Wyoming, USA - YL17G14_18 | ecosystem: Environmental > Aquatic > Freshwater > Lake > Sediment | place: USA: Wyoming | collected... | reverse complement strand
AAAATCTATCCCCATTGCCTCCACCACCCCCCGCCCGATGTTGAAGCTAACCGGGTCATAACCAAAAAGAGCCAGGTGGCTTGGGGTACTACCCGGGGTTATTCCTGGGCTTATCGGGTCAATAAGACCGCAGACACCCTTGGTTGCCAGCTGATCCAGATTGGGGGTATTAGCTGTCTCCAGCTCGGTCTTGCCGGTTTTGGGACTGGGCAACCCGCCCAAGCCATCCACAACCAGTAACACAATCTTGGTCAGGGAGGGAATGGAAATTTGCTTTATGAAATTTAGGTTATCCACCATACTTAGCCCCCTCTATCAAGCAATGCCTCTACACCGGGCAGTGTTTCTCCACCCAAGAATCGGAGTGAAGCACCACCCCCCGTAGAGATAAAGGTCATCTTATTAGCTAGCTTCATTTCGGTTACAACCTCAGCCGTAGAGCCTCCCCCGATAATAGTGGTAGCTTTAAGGCTGGCTAAAAGTCTAGCCATGGCTTGTGTCCCGTGAGCAAATTGAGGTATCTCATATATGCCCATCGGTCCATTCCAGAATATTGTTTTGCACCGTTTTAATTCCTCAGAGAAATTGCTGATAGTCCGGGGGCCGATATCGACAATTTTCCAACCCGGCTCTATATCCTCTACTGATACTGTCTTGACTTTGGCTTCGGTACTGATGGTATCGGCAATAACGACATCAACCGGGAGCATCAAGTGCACCCCGTTATTAGCTACCTCGTTCATTAGCTTAGCGGCAAAATCTAGCTTATCATCCTCCACCAGGGACGAGCCGACCTCATAACCTTCCGCCTTTAATAGGGTGGCGGCCATACCGCCACCAATTAGAAGGCAGTCTACCTTATTCATGGTATTTTCCAAGATGCTAATCTTATCGCTCACCTTAGCCCCGCCGGCAAGTTCGGCGAAGGGAGGGCTTGGATTGGCTAAAATACCCTCCAAGACCTTAATTTCTTTCTCAACAAGTAAGCCGGCTACTGCGGGCAGATAATTAGCAACCCCTACTATTGAAGCATGAGACCGGTGACTGGCACCAAAGGCATCATTTACATATATATCAGCTAACCGGGCTAAGGCTTGAGTAAAAGAGGGGGCATTTTCTTCCTCCTCGGGGTGAAACCGGAGGTTCTCCAGGAGCAGAACGTCGCCCGGCTTCAATTTTGCTACCGCCTTCTCTACTTCAGGACCAATACAGTCGGTGGTAACTTCCACTTTCTGCCCTAGAAGCTGTGACAGACGCTGGGCAACAACACCCAGGCGCAATTTCTCCACCACCTTTCCCTTGGGGCGACCGAGATGGGAGCACAGGATAACCCTGGCTTTTAAGTCAATAAGATATTTAATGGTCGGCAGCGTGGCCCGGATGCGGCTGTCATCAGTAATAGCTCCTCTCGCTTCATTCAGGGGGACATTGAAGTCAACCCTGACCAGGACCCTTTTGCCACCAACTTCAATATCTCTGATTGTTAGCTTATTCATTACTTCCCCCTAAGTATCTCTAGGTTGTGAAATAACTCCAGAACTTGTCGGGCTATCCCTTTAGCATCAAGACCATACTTAGAACGGAGGACGGCTTGAGTGCCTTGTTCCACAAACTCGTCAGGGATACCAATGCTTTTTACCCGAATATCACTAACCCCCGATTCTTGAAGAAGGCTGACAACACTATTGCCAAAGCCACCGCTGAGAGCATTCTCCTCAACGGTTACCATGTGCTTAATATTCTTAGACAAATCTATTATAAGTTCAGAGTCCAGCGGCTTGGCAAAGCGAGCATTAACCACTGTAGCCTCAATGCCGCTTGAAGCTAGCTCCGAGGCGGCCTCAAGAGCCGGAGCCACCGTAGTCCCTATGGCTAATATGGCTATATCTTTGCCATATCTTAATATTTCCCCTTTACCGATGGGAATCTCATGCAGCTCCGGGTCTAATCTTACCCCTAAACCAGAGCCCCGCGGGTATCGTATCGCCATCGGATGCTTTGACTTCACCGCGGTGTAGAGTAAGTGCTGAAGCTCATTCTCATCCTTGGGTGCCGATACTATCAAATTAGGAATTAAGTTTAGATAAGAGATATCAAAGGTCCCCTGATGGGTCTTACCATCTTCACCAACAATGCCACCGCGGTCAATGGCAAAAACGACGGGCAAATCCTGGAGGCAGACATCATGTATTACCTGGTCAAAAGCACGCTGAAGGAAAGTAGAATATATCGCCACGATAGGTGTGAACCCTTTTGTCGCTAGCCCGGCGGCAAAAGTAACGGCGTGCTGCTCGCAGATTCCCACGTCAAACACTCGCTGGGGGAACTCAGCCGCAGCGATACTCAGGTAGTTTCCCTCAGGCATAGCCGGCGTAATCGCCACCAGCCTGGGATTTTCCCGAGCCAGGCGAAGCACAGTCTGGGCAAATACCTCACTGTAACTTGGTATTGTCTCAGTGCTTGAATTCTTAGCTGACACACCATGAAAGTAAACCGCATCACCCTCGGCAGGAAGATAGCCTTTACCCTTGGTGGTGATAACGTGAACAAAGGCTGGCTTCGTACAGTAGTCTCTTGCCTGGGTGAGAGCTATCTCCAGTTCACCAATGTTATGGCCGTCAATCGGTCCGATATAGGTTAAGCCAAGTTCCTCCCAGAGCACGGTGGGCATAATTAAGCCCTTGAATCCTCTTCTAAGCCATTGGCCCAGCTGCCATATCCGTTTGCCTAGAGGAATAACCGCCAGCACCCGCTTACTTTCCTCCTCTGCCCAGCGGTAGCGGTAGTCAAACCGCACCCGGCTCAACAGTTTGGCTAAACCTCCTACAGTGGGTGAAATTGACATGCCGTTATCATTCAAAACGACGCAAATCCTGGAGCCCAAATGCCCCGCCTGATTTAGCGCCTCAAGAGCCATCCCTCCAGTTATCGCCCCGTCACCGATAACCGCAATCACATTATAGTCATCGCCGGCAAGGTCACGGGCGATAGCTATACCCAGGGCCGCCGAAACTGAGGTGCTGGCATGCCCGGCACCAAACGGGTCATGCTCACTCTCGCTGCGGCTGGTAAAACCGGATAGCCCTTCATACTGGCGAAGAGAGGCAAAACGCTGTCTCCTGCCGGTGAGCAATTTGTGGACATAGCTTTGATGTCCCACATCCCAGATAATTTTATCTCGGGGGCTATCAAATATCCGATGTAAAGCTATGGTAAGCTCAACCACACCCAGATTAGAAGCCAGATGACCGCCATTAGTGCTTACTGTAGTCACCAGCTCCTGCCTAATCTCGGCCGCCAATTGCTCAAGCTCCGGCTTTGTTAGCCCTTTCAAATCGGCGGGATTATCTATTCTATCCAATAGTCTTGGCATTACTCACTCACCAGATGGGAAAGTTGACCTCATACTAGCATTTTGTCTGATTTCTGTCTATCCCCACGAGATTATTTAGCAACCTATAGTTTGACGCTAATACTGTTCATCTGCTACATTATCCAAACAGGGTCTTTATTGGACAATGATTGTGAAGGGTAAGAGTGTCCCCTGAAGAGCTTCTCAGCCTAGGCTTTTCTAAAGAATTAGTAGTGCTTATTATCTCAGCGCTACCTATTTTTGAGTTGCGGGGAGCAATACCGGTAGCGATAAACCTGTTTCATTTCCCCTGGTATTATGCTCTCCTGTTAGCTATCATTGGCAATCTGCTACCGGTGCCGGTTATTCTACTGTTCCTTGATGCCATTTCTAGATGGCTAAGCAGGGTGGGTTTTTTTAACCGATTTTTGCAGTGGCTCTTTGAACATACCAAGAAGCGGGGAAGAATTGTCGAGAGGTATGAGCGAATTGGTTTAGCGTTATTTGTTGCTATACCGCTCCCCTTCACCGGTGCCTGGACAGGTTCACTATTGGCTGTCCTTTTTGGTTTAAAATTCAAGCCGGCTATGTTATCTATCTTTGTTGGAATACTAATTGCCGCTATAATTGTGACCTGCCTCTGTTTACTTGGCTGGGTCGGGGCGATAATCGCTGGCATTGGACTCGGTAGTCTAGCTGTCTTCGGGTTGTGGAAAACCTGAGGGAAAATTCTATCATCTTGACCTTTCCCTGCCCATCATGCTACATTTGAGTAATGCATAGCTTGTCCCTGTAGCTCAGCTGGACAGAGCGGCTGCCTTCTAAGCAGCGGGTCGTGGGTTCGAATCCCGCCAGGGACGCTTGAATAGCTATAAATTGAGGCTGTCTTAACCTCCGGCTCCCGGGCAAAATCCCGGGGTTTTTGCTTAAAAGACCCGCTGCTTCGGCAAAAACGGAAGACAAAATGACAGCCAATCTTCAAGAAGAAGTTAACCACATAGTTGAAGTTAAGATCCGGGCGACCCGGCTTGATAACCTGATACAGGGCTACCGGCTCTGTGCCCGGACCGAGGGCAAGAGCGAGAAGACCATCCGGATAACCACTACCGCACTTACCACACTCAGGAATTTTCTCGAGGCCAGGCAATATCCCGCCGATGTAACCGAAATAGGTGCCAACGAACTCAGGGAGAGGCCATGTTCGACGAAGCCAAATCTAAAAATCTACGTACGGTTTACCTCCGGTAATATAAGTCCCTATGACATTGCCCTTTGTAATTGGAAGTAGCAGATGAGAGGGATGGTCTGCATCGTGGTAAACTGTGATGCGCGACGCAGATTGTCTCTGAATATTACCACCAGCAATTAGTTCAAATGTATTTGTTGGCGCATCATCTGAGCAACTAATTTTGAGTTTAATCCTAGACCCAGCCTTGAACAAGTTACCCGTTGGAACAATCGGGATATTGAACTCGCAGATTGTACCCGGCGTCAAAGGTTCCGATTTTGTATGTGGATGGAATGGTGCCCAGGGTTTGGAACGTTCTGGATCCACTTCTCTATGTGTTCCTCGCAGCCAACCCCGAGTAAGTATTTTTTCTTTTCCTTGCTGGTCAACCTCTCGGAGACTGATGAGCCAGAACACCTCATCATCCGTGGTGGAAGCATACAGGTTTAGCACAATAGGGCCAATAACCTCCGTATCTTCTACCATAGGTGGAGAGAGGTATTCCAGGTAACCCCGGTAGTAAGGGGAATCTTCAAAAGAATCAGCACCTTCATTAGGCCAAAATTCATGCTCGGATAAGAGCTGGTCTTCATGGAGATAGAAAGGCGTCCACTTTGTTTCCGGTAGAGGCCAATCATCTGCTTCCTTCCACTGATTGGTGCCCATAACAAAAAGCCTAACAGGAGGCTCATCCATAATGCCGGTATCCATCTCCTTTAGCCAGTAATCAAACCATCGTAGTGACTCATAGTGAAGCTGATAGACGGGGCGCTCCAGATACATTGGCGGACCGATAAGCATCTTTTTCGGTACGTTTACATTCAAGTTTTCCCAAGTACGGAATGCCCCGGGTAAGTGCAGACCATAATTCCCCCAGCAAGAACCGATGTAGGCTGGTACCTTAATAGCCTCATGCTTGGGTCTACGCTCCTCCCAGAAGGGTCCGTCAAGAGGGTGGAGAAGAGCATCCACTATGAATGGATTGCCTCCTTGGGCAGGATTTTGCAAGGCCTCCAGTAGCTCTGGTACCGCAACAATATCTGGATCTTGCAACGCACCAGCGATTGCCGTCTTAAACTTCTTGTCACCAAACTTCTTGCGTGCTAGGCTCTCTAGCTTTGGGTTGCTATAGCCCTGGATTATATTCGTTAGGAACCCATATCCCAATATACCACCGCGATAACTATTGTCTCTATACAGGTCAGTAAGTGCCCAAGGTGCAAATATACACTTAAGGGACGGTGGGTTTAACGCCGCAACCAATATTTGAACCATAGCAAAATATGAAACCCCAAACATGCTCACTTTGCCGCTACACCAGGGCTGCTTGGCTGTCCACTCTATTATTTCATATATATCACGAATCTCTTGTGGCCCGAACCAGTCATAATTCCCTCCCGATTTCCCTGTTCCACGCACATTGGCGATAACTTGCACATATCCCCGGCGGACGTAGAAGTTTGGGTCGCCAGCCTCCAAGGCGCCATTATCGAGGGAAAAGGCACTAGGCTTTATAGGTGCCGCTTGAGGTTGTTGCGGATAGGCGTGCATTCCCAATAGAGCTGGGAATTTCCCCTTGCTATCGGGACGGAAGATATCAGCGCTTATTTCAGTTCCGTCACTCATAGGAATTCTTACATTTCGTTCAACTACGATATTATATCTCCTCCGTGACGTTTCCCATGTCTTGCTGAACATTTTAGCCTCCTTGTTTTCCTTATCACGTTGTTTCTCATGTTATGCTGAACATTTTATGCTGTCTGTTGCTTCCGTCACAGCTACCCCCCACACTCAGAAGCGAGGCAGTAATAATCAATACAACAACTAATCACCTCTTCATTTTCCTGACACCTCCTCACCTGTTATGCCACTATTTTGCAACACAGCCTTCTTCAGTGTCAACCGGACTAGGCTACGTTTTCCCATGCGTCAAGAGGTTAGTGAGTTACTAGAGGAGAAGGAGAGGCGGATTGCGAAGGCTAGACGGAAGCAAAACCATTGATCGGGGCGAAAGGACGCCCAGATTTCAATTCTGGGGCTTACCATTCACATGGGGCTTTATCTGCCGGTAGCTTCGTAGGCGATCATACGAATTGGCTTAATGTTACTCCAACTCTTGGCTGGCACCACCTGTTTCTTCGAAGTCCTCGCTACGCTATGTATGCCCTACTTCTACGTATTTGACAAAGTTTCAGTAAAGGAGTAAACTTCGGGTCAAAAATGTGATGTAATTTTGGAGCAACATAGATTGTGGAGAGGGGAAATGCCGGACGTAAGAGGGGGCACGGGAACCGCATAGTTAAACCGCGGTGGCTAGTGCCCTTCTTCTTTTAGGATGCTACCGAAGGGGGTGCACTGGCAGACGGATTATAGGACCTAACAGCGGCGGTCATCATTTTCCCAAGAGGGTTTACCCGCAAACGATTGAACAACTACAAAACAAATTTACCGAATTCTCTGGTCTTTGGCATGGAAATTTGAATAGGGAGGGGGTAAATAATGAGCAAACAAATAAAAGTAGGCGTTACACTTTATAGTTACATGAGCGACCTTAGAAAACAAAGGATAACGCTTGACGAAGCTATTGAACATGCCGCCAGTACTGGAGCAAAATGTATCGAGGTGGTTGACCAGTGCCATTTCCTGGACTGGCCCCACCCCAAACTGACGGACCTCTTTCACTTCAAAGAAAAGGTTGAATCATGTGGGATGGAGCTAGTTAATTGGAGTCAATATACTGAAGAGGAGTATTCCGCAGATTATAAATGTACCGAGGATGATAAGGTCCAGCAGGTAAAAGAATCTATACTCTATGCACACATATTGGGTGTTCCCATGACTAGGGTCACTCCTTTTACTGTGGTTGACCCGGCAAAAAACAATGTCATTGAAAGATGTCTGCCCTTTGCCGAAAAATATAAGGTAATCATGTGTTTTGAGATACACTCGCCGCAAAAACCGGATAAGTTCATTAAATTGATGAAAAACTTTAACTCTAAATATCTGGGGCTGGTCCCTGATTTTTCTGCCTGGTGGTATGAAGGAGGTCTTTCCCTGGATACATTCCGTGAATGTCTGCCTTATACGGTTCATATCCACGGCAAGGCTCACGCCGTTATTAGTGAAGGCCATGATGAACCAACCATTCCCTATAAGGGCTTGATGACGGTACTGAAGGATTACAATTACACAGGTTCCATCGTGGCAGAATACGAACCTAGAGACCCTGATGCCGATACTAGAAAAGGTGTGGAGAGTCTGGTCAAATATATCTACTCATTTGTCCGTTAAATAGGTTTACCGCAGTAAGAAAGGAGATTAATATGCTCGCCACCAAAGAACAACTGCAAAAATGGATAGACGCCGGAAAGAAGAAAATGAGGGCGGATTCGACAGGGATTGAAGCGACATTGCATAGAAACAGTGAAGTACTGCTTCGTGATAACGAGATTAAGAATATGAGTATTGACCTGGGTCACAGGATTGTAGAGGGCTTTAGTTTTAAGCTGTATCAGCCGTGTTACAAATCCGCTCCCGTAGGTTTAATTCACGATATCGGTGTTATCATTGATGGTGAGGTGGTGTCTCGGGATGGTATCCAGCTAATACTTAAAGGCGGTCAGCGGGTCATGCTTTATGATGCCAAAACCATACAGGATATCTGGTGGAATATCGTGGAACCGATAACCGTTTTTGTGCATAAGAAGGGTGGGCTTAAGCCCGGCAAGCATGAATTGGAGGTTATTATTGCGGAACAAATTGCCGAATACTACGAACAGCCTCTTAATATGATTATGGGCGATATTGAAGCTACTATGCTTGTAGCCAAATAATTCAATAAATCAATTGGCGGGGTTATATTTATGAAAAAGTATAAGATTGCTATCATTGGTTGTGGCTTTGTCGCAAATGGTGCTGGAACAGGTAATCAAATTCACATGCCGTCATTAGCCAAAATGCAGGATGAAGTGGAAATGGTTGCTTTCTGTGACCTGATAGAGGAGAAGGCATTTAAATCGGCGAAAGAGTATGGCAGCAGCAAGGCCAAAGTGTATACCGACTACCGAGACCTGCTGAAAGACGAATCCATAGATATTGTTGACGTATGCACACCCAATAAATCCCATGCTGAAATTACCATAGCCGCTCTGCAGGCTGGTAAACATGTATATTGTGAGAAACCGATGGCGAAAACGTATGCCGATGCGGTTAAAATGTTAGAAGCGGCCAAAAGAACCGGGAAGAAATTAACCATTGGCTATCAATACAGATTCAGACCAGACTCCTGGTATCTTAACAAGTTATGCCGCCGAGGAGACCTGGGTGAAATTTATTTCGCCAAAGCACACGCCTTAAGGCGGCGCGCCGTTCCCACCTGGGGCGTGTTCTTAAATGAAGAGGAGCAGGGCGGCGGCGCGTTGATTGATATCGGGACTCATGCCCTAGACATGACCCTCTGGATGATGGATAACTATAAGCCAAAGAGCGTTATGGGCAGTACCTATAAGAAATTTGCACAACAAACGGAGACTGGCAACTTTTTTGGTGACTGGGACCGTGGCAAATTTACCGTTGAGGATTCAGCTTTTGGATTCATAAAAATGGAAGACGGTGCCACTATATATCTTGAAGCCAGCTGGGCTCTTAACATACTGGATGCCATGGAGGAAAAGCTAACTCTTTGTGGCACCAAGGCCGGTGCCGATATGAAGGAAGGATTGAGAATCAACAAAGCGGACATGGACAAACTGTTGGTTACGAAGCCGGCTGTCCTCCCGGGCGGAGTAGAGGTTTTTGATGTACCACCGTCGCCTCCACCGGGGGAACTCTTTGCCAGGTCGTGGATAGACTGTATCAAGAACAATACCGAGCCGGTAGTATTGCCAGAGCAGGCCCTGGTAGTTACAGAAATATTGGAGGCTATTTATCAATCGTCCAAGACAGGGAAGGCAGTATATTTTTAGAGTTGGTCAAAACCGGCCCGCATAATTGTTAGGGCAGTATGCAGTAGTCAGGGACTGTCAAATAAGTTGACTATACATTTGGAGACCATATATGGTAAGACCTGTAACGTTATTTACCGGGCAGTGGGCGGACCTCCCTCTGGAGATTCTGTGTCAGAAAGCAAAGCAATTCGGTTATGATGGGCTCGAACTAGCTTGCTGGGGCGACCATTTTGAAGTGGCTAAAGCGGATGAAAATTACTGCGCCGCCAAGCGTAAACTTCTGGAAAAGTATGGTTTAGAAGTTTATGCCATATCCAATCACCTCGTCGGGCAGGCGGTTTGTGACAACATCGACGAAAGGCATAAGGCGATACTACCGCAATACATCTGGGGTGATGGTAACCCGGAAGGTATTCACCAGCGGGCCGCCAGTGATATGATTCAAACCGCCAGAGCCGCTAGAGTTTTTGGTGTCAGTATCGTAAATGGTTTTACCGGCAGTTCCATCTGGCCTTTGCTCTATTCCTTTCCTCATGTCCGCCCCTCAATGATCGATAACGGCTATCGGAATTTAGCCAAGCGCTGGCTGCCCATTCTGGATGAATTTCAGAAACTCGGTATCAAGTTCGCTCTTGAGGTCCATCCTACTGAAATTGCCTTCGATATTGTATCGGCGGAAAGGACTATTCAGGCACTCGGCGGGCATCCGGCCTTCGGTTTCAATTATGACCCCAGTCATTTAGGCTACCAAGGAGTCGATTACATCCAATTTATCTATAGATTCAGGGATAGAATTTTCCATGTCCACATGAAAGATGTGGGCTGGTCGGATGTGCCGACTGAAGCCGGGGTATTTGGCGGACATACCGAATTTGGTGACCGGCGCCGTTACTGGGATTTCCGCTCCCCGGGACGCGGCAAACTTAGGTTTGAAGAGATAATTCGTGCCTTAAACAGAATCAATTATGGCGGCCCCCTGTCAGTGGAATGGGAAGACAGTGGCATGGACCGGGAACACGGTGCGGCGGAAGCCTGTGCCTTCGTCAGAAAGTTGGATTTTACGCCGGCAGCCGGGGCTTTCGACTCTGCCTTCGAAAAGAAGGCCGAGGACGAGTAAAACAGACTTCCATTTGTGCGTAAACATCCGTCTTAGTCTCTGTATCATAAAGTCTCTTCTTGCTTGTGGGTGTAAACCTTTATAAAAATAGGACACAAATAGATGTTTCGTTACCTATTGCTAAAAATGTTATACTACCGTTTGTTAGTGTCCTTTCTGATTAAGTAGATAAGAGATGCCACATGTTTTTTAAAAAGAAGTGTCCAAGTTGTGGAACAACTAACCCTAGAGATGCAAAAACCTGTGCTAGCTGCGGAGCATCCTTTGAATTGAAACAGGCGGAGAGTCGAGTGGGGAGTCCAGAAGCCACCAAGGATTACGATGAGGTCATCCGTCTCAATCCTCGGAGTGCCGAGGCTTACTACAAACGGGGTTTCGTCTACCAAAAGCTGGGACAAGGTGAGCAGGCCATTCATGACTTCGACAAGGCAATCCGTATCGATCCCCAATTTGCTAAGGCCTACAGCAACAGAGGCTATGCCTATCTCAACAAGAAGCAGTATGACCTGGCTATTGCTGACTGCACCAAGGCCATCAAGCTTGACCCTAACGACGCTGTGGCCCGCTTGAACCGGGGAGTCGCTTACAAACTACGGGGCGATAAGGCCGAGGCTACAGCTGATTTTGAGAAGGTCATCAATCTTTCTGACAATCCTCAGGTAATCAAGATGGCCAAGCAGCAGATTGCAGAACTCTCCAAATGAGAATCTCTAGTGTTGATTCGGCCGGCGACATGGACTATTGCCCGTTGCACTTTGTGGCTTCTCGGGCAATGGTATTATCGTTTATCTTGGTAGGGCAGGTTTCTCTTCACTGGTCGACGTTAGGTCGAAGCCGTACCATTTGGCGACATTATCTAGCGGCTCCCTTTCTGATCGGAATTGATTTATCGGGTCATCCCAGTTAGGATAGCCAATCGCTATTCCCAGCACTATGAGCTTAGAATCTTATTTTTGAAACTGTGCGGCCTATTGAGGTTAGTCGATGACGATTGGGCAAGTAGGTATCCCTTCAAGAAAGAAAAAAGCGGGCTGATTTTTCAGCCTCTTAATACCTACTTGTGGACTCCACTTACTTGATAGCTTACCCCCGGTTACATTCATTCGATAGTTCAACAAATCGCTGCTGACTCTGTGTGCGCCCGCACTGCTAAAGGAGCCTAGAACGGCTTACCCCATGCATTGGAGTAAACAACTTCTTTCGCGCTTTTCCTAGTACGTTGGGCCAGTCTTTCTCGAGCCGCTTTCTCGTAAGAGCCCTCAGCCGGGTACGCAAGCGGTGTAGCGACCACAAATCTTACTTCGCCGGGTATGTGCAATACCTTTTTCAGTTCATCCTCGTGTACAGCTGTCATCGGATGCGTTAATAGGCCGAGGTCAGTCGCAGCTAAGAGCATATTCTCCACTGCCAAACCTACATCGAACAGATAGTATTCCTTACCATCGTGGATTACGTCGTCGCTGGGATTAGCACATGCGATAATAAGAACAGGCGCTTCCCTAACTACTTGATTTAGCTCCATGAACGCTCTAGTGACCACAGTTTCAACATTTTTCTTACCCTTAACGACGATAAAGCGCCACGGCTGTGTATTCCGTGCTGATGGTGCTAATCTAGCAGCATCCAGAATTTTGGTAATTTTCTCAGGTTCAATGTCACGCGATGAAAGATGCGTTTTTAGACTTGTCCTCTTGTTGATTGTTTCTAATGTTTCCATACTGTCTCCTTTGCGACGTCACTCACTGCCCTTGAGCAGAGTTCAGACGCCGCCTTTTCTAATTTCGCGCCCATTATAAGGAACTTACTATCACGATTTCAACCTAGAATCATCTTTACAAACCAATAACGAAATGTTACTATGAATATAGTTTAAAATATATACTATATATATGATAAATCATATTTCTCGCAAGAGTCTTTGTTGGAGGAATTCAAAAGATGCGAAGTGATATCCTGGAGAGAATCGTTGCTGACTTACTATCCGTTCCAGCCCTCATCTTCAGAGGTGTACGGAGAAAACTGCTTAAGGCAGCCCTGGTCGATATTGGTGTGGATATTTCGCCGCTTCATTTTGAAATTATGGTGATACTTAAGGAAGCAGGGACCCTCCACGTTGCCGAAATTGGAGAAAGGTTACGTATAGCGAGAGCACAAATGACTCACCTGATAGATAAGCTGGTTGATTTAGGCATAGTCGAAAGGCAAATGGATACCGCTGACAGAAGAATGACAAATATTGTGCTTACCAGTAGAGGCAGAGCTATTTTAGAAGAGCATGATAGTAATATAAGGAACGCAATAAGAGAAACTCTATCCTGCCTCACAAATGAGGAACTGAAGGATTTATCGGATTCGTTGAGAAAGCTACGAGGTATATTCTCAAAATTACAGTAGGTAAAATTCTACATCAACTGTTACAGTATAAATTTATAAGGATATTTAATTAGCCCTATGGATAATCAGAGGCAAAATGTACTTGACGATAGTAGAATCGGCTGGTTGCTGCTGAAACTAACTCTTCCCGCGTTTTTCGGCATGTTTGTCATAACATTATACAACGTGGTAGACACAATTTTTGTCGGTCACTACGTTGGTTACCTTGGTATTGCCGGGCTTTCCATCGTCTTCCCAATTCAAATGTTATCAATGGGTATAGGGATGATGACGGGGATTGGGGGGGCATCCCTAATTTCAAGATTAATCGGTGCCGGCAACAGAGATAGGGCAGAGCATGCCCTGGGCAACGCTATAACCTCTACTGTTGTGCTATCCGCCATAATCATGATAGTCGGCTTAGCCAATCCAGACTTCTGGCTCAGGCTCTTTGGTGCGTCAGAGACTATCCTCCCCTATGCCCGAGACTACATGACAATTATTCTTTTCGGTATAGTTTTTCAAACTGTTGCCATGGCACTAAATAGCTTGATAAGAGCCGAGGGGAATGCCCGTGTCCCGATGACAGGGATGATTATCGGTGCTGTATTGAACATAATATTTTGTGCGATATTCATCATACCGCTTCATATGGGAGTAAAGGGGTCGGCGCTGGCCGCAGTGTTAGGACAGCTAGTTTCTGCTGTATACCTGATGAGCTATTATTTTAGGGGTAAAGGCTTCCTTAAAATTCACCTGAGAAACCTAGTTCCTGAATTGAATATATTGCGAGATATCTTTGCTATAGGAATTGCCTCATTAGCAATGACGTTAGCTGGCAGCCTATCCGCCGTTTTTGTGAATAGGGTGCTGGTTCTCTATGGCGGAGACTACGCCGTGTCTACCTTTGGTATTGTTAACCGCATAATGATGTTCGCCATAATGCCGGGGATGACTATTGGCCAGGGTCTTCAGCCAATACTCGGCTTCAATTACGGGGCGAAGCGCTATGACAGGGCATTGAAGGCAATAAAGTTAGCCATGGCTGTTGCAATCGCCTGTGGTTTTATCGCCTTTATAGCTCTCTATTTCGCTCCGGAACCGTTTATTCGCGTTTTCACTACTGATGACCAGCTTATTGCTCTGGGCTCTTATGCGGCAAAGCGCCTCTTTCTGACTATGGCTCTTGTAGGCTTTACGATGGTCGGTTCACTGGTCTTCCAGTCAATAGGGAAAGTCACTCAGTCATTCATTACTGCTATATCGAGGTCCTTTTTGTTCTTGATTCCCCTGATATTCATACTGCCGCATTTTTGGCAGCTGGACGGCGTATGGTGGGCATTTCCAATTACGGATGCTCTTACCTTCATACTAACGCTTATGCTCCTTATCCCACAGATGAAAGAATTCAAGGGAAAAGACATGTTAACAAGGGGAGCAGTTATAGAAGTTTGACCAAACTGAGTTTCTGATTGAAAACGACTGACATAAAGCGAATACTTCAGGTGAGTTCTGATAAATAGTAGGGATAGTTGAAAGTGGATAGGGTTGCTAAATCAAGCCCAGCTGTCTAAGTCTGATGCACATGGCTGACTTTGGCACAGTGAAGCAGCAAAAAATGAAACTTTTTCTGCGGACATTGTGGTCATTGGTGGGGGTGGAGCCGGCCTGGCGGCAGCAAGAGCTGTAGCAGAAAAGGGTGCCAGAATGCTGGCATTAAGTATAAGCCTCCTCCACTGAAGCCGACCTTGTTGCTGACTTTTTCTGTGGCTCCGGGACAACGCTGGCAGTGGCAGGATATGCGTGGGAACGGGCGCAAGACCAAGGTAGTCACTACCCAGGCTACCACCACCTTAGCTACTGGAAAGAAATATACCGTTGCAGTCCGATTGGTGGATATCTTTGGCAACGATGCCGCTGGGACTGTGGAGATAGAACTCTAATAGATTCTAGCCCCATATCCATCTGCAAATTCCGTGCCACTGCACCTTCTAGCGGATTGTTTAACCGGTTAAGGTTGCCCCGTATCAAGCGACGGCGGAATAGCTAGCGTATGGTTCTCGTCGTCAGACCGTTTCTATTCAGCTGCCCAAACGTTTATAGACCCCTAGCCTCAAATCCCTGG
>Ga0315296_10002668_pt1 | contig 15145 bp, 11 predicted proteins | sample YL17G14_18_MG_FD_203921 | JGI IMG/M metagenome (GOLD analysis project Ga0315296, IMG submission 203921) | Sediment microbial communities from Yellowstone Lake, YNP, Wyoming, USA - YL17G14_18 | ecosystem: Environmental > Aquatic > Freshwater > Lake > Sediment | place: USA: Wyoming | collected... | reverse complement strand
CTTATGTTCGGGCTGTACGGCATCTTTCTCATGCAGATACTGCCGTGGTTCGCAGGGATGTTCTTCATTGCTACAGCGTTCTATCGCAGGACAGGCAGAATCTACCTAGGGACCATAATGGTGACGATACTCACCGTCTGGCTGTTGACAGTCAGTTCTGCGCTAGTGTAAGATATCTCGAGTCAGTATCAAGCGGGTCGGACAGCGTCCGATCCGCCTCTGCTCTTTTTTTCCGACAACTCAGGTTCCTCTTACTCCGGGCATTCAGAAAACAAAAGCCTAAGAGACTTCAGCACGCTCATGTCTCATAGGATCGGTTGGCTATCAGAGAGGAGGTGACTGGCTGTCAAGTGGGACTAACAGATGTCTGTCCATCGTGCGGTAATCGGATGAGAAGTGGATTTATAGTTACGAACTATGGTATGTGGTGGAATGACCACGTACCTCGTGTCGTCTGTCGAGGCGGTGAGATGCTGGCGCAGAACCTCTGGGGATGTGCGAATGTCCCCGGATTCAGATGTGACAACTGTGGGCTAATCGTGCTGCACCCCAGTAGAGGGTCCGGGCCAATGAAGCATGAGCAAATCGTCTGCCCTCAGTGTGGCAAGGTCTATCCATTTGCACATGCGACGTTGTCTGAAGATGGCTCGTTGCATTGTCCTGCTTGCGGCTCGGACTTTCTGATTGCCGACATAGAGAGGCAGTAATGGGTCCACTGCTCCTATGACGGGACCGAAAACGGGATCTTCACACCTTGGGTCGTTGTCTGGCGCATAGAGGCAGGGATGATGTCAAAGTCCAGAGGCTTTAATAGATTCGTGATACACGACGCCCTCAAGAAAACCTCAGTATCGAGCGTTGAAGCAATTCAGGATGATGAAAATGAAAGGCTATGTCACCGCTATTGAGAAGGAGACTCGGAAGAATGTCGACTTCCGCCGTGTGTTATACACGGGGGTGCACAGCCAACTCGTGCTCATGAGTCTTAGGTCCTTGGAAGAAATAGGCGAAGAAACGCACACTGATGTGGACCAGTTCTTTCGATTCGAGACAGGGGAAGGAAAGGTGATCATAGATGGCGTTGAGCATCGTGTCAAAGACGGAGATGCTGCTATAGTTCCAGCAGGTGCCAAACACAACGTAGTCAACACCTCCAAACAATCGGAACTGAAACTATACACGATCTACTCGCCGCCTGAGCATCAGGACAGAGTAGTGCGCAAGACCAAAGCAGAAGCCATCGCCAATCCCGAGGAATATGATGGTCGGCCCACCGAAAAGTGAAGCTTGAAGGCCGCAGGACAACTACCTGACATGGGTCTTGCCCCAACTCGTGCGTCATGATTCCGCGCCTGGGGCTGCCCGGGGCAATCACTGCCGAATTCGTGGAGAGACAACCAAGTCACGATTGATATCACGTGGAGCGCTAACTGGATCTCTGGAACCTGCCGATAACGTCATTTTGGACATCTTCGCCCAAGTCTATGAAGCAAGCACTGTATCCGGCTACTCTCACGAGGAGATTGCGATACGCACTGGGGTTCCTTTGGGCATCATGCAGGATCTTAGGATCCATCATGTTGAACTGTATGTGCATGCCCCCGAGCTGTACATATGCCCTTAACAGGCCCACAAGGGAACCGAGACCTTGCTCTCCGGACACAATGCCCGGTTCCAATGAGAGCGTGAAGGCTGCTCCATTCGGATAGTTCGTATAGTCAATACCTGCGACTGAACGAAGGATTGCTGTCAGACCTTTCGAAGGAGCACCGATTGTAGGACAAGCACCATTGCTTAGGGGCGTTGTTGCCAGTCGCCCGCTCGGCAATGCACCTGTGAAAAATCCAAACGGTACATGACTAGTCACGGAGTACATACCTGCGATGAACGACCCGCCTCTGACGTTACTGTGCTTCTCCACTTCCTCGCTGTATATTCGTGCAACAAGCTGGGCATATCCGTCTGCTACCTTGTCATCATTGCCGTATTTTGGAGCCTTGTTGAGAAGAAGCTGTCTTAGAGGCTCGCTTCCTTCGAATCCATGTCTTAGAGCATCCAATAGCTCGCCCATCGTTACTCTCTTCTGAGCGAAAATGAGCTGATCCATTGCAGCTAAGGAGTCTGCGACATCTGCCATTCCGACGCCTTGAACACCGGTGAAGTTGTACCTCGCCGAACCTGTCGTTATATCTTTGCCCGCTTCGAAACAGTCCTCAACACATAGTGAGAGCAGAGGTGAGGGCATTAGGTCTACATTCGCCTTTTCAAAGCAGTTCGATCCCTCCGCCATGAGCCCAACCAGATGGGACACTTGCCCGCGGAAAGCCCGAACCACGTCATCCATTGACTGGAACGTCATTGGGTCTCCAGTTTCAATCCCAATCTTAAGTCCCAGTACGGGACTCACGCCATTGTTCAGGGCCAGGTCAAGGCACATGGCCAGATTGAACAGCGCCGCATCCGACGAAGTGAGGCTGGTCCCAAATGGAGCCAGTTCGACGCAGCCAACGGTCGAGTAGTCTCTCGCTTCTTCGATGGGAACCCTCTTTTTCAACCATGACTTGACGATGACCTCGTCATTGAACATGGCAATATTGTTTACTCCAGACGCCACAGTTGAAGCGAGTTCCTTCAAGAGCCGGGCAGGACTCTTACGATGGATTCTGATATGGACATTCGGCAGAGGAAGACCTGTGTTCCGAGTGGCTTCCAGAATCACATATGTCATATCGTTAGTTGAGTCGATCCCGTCCTTGTTGATGCCACCGATCGTGACAGCTTGTGTCGTCAAGAGACCTTCAAAGTACATTCCAGCGACGCTGTCATAGACTGTAGCCATGTCGTTAGTCTTTATCCATAGCATCTCAATGAGTTCTATGGCCTTTTTTCGATCTAATGTACCTGACTTGATACCTGCTTCGTAAAATGGTTGAAGGTATTGGTCCATCCTGCCCATCGACACAGCTTGACCGTCATATGCCTCTACGCTTAGAGCCAGGTGGGTGAATCTAACGAACTGAATGGCTTCATGGAGATCCCTTGGAGGCTTCCCTGGGACTCGTCGGCATATTTCAGCTATTCTCTGGAGCTCCTTTCTTCTCTGAGAGTCTCTCTCTTCCTTTGCCATCGTCGCAGCCTTCTCGGCGTAACGTGACGCAAACTGGACTACTGCCCTTGCAACTATCCCTGCAGCATTGTAGAAGTCTGCTTTGGCCACAGAGGTCGAATCGGTTTTTCCCGCATACTCTCGCGCTCGTTCCTCCGCTGTGGCCCTGATTCCGTCAAAGCCCGTCGAGAAGAGCATCGGGTAATTGATACTCAAGTGACCGAACCCAGCCACCTCGGTGAGCACGAACGTGGACCCAGTGTATAGAATATCCATTATATTCTTGGGAGTGTTCTGCTCAGCATGTGACAGCATCGACTTGTCGGCCCAATAAGATTCAATCTCCCCTCGAATAATCTGGATATCCTCCTCCGAGACTGCGACCGGGCGTCGTTCTCGTTTCGCCAACTCTTCAAGCTCGGGAAGTACTCTGGCCCCGTGCGCCTCAGGATAGATCACGGCTCCTCGTGTCTTGTCCGAAATGCTGCCCACAATTAGCTCATCTGGGAGTATTTGTATTGGCATGCTTCCCAGAATGTGCGCAAGAGCCTTTGCGTTTCGGATTACCTGCGGTTCCGTCTCCGTCTGTATCAGGGATTCAGTGTACAATCGCGTTCGTTCGATATACAGACTCGCCGTTGAGTCTAGTAGATGACTCCGCAGTCTCTGTGTTCTTGTGTCTAACATCGGTGACTCTCCAAAGGAAGCGGTCTAGTCGGTCTATTAAGTAATGTGCATCCAGTTGAGAGAAGAAGCACAGCGAATTCGCTCGAAGCCTTACTGTTTGCCCTTTGTTTCTGCTTTAGTGATCAGCGCGTTAACTCTCGTCTTTGATTCCCTTACTGACAGGCCTCTCTTGTTGGCATAGAATTGCTCAAGAGACGCTGCGACCCGCACCAGTTCCGTCCGAGGCGCGGTAGGGACGGTCTTCGTGAGTTGTACATGAACCTCGATTGCCTCCACTAGACTCTGCTCTGCGCTGTCAAGTTTGCCGGTATATGAGTATAGAGCGCCGAGGTTGACAAGGGTCATAGCAAGATATGGCAGGAATGACCCGGGCGCTGTCTCAGCGAGCTTCCTGAAGATCTTCATGGCTTCCTCGTAACTGACCCCTGCCCTGTCGAGTTTGGGAGTCCTCTGGTATACGAGACCAAGGTTGAAGAGGGTCATGGCAACCTCTGGTGAGAATCGGTCGGGTGCTGTTACTGCGAGCTTGCGACGGATGTCAAGGGCTTCGGTATAGGTAGCCTCTGCCCTGTCGAGTCTGCCTGTGCTGAAGTAGAGAATGCCGAGGTCGTTGAGGTTCTGGGCAACATCAGCTAGAAACTGTCCCGGTGTAGTCACTGCGAGCTTACGGCGAATCTTGATGGCCTCGTCATAGCTGGTCTCCGCCTTGTCAGGTTTGCCACTCTTCGAGTACAGCAGGCCGAGGTTACCGAGGATTCTGGCAACATCTGGTAAGAACTGTCCCGGTGCAGTCTCCTCGAGTTTCTTTAGAATCCCAAGGGCTTCGTCGCAGCTGGCCTCCGCCTTGTCAGGTCTGCCAGTTTCCGAATAAAGGAGGCTGAAGTTGTTGAGCGTATTGGCAACATCTGGTAAGAACTGTCGCGGTGCTGATTCGGCGAGCTTACGGCGAATTCTGAGAGCTTCGTCAAGGCTGGTTTCTGCCTTATCAGGTCTGCCAGTCTTCGAATACAGGAGACCGAGCTTGGTGAGGATGGCAGCAATATCTGGTAAGTACTGTCCCGGTACTGTCACATCGAGATTCCTAAACATTTCCAAGGCTTGACCAAAGCTGGCCTCTGCCTTCTCAGGTCTCTTAGTGTGCGTGTACAGATCGCCGAGTGCGTCGAGTGTCATGGCAAGGTATGGCCGAGATTCCATGCGCGCTGTCTCTGCCATCTTCTTGAAGATCTGTACGGCTTCGTCAAGGCTGGTTTCTGCCTTGTCAGGTCTGCTAGTCTCCGAGTACAGGAGACCGAGGTTGTAGAGGGTCATTGCAACAGCTGGCAAGAATCGCTCGGGTGTTGTTTGAGCGAGCTTGCGACGGATGTCTAGGGCTTCGTTATAGCTAGCTTCTGCCTTGTCGGGTCTGCCATTCTTTGAGTAAAGATTGCCGAGGTCAATTAGGTTCGTGGCGACATCTGGCAAGTACTGTCCAGGCGATTTCTCAGCGGACTTTTTGCCCTTCCTAATGGCCTCGAGATACCTCGCTTCTGCCATGTTGAAATCTACCTGAGGCCTCGAGACCGCGCTCGGCTATTAGGCTATTCGGAGAGCCTTGTTCAGTATCTTGACTCTGGCCATGACGCTCGCTTCAGTCAGAGTTGGCGATGCACCGCACACGAAGGTCAGCACAGTAACACCCGGAAAGCCAGAAGCTTCAAATCACCCACGCAATGTAGCCACCATCGCAAGCTCAGGTGACACAAGACATGGTCAAGGACAAGTTCGCACAGCTTTCAAGATTGAGAGAGGAAGCAAAGCTCGGCGGCGGCGAGGATAAGATCAAGAAAGAGCATGACAAGGGAAGACTTACCGCCCGAGAGCGCGTCGACAAACTTCTTGACTCTGGCTCGTTTGTAGAGATAGATGAGTTCGTCGTACACAGATGCACGGACTTTGGGATGGATAAGAAGAAGGTTCTTGGTGACGGTGTGGTCACCGGTTATGGAACGATCGACGGCAGAAAAGTGTTCATTTTCAGTCAGGACTTCACCGTGTTTGGCGGGTCGCTCTCCGAAATGTATGGAGAGAAGATTGTGAAGATTATGGAAATGGCTATGGCGACCGGAGCCCCGGTGGTCGGCTTGAATTCCGGGGCAGGTGCGAGAGTCCAGGAAAATGTCGCAAGTTTGATTGGTTACTGCCGCATATTCAAACTGAACACGCTTGCCAGTGGCGTCATACCTCAGATATCGGCCATAATGGGCCCGTGTGCTGGCGGTGCAGTCTATAGCCCCGCTGTGACGGACTTCACGCTTATGGTCAAGGGGTCGGCTCAGATGTTCATAACTGGTCCCGATGTCATCAAGACGGTCACAGGCGAGGAGGTCACGCTTGAGGAGCTCGGGGGCGCGATGACCCACAATTCAATCAGTGGAGTAGCGCACTTCGCGAGCGAGGACGAAGAGCAATGCTTCACCCAAATTCACAAGCTCCTCAGTTACATGCCGAGCAACAACCTAGAGGAGCCACCAAGAGTCAAGACTGACCATGCTCCTGATGATGTTGACACGTCAATCGATGACATTGTGCCCGACGACCCGAATAAACCGTATGACATGAGAGATGTGATAACGAAGGTTGCTGACAACGGGGAGTTCTTCGAGGTTCAGGAACACTGGGCCAAAAACATGATAGTTGGTTTCGCACGCATCGATGGAAGGTCAGTTGGAATAGTGGGGAATCAGCCTAATCATCTTGCTGGTACTCTTGACATTGATGCTTCGGACAAATGTGCGCGTTTTGTCAGGTTCTGCGATGCGTTCAACATACCCGTCATAACATTCATGGATGTGCCCGGCTATCTTCCTGGGAAGGCGCAGGAGTGGGGTGGAATTATCAGACACGGCGCAAAGATTCTCTATGCTTTCGCAGAGGCGACCGTACCCAAAATCACTATCATCACTAGGAAGGGCTACGGAGGTGCTTTCGACGTTATGTCGTCAAGGCACATTGGTGCTGACTTGGTATATGCGTGGCCTACTGCAGAGATAGCAGTCATGGGTCCGGATGGCGCAATCAATATCATATTCCGTAAGGAGATTGATGAGGCGAAGGACAAGGAAAAGAAACGGAAGGAACTCACTGATGAATACAGAAGGAAATTCGCGAACCCATACTTCGCCGCCGGATTGGGCTACATTGACAAGGTAATCTTCCCGCACGAAACGCGACCATTGATCTGTAAGGGACTGGAGATGCTTGCCAGCAAGAGGCAGAGCAGGCCGCCCAAGAAACACGGCAACATACCTCTGTAGAGCACTGCTGTTACCACTGTGCAGACATGCGGCTTCTCTTGTCACGTTTGTGTCTGCACCAAGCGATTCATCCAGAGAAAGTCATTGGCACGGAGCACAGTCGGTGCTTGCATGTCCGCATTCTTCGTCCGGGTCATGAGGTGCCTCTGCGGACAAGACTGGCATTGAACCCGGGCAGTCCTTTCCATCTTGAGAAAGCATAGTGTCACTTGGATAGAAAGGGTAATATCAAACGGTTCTCTTACGTATAGCTGCATACGTTGGAGGGATCTGTATGAGAACAGGGGCAATGATCTTCTGTATCGTGGTGTCTATTCTTTTGTGCTCAATCCCGTTTTCGACAGCCGCTTCAAGCATGAGATTTCCCGACTCGGCACGGGATGTCATCGTGCGTGCCGCTGGTTATCAGCCACACGGCGACATCGTAATCACCCATGATCAAGACTTCGTTGATCAGGGATGGCCGGGGAACGGAACTGCCGGGAACCCGTATGTCATATCAGGCTTTGAGTTCGCGACGTCGCTTCTGGCAATCAACATATCCAACACGGTCAGTCATCTTCTCATCTCTGATTGTCTGTTTACTTGTCCGGGTGGTCGTCACAGCGGCATGGGCATAGAACTACTCGAAGCGCAGAACGTACGAATAGAGAGCTGCATGTTCACCTTGATCGACTGCGGACCGATGCTGTCGTATTCCCAGAAATGCAGCATCAGTGATTGTAGGTTCGAGGATACAGACATCCCCATATGGCTGTACATTTCGGACGAATGTACTCTGGTGAACAATACCGTAAAGGGGAGCATAGGCCTCTATGACTCCGATAACTGTACCATGTCGTCCAACAGGCAATACAGCGACCCAGTCATGGGGCCTGCTCTTGGCTTCAACATGATGTGGTGTGATGACTGCGTTCTCTTCAATAACACAATCGTCGGCAATTTCGCAGGGATTTGGCTTAGCTGCTGCCTGAGGCTGACCCTCGACAGGAATACGATGATCAACAATGGAGTCTTCGTGTATGGCTCTGAAAGCCAATACTACAATATTCACTCATCAGGCAATCAAGTGAATGGCAAGCAACTCGGCTTCTTCTATGGGGAGCAGGGACTAGTTATCGATGGCAATGAATATGGGCAGATAATCATTGCCGGCTGTCAAAACACGAGCATTCAGGGCGGGTCTTTCGATAACGCAACCGCCGGAGTTCTTGTGGCCCAGAGCCACGTGTCTATAGTCAACAATATCACTTCAAGATGGAACTATTACGGCATCCTGATCGACAAGTGCGACGAGTGCCTCGTTGGGAATAGTACTGTAAACGAGAACACGTTCGGTATAGACTTGGCTTCTCTCTCAACTCGGGTACAGATTCTGAACAACACAGTCTGCTGCAATGGACAGGAAGGAATAGGCCTCAGTTATGCCAGAAACTGTCGTGTTGTGGGCAATATCGTCTGTGATAATGTGGGGAATGGGATTGGGGTCAGCGGCGATGGGCATCACATCTACTGGAATACTTTCTGCAGGAACGGTAGAAACGCGATAGATTCCGGCTCTGGCAACACTTGGGATGATGGTGTTAAGTGTGGTAACTTCTGGGATGACATGACGCTCGGTGCTGTCTATCTTATACCGGGTTCGGCTGGAAGCATCGACCATTACCCAAATGGCACATTGGGCACTTACACTATACCACCGACGACCACGCTCACGTGGATCGGCAACGACACGACTACTCCCCTTGAACTCACAGTAATAGCTATCGCAGCCGGTGTCAGCGTGGCAGTCGCGATGGCTGCGTTTGTTCTTGTTCGGAAGCGTCCATAGTACGCCTTCTCGAGTCCAAACGCTGGTTTTGGGGACCAGTTTACTGGGAGTCCAAGCTTGATTATGCGTCAATCCGGGCGAACTCTCAACTGGAGGATTCTATATGGAGATCAAGTTTGCAGACCAAGGGTTGATACAGAGTTGGGCTACGTCGACAAGGTTGTCTTCCCGGATGAAACCCTCGCACTTATCTGAAAGGGGCTGCACATGCTTGGGACTAAGTGGCAGAGCAGACCACCCAAGAAGCACGGCAGTACTCTGCTATAGGTCGCTCAGTGTCTATGGTCGTCATGCTCTCCAAATTCGCCCCATGACTGCAGTATCCAACGCTCGTTCCAGTCATGGCAGCGAGGATAGTGTTTCACAACATGGCTGACAACAGGAAGCCTGTATGAGGAGTCATAGACCCGCGAGGCCTGCACGACTGTGCTGAAGGTGTAGTTGTCGATTTGGAAATCATCCGGGGATTTGAACACAGAGCCCCTCAGTTTGTATTCCATGGCTAGGGAAACGAATACCTTGGCGTTCGCAGGAAGGTTCGTGACAGCGATTGCGTGGCCATCAAAAGATACTGTGACACCGGTAAACCTGCCTGGACAGAGAGCTTCTGCCCTATGGCAGGTCCTGTTCAGATATGCGTACATGAACACATGCTCACCTGAAGGCAAGACCAACCAGACAGTGAAGGCTCTCATCGCAAAGTCCGAAGGCAATCTAGGCGTGATACTCAAAGTTGGAATCGCTTCTGCAAGTATGTTCTTCACTTCAATGTTGTACCAAAGTAGCCAACTGTCTGTCATCAGGACGTAGCTACCATGCCCATGACGAATGAAATAGACATCGAACGAAGTCATTGGGGCATACCTGCACGATGGATATGGATAGTAGGACACATATGACCTGACTTCGACTTCTGTCACTACAAGCATAGTTGACCTAGGCTGTTCTTTGTTGCCCGCATTGTCAACACTGTAGTACTCGATGGCGTTTCGGCCGCCGGCTGCGCCAAACTGGAACGGTGCAGAGTACTCAACCCAGTTCACTCCATCTATCCTGTAGTACGTGTGAGCCACGCCCGATATTGCATCGGAGGCCGTGAGCACAATCATGCCGGTCGAATAGTACGATTCGGTGTCCAAGTCTGTCGTCGGAGGCGTAATGTCAATACTGATTTCTGCCATTAATGCTTGTTCGGCATTGCCTGCCATATCGACGCTGAAGTAGTATAGCCTAGTACTGCCCTCGGATGTCAGCATGAACATTGTGGTATAGGGATTCCATGTGGACCCATCAAATGAGTACCAAACACTCGCAATGCCCGATCCACCATCGCTTGGCATCAGGGTTACAGCAACGTCAGAGACATACCAGTTCAGCAGCCCTGCTGTTCCGGCAAGTTCCATGGTCGTGTCAGGCGCGGTTGTGTCGATGGAGATAGTGACGTACCTGATTCCTTCAGTATTGCCTGCGTAGTCAACTGACCAGAAGTAGACAGTATACACTCCGTCGCCATAGAACACTATAGGCCCAGAATATGATGACCAGCTGCTCTGGTCAATCCTGTACTCAGTATCTGCAACTACTGAAGCGCTGTCGCTGGGTACTAGGGTCAGAGTTACACCAGAAAGATACCATCCAAGCAAACCAGCCTTTCCATCAAGCTCTGCGACAGTAGTGGGAGCGTTCCTGTCGATCGCTATAGTTGCGGACTGAATGCTCTCGATATTACCCGCAATGTCCGCTGATCTGAACGTCAACAGATGAAGGCCTTCCTCGGACACCACCAATGGTTCGCTATATCGAATCCAGTCTATGCCATTGAAGCTGTATTCTGTGTAGGCTAGTCCAGACGTTCCATCCGTGGCGAACAGACTCACTGTCACGTCTGAGACGTACCAGCCTTCAAGGCCCCGACCCCCAGCCCAGCTCACGGTCGTTGCCGGAGCAATAGTATCAATCCTGATTGTTGCATTCTTCATCTGTTCCCTGTTGCCATCAACGTCTGTCGAATAGTAGTAGAGGATAGTGGAGCCTTCGGAACTGATGTTGAGAGGTCCAGAGTAAGGTATCCATGTGTATTGACTAAAGGAGTACAGCGTTTCAGAGACACCGCTGCCGTTATCCGTGGCTGACAGACTAACACTAACAGCCGTTAGGTCCCACCCACCTAGTCCTGCCTTGCCGTACAGAGTTGCTGTTGTCTCAGGTGGTAACAGGTCGCCTCCCGGGGGAGTGTAAGCGGGTGCATCAGGAATCCCTGCCCTCATGGGCATCTCCGTGCTTCGCTGCGGCGCGATAGACGCCGTATACTGAATTCCGAGAAACAGAACTACTACCACGGCCAAGATAGCAACCGACTCTGATATCCTACGCAACAGTCGAGTATCCTCCTTTAATCAATCTGGGATCCATTCAGCGCGAAAAGGTGGGGCCTTGAGGTCGTGCTCAAGCTCCGTGGGGGGATGAGGCGGGTTAATGCGTGACTCGAACTGTCAACTTAGCTCTCCCGCTTCGATTTAACTCTTGGGACAGGCATCGAATGGCCCGGCTGAGAGTGCTAAGGACCCATAGTCTTAGCGCCTAGTGACCTTGAGGGCCAAAATGTACAGGCTCGACGCTTTTTCGTCAGTTCGACGCAATGCGCATAATGTGCTTCTCAGTGTCCAATACGTGCGCGGGCGATTGGTTTCAACTCTCTTGAGACAGTCGTGGAGCCGGAACCTGACCTTCGGGACGGCCCGATGAAGGCCAACACCCCCCTTAGCGGCATTGTTCACGAATCCTTTTTCCGTCCAACGTTCAGTGCCAATAGGCATCCAATCCCGAAAGGCCGAGGTTAAGCATTGACAGCAGAATCTGCAAGCCCCGAAAGCTATCAAGGTTTTGAGCTAGGCCCAATACGGCCACCAAGCGAAGCCGAGAGCTTGTTGATACGTGTGACACGTAATTGCGCTTGGAATCGTTGCACATTCTGCCCTGTCTACAAAGGGACTTTGTTTTCCCGACGATCACCTGAGCATGTAAAAAGGGACATTGACCTTGTGCACGAGTATTTCCAAGACCTTCGAGGAGCATTCCATTACCCATCTTTCATAGAGCCCATCAAGCTCAGAACAATGGCAGACAGCGTGAGTGACAGGGACCTGACTGCTTTCGATGCCGCCTTTCGCTGGTTTAGGAACGGCAGTAGGTATGTGTTCCTTCAGGATTCGGACGCTCTCACTTTGGGTGCTTCCCAGCTCATCGATATCCTTCGACATCTGATGCAATGCTTCCCGTGGATTGAGCGAGTCACATCGTACAGTCGGTCAAGCACCATCGTCCGCTTTGATGATGATGACCTAGAGGTCCTGAGAAACGCTGGTCTCAATAGGATTCACGTCGGTCTCGAATCCGGTTCGGACAAGGTTCTGAAGATGGTTAGGAAAGGCGCATCGAAGGAGATGCACGTGAAGGCAGGGCTCAAGATCAAGAGAGCCGGTATGGAGCTGTCAGAGTATGTGATGCCTGGTTTGGGTGGTGTTGAATTGTCTGAAGAGCACGCTCGGGAGACTGCAAATGCACTGAATGAGATTGACCCGGACTTCATACGACTTCGAACACTGGCAGTCTCCGACCGGGCGCCTATTAGCGGGGAGCGCACATCAGGTCGTTTCCATGTCTGCTCAGATACTATGGTCGTGAAGGAGATTAAGACACTGATTGAAAACCTCAGTGGAATCAACAGTGTCATCAAGAGCGATCACATATTGAATCTGTTCGAGGACCTTGAGGGAAAGATGCCGCAGGATAGAGACAAAATGCTGGCAGTTCTAGATGAGTTTCTTGCCATGGAGCCGCAGAAACGGGATTTGTATCGAATTGGCAGACGGCTTGGTGTCTTCCTTGGCCTGAAGGACCTTATGGATTCTGACCGTGTCTCCCGAGTCGAGCAGGTTTGCCAAACCAATGGAATCACGGGCGAGAATATCGACTCTGTGCTCGACAGGTTGCTGCAGGGCTTCATCTGACATGACATCCGGATGTGGCTTTTCGGTTGAGGACCTGTTTGGATGGTTTCGCCCTGTTGGAACAATGTGTGAACCTTGAGGAAGGTGGGCTGATAAAAGCGAATCTGAGGAAGCAAGAGTTATTACAGGGTATTGCCCAAGTCTAATCTGAATGTGAACAGCTTGCCGATAGGTGGAGTATATGCAGGCGAAGTCGTTGACTTGAAGCTGAGCTGCAAGTCCGACGGCATAAGCGGAGACCTTATCGTAACTGACAAGCGCGTGGTTTTTCTGAAGCCAAAGAGCATGACGGAACTGCATTCAATCAAGCTCGAAGAGATCAGGGAGCTCAAGGTACAACCTGCATTCCTCGGTATGCAGCTTGTAGTGGATACAGGATATCACCAGTACAAGTATAGCTGTTCTAAGGTTGAAGGGGAGAACGTTGTGCGTGCAGTCGCGAGGCGTAAGACTCAGGTTCCCGCTCAACCTTCCTTCTCTCAACCTGTCAGAGAAGGACTTGTGAGAGAAGTATTGTTAGTGGTCTGTCCTCACTGCGGACAGAGGAATGACGCCACCAAGAGAAAATGCGACAAATGTGGCGCATCTATTTAGAAGTCGTAGACACGATGGAGTGGGGTCATCACCCATTCCGTTTTCTCTCATTCCGACTGGTCTTCATGCCTTGCTGACTTTCGAGTCCCAAGTTCGGTACCTTGCACTGAGACGAATCGATGCAGAGGAATTCGAGCGAGCAAGAGTTATTACAGAAGAACACGACCATCCACCTTGGTTGTGAACAGCTTGACAATGAGCGGACTATTCCCGGACGAGCCCGTTGACCTGAGGATGAATTGCAAGTATGAAGGGTCAAGCGGAGACCTTGTTGTAACTGACAGACGCGTTTTCTTCCTAAGGCCGAAGGGTCTAGTGCATTCAATCAAATTCGAGGAGATTAGAGAAGTCAAGATCGAATCGGCATTCCTCGGCGTACAGCTTGTTATAGACACTGGTAATCGTCAATACAAGTACACCTGCTCCAAGACCGAGGGGGAGAGGGTTATTGTTGCAGTCGCAAGGCGAAAGACTCAGGCTCCTAGCCGTCCGTTCGTAGCTCAGGCTCCCGATGTCTCTATCAGAGAAACCACAGTCAAAGAGGTAGTGCTTGTGGTCTGTCCTAACTGTGGACAAAGGAACGACGCCAGCAAGAGAAAATGCGACAACTGTGGCGCATCTATATAGCAGTCCTCAATCTCATGGAGTGGGAACATCACCCATTCCGTTTTCCCTCATTCCGACCGGCCTTCTTGCCTTTCTGACCTCAGAGAAACGGTGTATGTATATACGAATGAGTGTTAAATTCAGAAGGGACCCATCTACTGACGCACTAGTCTACGTTAGGTGCCCATTCCGTGATTGAAGGGCTGGTGTAATCTGACGATTCGGTCTTGATGAAGACGTATTCGCAAGGTGAGTTCGAATGAATGCGCCAAAGGCAACGCTGGTCATGATCTGTGTACTGTTTGCTTTTTCTCTGCTATACGGATCTATCATAATGCCTTGTCCGAGTGCAGGGACAAGCATTGGTGAGCCACATAATAGAATGATGTTCCTGAGTGATGTTACTACTCCCCCTGACCTCGATAGCCCCGCTGACTTCGCGTATGATGTGGGTACAACTGGGCACACGATTGATTGGACTTTCGGGGACGCTTACCCAGGTGACTACAGAGTCGACGGCAATGGAACGACTTTGGGTTGGACATCATGGCCTACGAATGGCACATACCCGTTCAACGTTGACGGACTCGCCGTAGGGAAATACAACCACACAATCACTGTTAGAGACTCTTATCTAAACGAGGCCAAGGACACCGTGTTCGTCACTGTCCAAGATACAACCCCGCCCACTTGGGTTCAGGCACCGGTTGACCAGACAATCGAACTTGGCACAGCCTTCCGATACGACTTGAATGCCACTGATCTCTCAGCCATATCTTGGTGGGTGAACAACACTGTCAGTTTCACGATTGATGCTAGTGGGATTGTCAGAAACGCGACAGGCCTCGCGGTAGGGGTCTATCATCTCAGGGTCAACGCCACTGATGTGTACAACAATGTTCTGAGCGGGACATTCAAAGTCACAGTGCAGGACACAACCCCTCCTACTTGGGTTCAAGTACCCGTTGACCAGACGAGTCAGTTTGGTGCCGTCTTCAGATATGACTTGAATGCC
>Ga0315296_10002667_pt1 | contig 15150 bp, 14 predicted proteins | sample YL17G14_18_MG_FD_203921 | JGI IMG/M metagenome (GOLD analysis project Ga0315296, IMG submission 203921) | Sediment microbial communities from Yellowstone Lake, YNP, Wyoming, USA - YL17G14_18 | ecosystem: Environmental > Aquatic > Freshwater > Lake > Sediment | place: USA: Wyoming | collected... | reverse complement strand
GCCGAAAGAACGAATACAACGATTAGTTTAGTAAGGTAAGAGGGCGAGGATATCAAAGGACTTCCCTCTCGAAGGCCCCTGGGCACGCGGGGCAGGTGGAGGGCGGCGCGGAGCAGGCGCTTGAGCACGCGGAGCAGGGGCTTGGGCACGCGGAGCGGGTGCCTGAGCACGCGGAGCGGGTGCCTGAGCACGCGGAGTAGGCCGCCCTGGGCGTGTTTTGGACTTAACCTACTATTTAACAACCTTTTATAAGGAGAAACGGACAGGCCTTAGGATAGACTGGTCACTGCCCTCATGAACCTCGTGGACTTGAGCACGCTCCGGTGCTCCTCATGGTATTCCAGGAACCCCGCCAGGCTCAAGTCCAATTCCTTCCGCAGCACCTCCGGGAGCGTGAGCCCGGAGATCTCCTCCCAGTCCGCCACCTGCAGGTGTCTCAGCGCGGCCAGGGCCTCCTTCGATATCGCCTTCGCGGTCAGGTCCTTGTACCGGAGGCAGCGCTCGCAGAGGATTCCGCCCATCTGCGTGCTGAAAAAGAACGCCGGGGACTCCTTTCTCCGGCACCCCAGGCAGTGTTCGATCTGGGGCTCGAACCCCAGTTTGGCCGAGAGGTTCAGTTGGAAGGCTAAGAGGAAAATCCGCCCCGCTGCTGGGTTCGCTTCATCCATAGCCTGGAGAAATTTGATGAAGAGATGAAACAATCCCGGATTGGCCTCCTCCGGAGCGAGAGACCGCTCCAGCATCTCGGATGCCACCGCGGCCTGGCTGAACTTCTCCAGGTCCCCCTTCACTCCCTCGAACGTGTCCAGGACCCCGGCCTCGGATAGGGTGTAGAGGTCCCTGTTCTCGCGCATGTAGAAGATGACGTGGGCGTGCGTCAGAGGCTCTAGGGCCGCGCCATACTTGGACTTCGGCCGCCGGGCCCCCTTGGCCACCAGTTTTACTTTTCCGTAATCCCGGGAGAACGCGGTCAGGATGCGGCTGGACTCCCGCCAGTTCGTGCCCTTAAGGAAGATGGCTTCCGATTTAACGATGGGCATTTAATACGCTTAATTTATATCTGGTACGTGAATTAAAAAATGGTTAGTCTGGTATTGGAATTAGTAACTCACAACCAACAAATAAAACGATAGTCGATAGATAAATAATAAATGCTGCCACTATTACCATGATAAATGTTATGATGACAGTTTCTGGCGTTAATGGCCCGATTTCTGTTTGTCGTCGAAGCAAAAATGTCGCAATGAATAATAATAGAAACGCCCCTCCAATCATTGAACCCATGCCAATATACCTGTTTCTCAACCAATTCATGGTTTCTTTTGTCTCTTCTTCTGTGAACATACTCTTTCCATGTAGATTCATCGCAGCTTTACCTACAACCTTACCTTGATTATACAGTACTACTACATCACAAACTCCACCTGTTTCTAACATTAAATTCATATCGTATCCTTTGACCGCATCGACCGTAATACCGGAGGGAACCCAGGAAGGTATTTCCTTAATCAAATAACCCCTGCCCAATATAGACTCCACTTCCCTTTCTCCCATATCGTACGTAACCTTATGAAACATCTTACTATTTTCAACATAATTCCTGTGATAAGTAAATATCTCCAAAAGGACCAAAACCCCTGATAGTAAGAGGAGAATGGCCTCAATAACCAAGATGTGTTTAGTTAGTTGCTTATATCCTTTTTTAGCCACGGAAAGACGGAAAATAGAGGGGCTTATTTTTTTATGATCCGGACGTTCAGGATTCGTCTCCGCAGGACCTTCTCCACCACGAACTCCAGGTGGCCGTGCCGGACGGACTCACCCTCCTTGGGCACCCGCCCGGCCAGGTCCATGACCAGCCCCCCCAGGGTCTGGTATTCCCCCTCGGGGAGCTCGGTCCCCAGGAGCTCCGAGAGCTCCCCCAGGCCGATGCGCGCGTCCACCCGCAGGGTCTGGGCATCGATCCTCCGGAAGAGCGGCTCCTCGGTGTCGTACTCGTCCCGGATCTCCCCCACGATCTCCTCCAGGAGGTCCTCCAGGGTCACCAGCCCGGAGGTCCCTCCGTATTCGTCCACCACGAGCGCGAGGTGCATCCGTTTCTTTTGAAACTCCTTGAGCAAATCCACCAGGCGTTTGTTCTCGGGCACGAAGTAGGCCTCGCGCAACAGGCCCTCGACCTTCTCCTGCTCCTTGCCCTCGGCGATGCCCTTGAGCAGGTCCTTGGTGTAGAGGACGCCCACGATGTTGTCCACCGTCTCGCGATAGACCGGGATCCGGGAGTGTCCGGCCTCCTCGGCAAAGGTCACCATCTCCTCCACGGTTTTGCCGCATTCCGCGGCCACCATGTCCACGCGCGGGACCATGACCTCTGCCACCGTAGCATCCGTGAACTCCAAGACCCCGGTGATCATCTCCCGCTCCTGTTTCTCGAGCACCCCTTCCTTCTCCCCGATGGAGAGGAGGGTCAGGATCTCGGCCTCGGTCACAAACGGCCCGCTCCGCTCGGGCTTTCCCCCGAAGAGGCGGATGAGTCCGTTTGAAGCCCAGACCATCGCCCCGGTGACTGGCGTGAGCAGGCGGTCAATCCACCACAGGGGCAGGAGCAGAAGCAGGGCCACCCGCTCCGGATTGTGGATGGCCACGATCTTGGGGATGATCTCGCCGAACATGATCACGATCAGGGCCACGGCCGCGGTGGAGGCCCCGACCACAAGCTCCTGCCGCCAGTTGAAGAGATGGGCCAGGTTGATCATGATGGTGGTGGCCAGGGCCGAGGACCCGATGGCCACGAGATTGATCCCGATGAGCATCGTGGTGAGCAATTTGTTGGGGTTGTCCAGCCAGGACTGGATCGTCCGGGCGTAGGGTTTGTGGGTTTCCCTGAGGTGGGACAGACGGTGGCGGGACAAGGCCACCAGGGCGGTCTCGATGGCCGAGAAAAAAGAGCCCAGCAGGAAGAGCAAAACGAGACCGAGCAGCTGAGGCAGGAGCCAGGATTTCATTTTGGTTTTGGATTTGGATTTGGATTCGGCCTTCCCGAATCCGCATTCCAAAATTTACTTTGGACTTAGGCCTTGCACTTTTTTCTTTTGGGGTGAGGGAGGGAATGGAGAAAGGCTTCTTCACGGGAGCGCATGCGTCGGGCCTCCCCGGGCTTCTCGTGGTCGTAGCCCGCGAGGTGCAGCACGCCGTGCACCACCAGCCGGGCCATCTCCTCCTCGAAGGTCACCCCGTATTCCCGGGCCTGCTCCCGGGCCTTCTCGATGGAGATATAGACGTCCCCGAGGACGCCGTAGTTGTAGGCCGCGTCCGGACCCATGGTCATGGAGAAGGACAGCACGTCGGTGGGGGCGTTGCGCTTGCGCCAGCGCCGGTTCAGGGTGCGGATGTAGGCGTTGTCCACCAGCACCACGGTCAGGTCGCAGCTCCCGGTTTCCTCGGCCACGAGGACCTGCTTGGCGAGCCGGGAGAGCCAGCGCTCATTCAGTTCGACCTTGGTCGTTTTCTCTATGAATACGCGCATCTGTTAATAGACGGGGGGAAATCGCATACCGGAAAGGAACCTGAACGATCTGGGAAGTCAACGGACAAAACCATTGAAGCGATCAACCGTTGTTACCGTCTAACGGTCGAACCGTCCGACCGGCTAACCGTTTTGCCCGTTCTTCCTGTCGTTCTCGTGGGCTTCGTAGGCCTTGATGATCTCCTGCACCAGGCGGTGGCGGACCACGTCCTTCTCGCTGAAGTACACGAACTTGATGCCCATGATCGTGGACAGGAACCCCTGGATCTCCACCAGCCCGGAGATGTTCGTCTTGGGCAGATCGATCTGGGTGATGTCCCCGGTGATGACCATCCGGGAGTTAAAGCCCATCCGGGTCAGGATCATTTTCATCTGCATGCTGGTGGTGTTCTGGGCTTCGTCCACGATGATGAAGGAGTCGGCGAGGGTCCGACCGCGCATGTAGGCCAGGGGCGCGATCTCGATGATCCCGACCTCCACCAGGCGGCGCACCTTCTCCGGAGCCATCAGCTCGTAGAGGGCATCGTACAGGGGCCGGAGATAGGGGTTCACCTTTTCCTGCAGGTCCCCGGGCAGGAAGCCCAGGCTCTCTCCGGCTTCTACGGCCGGCCGCGCCAGCACGATCCGGTCTACCTGCCTCTGGTTCAGGGCCGAGACCGCGGCCGCCACCGCCAGATAGGTCTTTCCGGTCCCGGCCGGGCCGATGGCCACCACGATGTCCGAGTTCTGCATCTCCAAGAGGTACTGCCGCTGCGTCTCGGACTTGGGCTTGACCAGCTTCTTCAGGGCTGAGAGCTTGAACTCCTCCTTGCGCTGCTCCTCGCGCTCCTCGGCGCCTCGCCCCCGGGCCTCGCCCTTGGCGACCTCGATCTCGAAGGCCACGTCCTTGGACCCGATGTTCTCCCCGCTCTCGATCTGGGATCGCAGGTTGAGGAGCAGACGGACGACCCGGTCCGTGTCCACCCGGTAGCCTTTGATGACGATCTCGTCCCCCCGGGCGATGATCTTGACCGGAAAGCTCTGCTCGATGTGTTTGAGGTGGGCATCCTGCGTGCCGAAGAGCAGTCCGGCATCGATGCCGGCCAGCGAGATGCGCTCGGTGATCCAGGGTTCGCTCATGCGTCCTCCGGTTTACTCAACGATCTTCAGGTGTAATTCCTTGAGCTGCTTCGCGTCCACCTCGGACGGCGCGCCCTCCATCAGGGCCGCGGCCGCGGTGGTCTTGGGGAAGGCGATCACGTCGCGGATGTTGTCCAGCCCGGCGAGGAGCATCACGATCCGATCCAGGCCCGGGGCGATCCCCCCGTGGGGTGGCGCGCCGTACTCGAAGGCCTCCAGGAGGAAGCCGAACCGCCTCTTGGCCTCCGCCTCGGAGAGCCCGATGACCTTCATCACCCGTTCCTGGATGTCCCGGCGGTGGATCCGGATGCTCCCTGAGGCCAGCTCAAAACCGTTGCACACCAAGTCGTAGAGTTGGCCCAGGACCCTGCCCGGATCTTTCTCCAGGAGATCGAGGTGCTCCTCTTTGGGCATGGTGAAGATGTGGTGCTCGGCCTCCCAGGTCTTCTCTTCCTCGTTCCAGTGGAACAGGGGGAAATCCCTGATCCAGAGGAAGTGGTAAAGTCCCTCCGGAATGACCTTCTCGCGCTTAGCCACCTCGACCCTCAGGGCACCCAGGGCCTGCGTCACGAGCCCGGGCTTGTCGGCCAGGAAAAGCAGCAGGTCTCCTTCTTCTGCCCCGGTCTTTCTTTTGATGGCGCCGGCTTCCTCGGACTTCAGGTATTTGGCAATCGGTCCTTCAAATCCTTCTCCGGCTGCCTTGACCCAGGCCAGGCCCTTGGCCTGGTAGTGCTGCACGAAAGGCACCAGATCGTCGATCTGCTTCCGGGTCCATTTCGCCCCGCCCTTGACCACGATGGCCTTGACCACGCCCTGCTCGTCCAGGACCTTGCGGAAGACCCCGAACTCGGTTCCGGCCAGGTCTGCGGAGAGGTCCACGAGCTCCATCCCGAACCGGGTGTCCGGCTTGTCCGAGCCGAACCGCTGCATGGCCTTGGCATAGGACATCCGGGGAAACGGGGTCTTAAGCTCTTTCCCCAGGACGTCCCTGAAAACGGCCGCCATCATCCCCTCGACCAGGGCGTAGACCTTCTCCTCGGTCGCGAAGCTCATCTCGATGTCGATCTGGGTGTGCTCCGGCTGGCGGTCGGCCCGCTGGTCCTCGTCCCGCAGGCAGCGCGCGATCTGGTAGTAGCGGTCGAACCCCGCGACCATCAGGATCTGCTTGTACATCTGCGGGGACTGCGGCAGGGCGTAGAACTTCCCGGGATGGTTCCGGCTCGGCACCAGGTAGTCCCTCGCCCCCTCCGGGGTGCTGCGGGTCAGGAAGGGCGTCTCGATCTCCAGGAACCCCTGGCCGTTCAGGTAACCCCTCACCGCCTGCACCGCCTGGTGTCTCAGGACGAGATTTCCCGCCAGGGCCGGGCGCCTGAGGTCCAGGTAGCGATGCTTGAGCCTCAATTCGTCGCTGGCATTGACCTCGTTCTCGATCGGGAAGGGCGGGGTGGCCGAGGTGTTGAGGATGAAGAGCTCCTGAATCTCCACTTCCACCGCCCCGGTGGGCATGCGCTCGTTGGTCATCCCCGCAGGCCTCTCCCTGACCACGCCCCGCACGCCGACCACATACTCGGACTTCAATCCCCCCGCCTTGTCCAGGAGGGCCTGGCCGGCCTCGGGCCGGAACACGGTCTGGGTCACCCCGTAGCGGTCGCGCAGGTTCACGAAGAGGAGCCCTCCGTGGTCCCTCCGCTTATGCACCCAGCCCAGGAGGACCACGGATTTCCCCGCGTCCCCCTTGCGCAGCGCCCCGCAGGTGTGCGTGCGCTCTAAGGTCCCCAGAGGATCAAGCACGGGAATCCTTGTCCTTCCGCTTCAATTCCCCCCAGACCTCGAAGGCCTTCCGGAGATGGGGGATGGTGATCGAGCCCCCCACGATCAGAGCCACGTTCAGGGCCTCCTGAAGCTCTTCGTCCGTCACGCCCTCCTTATGACATTGGAGGAGATGGTGGGTGATGCAGTCGTTGCAGCGGAGCACCGTGGAGGCCACCAGGCCCAGCAGCTCCTTGGTCTTGGCCGGGAGCGCCCCGGCCTGGTAGGCATCGTGGTCCAGGGCGAAGAAGCGCTTGATGCCCAGATGTCCGCAGGACAGGATTTCGGCGTTCATCTTCTCGCGGTAGTTCTGGAAGTCCTGGATGAGATCAGCCATCAACTCATTTACTTTTGAAGTGAATTACCCGTGCGACCTTCTTCATTCGTAGCGAGTCTCCATAACGCTTCCTCCTCAAACGCTCCACCTCGGCCACGCGTTCTGTGGGAGTTTTGGAAAGCCAGTACGCTAATTTCTCCTGAGCATTGGAGTAATTTTTTCTTTTTCCATTGTGCTCGACATTCTCAGTCATCGCTGATTTCAAGTTAAAGGATAGAATATATCAGGGGTGCGAATTATTTTACTTTGTACATCAGTTTCAAGAGGTGTAAATTGCTGTTCTAATGGCATGGGGTCGCCTTTGTTATCTCTTTGTCTTGTAACTTTGTAGGTCGACCCCTTTAAAGCTCTAAAAAGGACTTCTTCATTATTCATTAATATAAATTGGGAAGGAACCAATTTACCATCAGGCAAAGTAACAAGGAATAAGGGACTTTCCCATGTTTCTGCATCGGATTTCTGAAGCTTATAAATTATTTCTTCACTTTTCTTTTTGTCTGTAATATATTCTAAAGCATCGGTCAATATAGTCCGAGCTAGTAGTCGCTTCCCCTGTTCCTCATAACATTGAGCTAAGTCTAAATAGGCTTCTAAATAATTGGGGTTCAAAGTCAGTGCTCGTTGAAATTCTAATACGGCCCTATCATACTTTCCAAGGCGCCATAGATAACGACCGAGGAAATAACATGCTTTAGCATTATTAGGGTCATATTGGAGCTCCTTGCGAAACTGGAACTCGTTAATCTCAATGTCTTTTTGTGTTCTCTTTTGCATATCCCTTAGCGGTATTAATTCTCTTTCAAATTCATTTTCTCCTAAATAAATAACTTCTTTTGCACCTAACCGATTCGCTTCTCGCATTTGAGCATTTGCGCTACGTGAAAGAAAATCTAATTCGCACGAGTAGCCCATCTCGCGTAGCTTTTGGGACTCTTTAAGTCCTGCCCGTTTAGCTTTTTCTCCAACCATAACAATAAAGAAATCTAAACTTTCCTCGTCTTTCCAGACCACGCCCTCCTTCTCCATGGCCAGAAGCAGGGGCTCGATCCCGCAGGCGAACCCGACCCCCGGGGTCGGTTTCCCCCCCAGGGTTTCAACCAAGCCATCGTAACGCCCCCCTGCGGGCAGTGCCCCCCGGGCGCCTAAAGCTGTTGAGACGAGCTCGAACACGGTCTTGGTGTAATAATCCAGCCCCCGCACCATTCGGGTATCTATGACGTAAGGGATGTCCAGGTCGCCCAGGTATTCTTTGACCTTTACGAAATGCGCCTTGCACTCCACGCACAGGTAGTCCAGGATGGAGGGGAGGCCCTGGGTCAGTTCCTTGCAGTGCTCCACCTTGCAGTCCAGCACCCGGAGAGGGTTTTTCTCCAGCCTCTCCTTGCAGTCCCCGCACAGCTCTCCGGACGCGGGCAGAAGCCTCTCCTTGATCATCGCCTTGTACGCCGGACGGCAGGTCGGACATCCGATGCTTGAGAGCTTGAGTTCGATCTGCTTCAACCCTGCTACTTCGCAAACCTTCCAGGCCATATCCAGCATCTCCGCGTCCAGGGCCGGGTCCAGGGAGCCCAGGGCCTCGGCCCCGAACTGGGTGAACTGCCTCAAGCGTCCGGCCTGGGGCTTCTCCTGCCGGTACATCCGCTCCAAGTAGTAGGCTTTGAAGAGAGGCGCCTTGCCGTCCAGCCCGTGCTCCAGGTAGGCCCGGATCACCGAGGGCGTGCCCTCCGGCTTCAGGGTCACGCTCCGCTCCCCCTTGTCCCGGAAGGTGTACATCTCCTTGCCCACGATGTCCGTGGTCTCGCCCGTGCCCTTGACGAAGAGCTCGGTCTCCTCGAAGGTCGGGACCCGGATTTCCTCGTAGTGGTAGGCCCTGGCCAGGGCCCGGAGCTTGGCCTCGAGTTGTTGCCAGAGATACGACTCCTCGGGGAGGATGTCCTTGGTGCCTTTGATGGCTTGAATCATCTCAGTCTATAATTTTGGATTTTGGAATGCGGATTTTGGAATATGGAATTCGATAATCCCCAAGCCAAAATCCAAAATGAAAAAAGGGGACGGCCCTGCTTCCCGCGAGCAGTCTCATCCCCCTTCGGATGTCTTACGGTCACTCTTCTTTCTCTTCTTCCGCTCGCAGGATATCGAAGACCTCCTGGGGGTTCTTCGCCGACAACAGCGCTTCCCTGATCGCGTCCTGGTTGAGGAGCCGGGAGATCTTGGCCAGGGCTCGGACGTGGGGCCCGAACACGTCCAGGGGGGAGGCCAGGAAGAAGAACAGCCGCACCGGCTCTCCGTCCAGCGCCCCGAAGTCCACCCCCACCGGGGTCGAGCCCAGGGCGATCACCAGGTCCTTGACCGCGTTGGTCTTGCCGTGCGGGATGGCGATCCCCTTGCCCACGCCCGTGGACATCAGCTTCTCCCGGTCCTTGATCGCCTTCAGCAGGGCGCCCTTGTCCCCAACCGGCTTGTTCGCGGCCACCACCTCCACTAGTTCCTGGAGCACGCCCTCCTTGTCCCGCGCGGACAGGGGGATTTTGATCATCTCCACAGTCAGGACCTCGGTCAACTTCATGCCTTTCATCCTCCCTTTTCAGGATCCCCCGCACCTCGGGCACGGGGGAGGTTAATAGCCAAGCCGGTAGATATAAAAACTTAACTTTAAATTATAGCCTCTACGCCCGGTTTTGTCAAGGCCATGAGACCCTTTTTTTCCCTCTTCCGTGAGGATGGAGGTTCGGGCGGGGGTTTTCCCCTCTCCTAACGCCTTAGGAGATTACAGGGTCGTCATTCTCGCGCCTGTCCCGGACCCTGATCCGGGAAAAGCGGGAATCCAGGATTTTGCTCTTTTGTCCCTTTCTCAGCATCTTAAACTTCCTAACTTCTTAACTTCGCCCTTCTTTCCTTTCTCCCCGTCTCCTTGTCTCCTTGTCCGTCCTTATGGGTGGGTGGGCGGGTATTTAATATGTCAATCCTTCAGCACAATGTCTTTCCACGAGACCATGCTGGCCTGCCCCTCCGGACTCAGCACCCGGGCGACGAAGGTGTATCTCTTCTCCGTCTCAAGCGGGCTGACGAAGTGCTCCCCGATTTGCATTGGGACGTAGGAGTGGATCCGGAAGCAGGTCTCCCAGGGTTTTACCCAAGGCTGGGTTACGGCCATCCTGAGCTCCATGACGCCCTCCCCCCTTTGCAAAAGGGGGGCAGGGGAGGATTTCACCTCTCCCCTTGCGGGAGAGGGAAGGGTGAGGGGTTCCCACCGAATCTTTACCCCTTTCCCTTTCGGGGCCAGGGTAAAGCTGAGGGGCTGGGGCCTGGGGCTTTGGGGAGGTCTTTTCGGGGCCGGGTATCCGGCCCTCTTGGCCAGGGACGCGAACCGGATGTACAGGGCATGGGCCGGGGGCTTGATTTGGGTCAGGGTGAACGGGTCCACGTCTTTGTTCTTTCTGGCAAAGGCCCTCCAGGCTTCCCGGTCCTCGTCCGTGAGTTCCTTCTGCCAGGTCTTTATGGCCCAGGCGAAGGTGGCCTTGGATTCTTTCTGGCTTGGGGAGTTGGGCTGTTTGGGCTTGGCGTAGCGTTTGCGGTAGGATTTGCCGAGGCGCGAGGAGAATACGGTCTCCTCGTCCATCTTGCCCGTGGCGCCGTCGGAGAAGAGGGGTTTTCTTAATTTAGGCATTTTCGTTTAAGGGGTCATTCTGAACGGAGTGAAGAATCTGCTTTTGCCGTAAGTCGTCATCCTGAACTCGTTACAGGATCTCTCTTGGCTATCACTCTTTTCGGGGCTTCGTCGTTCATTAAGCGTTTTTTTCAACAAGGGTTTTCAGTCCCAAAAGGGTCTTCTTCGCCCGTTTCCGCATCATCGCTCTCATTAGGATGATGTTCAGGAGCCGCACCTTCAAGCCGATGGGCTGATAATACGTCAGCATATGAAGGGCGGTCTGACTCTCCCCTTTGGCCTCGAGGTGGAGCTCAGTTGCGAAGTTCCCGAACATCTTGCTCATTCCCCAGGAGTCCTCAGGGAATTCAGTCGTCATTTTTCTGAGGGGGACGACCTCAGTGACCTTCTCGACGCACCATCCTTTTTGCGAGCCCTCCGGGATGATGCATTTGTATGCCACGCCCGGAGCCCGCCGGGTTTGTCCAGATACAAATTCGACCTGTCGGACGACGGGGTGATACTTAGGGATCAACGAGAGGTCCTGGACCGCCTCCCATACAGAGGCTACTGGGGCGTTGATGAGAATTTGAACCTGCCATTGAGGTTTGGGTTTTATGGGTTTATTCCTTTTTTTTCAGTTTTACGAGAGTAGCTCTATTGCTTTTAGCTTCTCCTAAGGCCTGCTTTAACGTTTCGACATAATCAATTTGGGATTTAATTTTATCCAAGATGAGCAATTCGCTACTGGATGTTAAGGACATTTCTTTAGCAGATCCATAAAAACTAGGACGATAGAAATGCAGGTAAGTTCCGATTCTTCTTGAATGAGGAAATACTCTTGAAATTCGTTCGGCGGGTACCGTGCCGATTATTGGTTTCAGCCATATTCTACGAATAGCCCGTATCTTTCTCCGGGTTAGTGCCCTTATGCTTTCAGGTAGCTCGATCCACTCGGCGTATCTATCATTATAGAATCGAGTTGGTTGGAGTGCTTTAAGGTCGGTTTCGGTAAATGTGTTATCGCAATTATGGACATATATTAGAATGACATTAAACCCGACTTTTTTATAGGCTAAACAATCTGCGCGGGTTTGCCTATAAGTAAAAGAAATCGGTAGAGGGTAGTATTCCACGCCTTCTTCTGGGGTAAATAAATTATATCCATCCCCTTTCAGAAATTGTTTTGTTGATTCTGCAATTAAGGTACTTTTATCATATATCGAGGAGCGTTCGAAGCTCTCACGTTCTGCCTGTCTTTTGGGTTCAAGAATACCATCTCTTAAATGTCGTCCGTTGCCAAGACGGATTATTTCTTCGGGTGTTGCTAAATCGCTTGTGGCATTGCGTCTTATCCACACTTCATTTCGCCGATAGCATACACCTTTTTTGTAATCGATAAAATCTTGGTTGATCCGGAATATTTGCCTCGGTTGCGGTCCGATTTGAATTATGACGAATTCAATTCCTTTATGGGCAGGCTGCGCTCCCTTCCATTTCTTTCTTATCAATTTTGTTTTCGGTGGTGGGTAAATAGCTTTCTTGCAGAAATCTTGCAACCGGTCATCGGTCAGATTTTTATTGGTTACGGATTTAAATGATTTACCGTCGTCGGAGACACCGATAATGATGTAGCTGGTTACATTTCCATTGTTTGCTAAGGCGCATATATCTTTTGCCAACTCAGCCTTTGCCGTAATGTTATCACGTTCAAATGCCTCGCACCGTATTTTAAAATCTACGGTGTCCTTTTCGCTCTTTTTTAATAAATCGATGAAAGTTCTATATTCCATATTCTGTGTTTTAATTAAAGCTGATTACAAGAGTTCGTGCTTTAAAAGATGCACGAATTTCTTATGCCCCTTATTATAAGGCTTCGTATAGGTAAAGTCAAGGGGGGTTAAGGGTTTTAATAGCGTAGGTTTTGGGTTTGGGGTATAAGCCCTTTTCTTTCCATTCGTTACAACCCATTACTACACATTTCATTCCCTTACCATCCCATTCCTTAACCCCTCGCGTGGTAGTGCATGGGTGCCGGAGGAGTGGGCGATTAATGGGCGTGCATACGGATTTGGTACGGGTTTGGTTGGTATTTGGTGCGGATTTGGTATGGATTTTATCTCTTGGTTTTTGGGGGTTTTACCTGCCTGGTAGGGGTAGGGGGCTGGTATTATCCTCTCCCCCTCTACTATATAGCACCGAATCGGGGTTTTTTCAACCCCCTGGAGGTAACTTTTTTCGGCCCTGGGCCTGCTTGTTTGCGATTACCTTCTGATTTTGAGGGACTTGGGCGCTTGCATTTTTTCTTCTTTTCGGCTATCCTGTTATGTTAATTTATGAACTTACCCCGGCTTTCGGCCCATCGGCTATGACATTTCCCGAACCGCTTGAGCGCATTCAGAAGCGGGGCATGAGGCTCGCCGTCATCGAGGGCGCCTTTGCCACCGTGCACATTGCCATCACCCTGGGGGCGTTCACCACCGGGCTCGCCCTGTTCCTGGGGGCCTCGGACTTCCAGATCGGCCTCCTCGCCTCCCTCACTCCGCTCTCCTCCACCTTCTCCCTGGCCAGCGCCTACTGGATCAGCTCCCTGGGGAGGCGCAAGCCCCTGGCCGCCATTTCCGCGCTCCTGGGCCGCGCCCTGTACCTCCCGGTCGTGCTCCTCCCCTTCCTGGGCTTCCTCGGCGGAGCCAGGATGGCGGCCTTCCTTCTGATCATCGCCTGCTCCAACATCGCCCTCACCCTGTCCGGCAACGCCTGGACCGACTGGATGACCGACCTCGTCCCCCTGGAGCGCCGCGGCCGCTACTTCGGCATCCGCAGCACGCTTCTGGGCGTGGTCTCCATGGCCACCAACCTGGCCGCGGGAAAGGCCCTGGACCATTACAAGGCCCAGGGGAGCGAAGCCACGGGGTTCCTCATCATCTTCTCGGTCGCGGTCTTCTTCGCCTTCTTAGCCTTCCTGGTGCTCCTGCGCCAGCCCGAGCCCAAAATGGCGCCCCGTCCCCGGGTGCCCCTGCGGGAGCTGGCGACCACGCCTTTCCAGGACAAGGACTTCCGGAGCCTCGTCCTCCTCTTCTCCTTCTGGGCCGTGGCCACCGGGCTTCCCGCCGGGTACTTCGGGGCACACTTCTTGAAGAACCTTCACGGCTCCTTCTCCGGCCTGGCCTTCTACTCCATCGTGGCCGGGCTGGTGAGCCTCCCGGCCCAGCTCCTCTGGGGCCGGTTGATCGACCGCATGGGCAACAAGCCCGTCCTGATCGCCAGCATCCTGGGCGTCACCATCCTGCCCCTGTTCTGGTTCTTCGCCTGGAGGGAGTTCCTGTTTCCCATCTGGGTGGATGCCTTCCTCTCCGGCATCTTCTGGCCGGGCATCGCTCTCTCCTCCTTTAACCTCCTCCTGGTCAGCGCCCGGGAGGAGAACCGCGCCGCCTACCTGGCCGTGTTCACCACCATCACCGGTGTCACGGGCTTCCTCGCCTCGCTCCTGGGTGGGACCCTGGCCACGCTGTTCTCCTTCTTCATCTGGAAGATCGGCCCGGTCACCCTGCTCAATTTCCACATCCTCTTCCTGCTCTCCGCGCTGGGCCGGGTGGCTGTCCTGTTCTTCATGCCGAAAGTGAAAGAGGCCAAGGCGAAACCCCTGGCCGAGATGATGCGGTTCCTGACCGATTACATGATCCGGCGCTTTAGCCTCGGAAGTGGTCAAAACCAGCCCGGGTGATCTTTTTCCTTTCGCCTGATTTAGTGACCATCACGACCCCGGGCCTTCCCCTTGCGACCCTTCCGATGACCGTCACTTTCGTTCCTGATTTCTCCAACGCCTTCTCCAACTTCGCGGCCCGCCCCTCCGGGGCCGTGAACAACAGTTCGTAGTCGTCCCCCCCGAAGAGCGCCAGGTCCGTCCCCGGCAGCTCCTTGGCCCTAGCTACCCTCCGGGTGACCGGGAGAATCGGTATTTTCTCCTCCCATATTTCGATCCCGACCCTGCTCTCCTTGGCCAGATGCTGGCACTCCGAGGCCAACCCGTCCGAGATGTCGATCATGGCATGCACGCCTCCGGCCTTGCTTAGAGCCTGGGCCTCTCTGAGCCTGGGCATCGGACGGCGGTGCCGCTCCAGGATCGGCTCGGGTTCTGTAATCCCCTGAACGGCGCCCGAGAGCACCTCCAGCCCGGCCTGCGCCCCTCCCAACTCCCCGGTGACCAGAAGCAGATCTCCAGGCTTCGCCCCGGAGCGGGTCGCCATCTTCTTCGGCTCCACCTCTCCCCACACTGTGAGGTTGAGCACCAGGACCGGGGAGCGCACCGTGTCCCCGCCCACGAGGTCCACCTTGAACTTCTTGGCCAGCTCGAACATCCCGGCATAAAGCTCGTCCGCCTCCCCGACCTTCATGCCCTGAGGCAGGCCCAGGGTCACGAGGGCTCCCACGGCTTTGCCCGCCATGGCCGCGACGTCCGAGAGGTTCACGGCCAGGGACCTCCAGCCCAGGTCTTTGTAAGAGAGGAACGAAAGGTCGAAGTGCACGCCCTGCACCAGGGCGTCCGTGGTCAGCAGGCACAGCTTGCCGGGCGGGACACGGAAGGCCGCGCAGTCGTCCCCGATGCCCAGGACGACGCTCTTTTGTCCGACCCGGGCCTTTCTCCGGATGCGCTCGATCAGCCCCAGCTCGCCCAGCTCCCCGAGCGTCTTCAGCCTTTCCATTCGTTTTCTAAAA
>Ga0315296_10002666_pt1 | contig 15151 bp, 8 predicted proteins | sample YL17G14_18_MG_FD_203921 | JGI IMG/M metagenome (GOLD analysis project Ga0315296, IMG submission 203921) | Sediment microbial communities from Yellowstone Lake, YNP, Wyoming, USA - YL17G14_18 | ecosystem: Environmental > Aquatic > Freshwater > Lake > Sediment | place: USA: Wyoming | collected... | reverse complement strand
ATTGCTCTCTTAAGGTTTGGATGATTTCAGCTCTGCCGATCATATTTGTGTCGACTAAACGCTTGGCAGGGTCTCCTGGCATCATCATGAAAATGATGAAATTTATCGATATCACAGCGAATACGAGGAGGATAGTGTAGATAAACCTCTTGAGAATGAACTTCTTGAAGCCCAACGTTTCTCCTCTCGTCTAACTTGTCAGAGAAAAAACACATGAATAGAGAGCTATTTAATACTATCTTCTTTCTAGACCCCAGTTCTAGCAACTCTTATATTTTTCGGTCACACATTTACTCATGGACGAAAGGAGAAAAAGAGAGAATGAAACTAAAATTCTTAGCCATATCTCTAGTTCTAGCGATACTAGCTACAAGCATGAACGCAACAACAGTTTCGGCACAAGGAACCTACGAGAAGTACGGACCAAGAGTCAAAGACCTAATCTTCAACGTTGGAGGAGACGTTACAAAAGAAGCCACGATGCTGGAAAACGGGCTAATCGATTACATGGACTGGGCTGTGCCCTCAGGCAAGATTCCTTCGTGGTCCACTAATCCTGACATTGTCATGGAAGACTACTCAGAAGCCGGCTGGTACGAGTACGACCTTAACCTCCAGATGTGGCCCATAGGTCACGGAATAATGGACGGTGGAGACGGTGGAGCAGCACCCACTGCTGCAATGAACTGGGCGTTCCCACTAAGCTGGGATCTAGGTAGCTACTGGATCGACTACTCTGACCAAAGAGACGTTGATGCAAGGTGGTTCAGGAAAGCACTGGCCTATCTAACCAATAGGGGCGCAATCTCAACAGCTTTCGAAGGCACTATCACACCTATGCAAACATTCATATTCCCGACAATTGGAGGCTGGGAGAACCCAAGTGCACCAAAGTACCCGTTCGGCATAGCCGAAGCAAAAGCGTGTTTGGACAGCGGAGGCTTCATGGACTATGACAGTGATGGAGAGCGTGAATACTGTAAGCACGTAGCGCAGAGAGAAGCATGGAAGGCAGGTACTGGTCCCGTTCCGTCTGATGTTGAAGAGATTCCGGACATCCAGTTATGGAGCAGAAGTGATGACCCTCCACGCCAATACGCAGGAGCCATGTTGCGGCTATACTTAGAGGACTACTGCAACGTAGACGTTGACTATAACGAAGGTAGCTACAGTTACTGCACTCCGCATGCATGGGATGATTATGACTACCACATATACACTGGTGGTTGGGGTTGGGGCTCGATGCCAGACATGTACGAGGTGCTCTGGCATTCAGAAAGAGACATTTACCCGCAAACCGACGGAGACAACTACAACCGCTACCACCGCCAAGAATATGATGTTCTAGCCTCTGCTTTCAAGAGTTCACTCGACCTAGCGACAGCCAAAAGCTACCTCGATCAATGCCAAATGATGCTACACGATGACGTTGCCTGCATACCCTTGTACACAATGTCTGGCTATGTAGCGCACAGGGCGAAATATGGAGATTTCGTTGGAGAACAAAAGTACAAAGATAAAACATGGCTAGGCTTTGCGAATGAGCAAGGCTACGGCTACTACGGTGCCAATTTCGGCTTCTCATCGATCAACGCACATCCAGCAGACTTTCAGAGAGGCGGAACTCTAAGACACGGACTCGTCGCTAAACCAGACAAGCTTGACCCAATTGATTCAGAGTCGTTCTATGAAGCCATGATTCTCAGCAAGATATACGAACCACTGATTGTTCGTCACCCATTCGACACCACAACGTATCTTCCGTGGATGTGCAGTAGCTTTTCAGATGGCACTTGGGACAACAACGGCAGAACCTGCAGCAAGCTCACGGTCAACCTGCTTCCTAACGTACTCTTCCACGACAATCACCTGGTAACACCAGCGGATGTTGAATTCTCGTATGGGTACGCGAAAGCAGCGATGTCTGTGTCTGAATTCGCCGTGTTGAAAGAGTATGATCATTGTGAGATCTCGGGAAACACGATAGCCATATGCTTTAACACCACAAGCTTCTTGGTGCAGTCATGGGTGGCCGGCGTAAGCATAATTCCAAAGCACATATGGGAACCCTATCCGCCAACCCTCCCAGGAGACCCAAGACAGCCAGGATCATGGGCTTTTGCCCCTGACGAAGAGGACGCGCTGATTGGAACAGGACCTTTCAAATGCTTCAAAGACGGCGTTACTGGCAGAATCGACAAGGTAGAAGGCGAGTACTATCATCTGGTGGCTAATCCCACATACTTCAGAGAAATGGTTCAACCAGACTTTGCAACACTTGTTGGAGGCGCCGTGACGCCAGGACACAGCGGCAGAGTTGACATTGACGACTTCTCAATGGTCATACTGAAGTACGGTCACCTAGCACCATGGACACTTGATCCAGTTTGGGGTCCAATTGCCGACGTTAACAAAGACTACATTGTTGACTTGGACGACATCATGGAAACAGGAGCCAGATTCGGGCAGACAGGCTACGTAAATGGCTACCCGTCCTACTACACATAACCATAGAGGAGAGAACAAAAATGAAGAAAATGCACCAAATTTGGTCGTCTCTAATAGCACTACTCTTGATCAGCACAATACTGGTGAACGTTGGCGTTGCTGCGCCACCTCCACCACCACCGCCACCTCCAGCATTGCCAAGAGTCTACGTTGATCCTTCGGCAATAATCGACTCCAGCATTGCACCCGGGGACACCTTCACAGTCAACATTATGATCACTCAGGTTACAGGCGTCTTCGGTTGGGGTTTCAACATATACTACAAGTCTACTGTACTCAGCGTTGCCTCTGTAGTTCTAGGAGACTTCTATGATCCATCGTGGGGATTCAGGAGACGAATCTTCAATAGTCTAGGCTATTCAACGGCGGCGGCGTACTTCAATCCGAGTGGTCCTGTTGGAATTGATGGCAGTGGAACACTAGCTGTTGTAACCTTCAATGTCCTAGGTGTAGGCACGACTCTTCTGGACTTGGCCAACACAAAAGTCAACACTCTTATCGAAGGAGTCTCAGTACCGATAGAGCACACCGCAAGCGACGGTCTCTTTGACAATAGGGTCGTGAATGTGCCTCCTGCGGCAAGTTTCTTTGCGACACCTTCAACCGGTGCAGAGGGAGACATAGTGACCTTTGACGCGTCTGCGTCATCTGACGACGGCTGGATAGTCAATTACCAGTGGAACTTTGGAGACAGAACAACCGGCAACGGCCAGATTGCAGGACACGTCTACCCAAATGTTGGCGTGTACACTGTCACGTTGACAGTAACGGACAATGAGGGAGCAACTGATTCTGCTCAGTACACTTTGGAGATACTTTCGTGGATGGATGGCGGCTACTTCCCTGATCTTGTCGGAGTAATGGCGTGGCCAGAAGCGAGCGTGAACCCGAACGAGGACAAGAGCTTCAACGAGAAGCAATTGGGCGATCGCCTAACTCTTTGGGCCAAAGTTGGGAACCCGACTGATCAAACCTTTGATGTGCGCGTGGACTTCCAGATCTACAGCGACGATGGAACTTATCTCGGGATAGTCACTAGTGCCGTTGAAACAATCGCGCCTTATGAAACAAAGAACGTACCTGCATACTTCTACCTTGCAGACTCACGTTGGAGAAACTATCCATACTGGCGACAAAAATACGATGTAACAGCGTATTGCTACCACAGCACGTCATCCGGCGGAATGGAGAAGGGACGCTTTCCAGGAGCTTTGTGGTTCCGAATCAACGCAGAGGATCACGACCGTGCCATTGTTGGCATGACAGCAACATCGCCTGTGCCTACTGGAAATATCGTGACTATCACTGTGACAGTCAAGAACGAAGGATGGGCAGATGAAACAGCCACTGTGACAATAGCAGTGGACATGGTTCCTGTTGGATCTCAAGTGGTGACAGTTGCAGTTCACGAGCAGAAGACGCTTACGTTCTATTGGGACACAACTGGCTATAGGCCGGACAGCTACTATGTTGAAGCGAGAATGACTCCGCATCCGTTCGAGCGAGACACTGTTGACAACGTTGCTCATGTTTCAGTGATGGTGACGTTCTAAGCGTCGGGGCCGTAGAGACCCCAAAAATCCCCTTTTTTTGTTTATTGCATTTCGAGTGAAAGGTTGGTCTAAGACTGAAGAAAAGAGCGCTCTCAGCAGTTGCGTCGCTTACGCTAATCCTGAGTTTGCTTACTGCATTCCCCGGTCCTGTTCAAGCCCTTGAGTGGGCAACTGATGCAAGAATAACAGAAGATTCCGGTTGGGATGTGTCGCCGTCAGTAGCCCGGACAAGCGATGGGAGAATTTGGGTTGTGTGGACCTCTTCAAGAACGGGCAATAACGAAATTTTCTATAAGATTTATGATGGTTTTGGGTGGTCGGGTGACGCTCAGCTTACGAATGATCCTGAGAAGGATGTGAGTCCTTCTGTCATGCAGGCGGCTGATGGTAGAATATGGGTTATTTGGAACACGTATAGAGGTACGTTGGACTACGACATTTATTACAAGGTGTTTGACGGCGTCTCATGGTCGGCTGACGCTGAGCTGGTTATCGGACTCACGGATGATAACAACCCGTCAATAGCGCAGACAGCGGATGGTGGAATATGGGTTATTTGGTCGTCTCTTCGGACCGGCGATGCCGAGATTTTTTATAAGATTTTTAACGGGGTCAATTGGTCAAGCGATGTGCGGTTGACTGTTGATTCGAACAGTGATGATGAATATCCGTGTGTTATGCAGGCTAGGGATGGCAAAATCTGGGTTGCTTATTCCAAGACTGCTCGAGCTACGGGAAAGTGGGGAGATATCTACTACCGGACGTTCGACGGTTCAAGTTGGTCCGTGGAGATCCAGTTGACGTCGCATTTGCTGGATGATGTGCATCCGGCGCTCATGCAGTCTATCAATGACAGGATTTGGCTTACGTGGGAGTCTGATAGGGACGGGGGCAACAATAGCAACATTTACTATCGGATTTTCGATGGAACGTCGTGGACTTCTGATACGAGGCTGACAAATGCCATGGAACCTGATCAGACGCCTTCAATAGCCCAAGCTGCTAATGCTTCGATTTTGGTGGTCTGGGCATCTCGGCGTATTCAGGAGCAGTTTGACATTTACTGCAGAACGGGCATGGAACTTCATGATGTTGCTGTTCTTGATGTTTCGTATTATGCGTCTCACAATACGACAGCTTTCAGAGGCGAGACAGTCTATGTTGAAGTAGGCGTTCAGAATAATGGAGAGGCAAAGGAGCCCATTGTTGAGGTTCGTTGCTACGCCAACTTGAGCTTGATAAAGTCCAGAACAGTCTCGCTGGCTTTTGGGCAGTATTATTCTTTGGTGTTTGAGTGGAAGACTGATCCTAGGGCCAAGCCTGGAATGTATGTGATAAGCGGTGATGCAGTTCCTGTTCTGGGTGAAACGAATGTTGGAGACAACTCGCTTGTTGGCGGCGCCGTTGAGTTGAGGATAAAGGGCGATATCGTTGGGATTTATGATGGGGTTCTTCAGCCGATTCCTGATAAGCGGGTCAACATAGATGATTTTAGTATTCCTATAATTCATTACGGCTGCCTAGGTCCGAATTGGCTGCATCCTGTATGGGATCCGGTTGCTGATGTTACAGGAAATCTGCTTGTGGATTTGGATGACATAATGACTGTTGGTGTGCATTTCGGAGAGACCTAGAACGTTGACTGAATGCTTGGGCCTTCATCGAAGCGAGCGATAGTTTCATAAATATATTGAACGCTATTCCATTAGATCGGTTGGAGGCATGATTCATATGAAGATGAGTTCTGGACTTGTTCTCGTTGCTACTGTGCTAATGCTTGTAGTTGCGGCCACTGGAGATGCCTGGGCTGATCCTGCCACGATTTCTCTTGACCCTACAAAAGTTGATGCTTTGCAGGTTGGTGAAACATTCACAGTTAATGTGATGATTTCGGATGTGAGCAATCTTTATGGTTGGCAGGTCAATGTTACTTTCAATCCTAGCGTTCTGGGCGCAGTGAGGATTGTTGAAGGGCCTTTCCTTGAAGATGTCAACGAGACAGTGTGGCCGAAGCCTGTGATTAACAATAGCACGGGGTATGTGTTCGCGAGTTCTTCTTTGATGCCTCCGTATCCGGCTGCTGGTGCAAGTGGCAGTGGACAGCTGGCGAGCATTACGTTTTCTGTTAAGGCAGGTGGCGGGTCGGATTTGCGTTTTGATGAGACAAGAACTTATTTGCGCACTGTTGTTGGGGGAAGTGTTCAGGAAATTGGGAATGTGGTTAGGCAAGATGGCACTTACGGCATTGGTGGAGGTGGGTTTCCTTGGGAGCTTATCGGAGGGGCTATTGCTGTTGTGGTCGTTGTTGTTGTTGTGGGTGTTTTTCTCATGAGAAGAAGGAAGGATAAGGCTGAGGGAGTAGTTCGATGAAGCCCATTGTTCCTCAGTCTGATCATTGGTGTTGTGAGTCAACTCTTTAGTTGGAGCTGAGCGGGTGATGAATAGAAGGTTTCTCGGTGTCTTGTCAGTTGGCGTTGTTATTGTGTCTCTTGCGTTCTTGGCTATTGGAGGCATTCATGCGGCGTCAACGCCGACGATTATGGTGGATCCGAAAGTGAGCGGTGGAGCGCCTACAGAGTCTTTTTCGGTGAACATTTTGATCGCTAATGTTACGGATCTGTATGCTTGGCAGTTCAATTTGACCTTTACTCCATCTGTTTTGGAAGCGGTCAGTGTTGCGGAAGGACCTTTTTTGGAGCAGTTTGGAACCACGTTGATGGCTACGCCTAATATTAACAACACAGGTGGTTGGGTGTTTGCTGGAGCTGCATTTCTTAGTTGGGATGAGGGAGGTGCAAACGGTAACGGTGTGTTAGCCACGGTCAATTTCAGGGTCTTAGCAGATGGAATGAGCGATCTTCATCTCTCTCTCGCCGACACTGGACTGAGAACTTATGATGGCAGTGTGCCTGTTCCCATGGCTTATGAAGCTGTTGACGGGGTCTTTGCTTATCCTCGTGATTTGGCTGTCACTGGGCTTGTTGCTTCCGTGTCGTCGGTTCCTGCTGGAGAGCTGGTTTCGCTCACTGCAACCATTCTTAATAAGGGGATTGTTGATGAAGTTGTCAACGCGACCCTCTACCGAAATTCAACTCTAGCCGACACTAAAACCAAAATAGCTTTGGGTTCCGAGGCTAGCACTTCTGTGGTTTTCAGTTGGGACACAACTGGTGTTCCTGCAGGCAGTTACATTATGAAGGCTGAAGTGAGCGTAGTTCCTGGTGAGAATGATACCGCTAACAATGTCTTCTCTGATGGGACCATAACTATAGGACTGGTGCATGATGTAGCCGTTACGGATCTCACTGTTGCGCCGGCGTCGGTTCAGTCTGGAGAGCAAGTTACCATTGGTGTAAGAGCATACAATAAGGGCAGCGCAACTGAGTCGTTTAGTGTTACAGTGGCGTGCGGCGCCACGGTTGTTGGAACCAAAGAGTTTGTTGCTTTGGCTCCAGGGGTTTCCGAAACCTTGACCTTATTATGGGAGACCAAAGGCATGGCCGCTGGCAGTTATCTCCTTACTGCGACTGCGGAAACGCTGGAAGGCGAGACTACGACTGAAGACAACGTTTTCTCGAATGTCAGCTTCCAGATAACTAGTCCTCCATTCACGTTGCCTATGGAATGGTTGATCGCAATCATTGCAGTCATAATAATCCTTGCAGTTGCCATGTTTCTGTTTTTGAAACGCAGACCAAAGAAGACGTGAACAACCTTTCTTCATCGTTTTTTGGTTGACTTGACGTTTGGAGTAAGCTTGATAAGTTCCATTCATCAAACTATCGCTTAGTGTGAGTAAGGAGAATAGCTCTTATGGTGAGCGATTTGAAGAAAAAAACCCTCTCAGTTCTTCTCGTTATTCTGCTTTTCAGCGTTGTAGCTTCACTTGACGTTGGCTTGAACATGCGCATAAATCCAGCGCAAGCTCAGCCGATCCCCAATATGTTTGTTGATCCTTTGGAAACGAAGAACCCTCTGCTAGGAGTCGGGGATACCTTCGTAGTCAACATCAACATTTCGAATGTTGAGAACCTATTTGGTTGGCAAGTAAACATGACCTTCAATAAGGAAGTTGTGAACTGCACGCTTAAGAGCCAGATAGTTCAAGGCCCGTTCTTGAGTGATTGGTTCGGCGCGGCGTACACGACGTTCTCAAGAAACATAAACTATGAGGCTGGCTATTTGCTGGTCGCCTGCTCCAGAAAACCTCCTTACGTGCCCGGAGAAATCGGAGCTACAGGAAACGGCACGCTAGCCTACATAACCTTCACAGTAATGGCTGAAGAAAGAGCAACCCTTATTGCATTTGGGGAGAACACGAAACTCAACACTCTTGCAGGAGACCCCCCGGTGGCAATACCCATAGAGCCCTTTGCCACCAAGGACGGCAGCTTTGACGACCGCCCACCACAGACAAATGTCCCGCCTGTTGCAGCCTTCGAATACACTCCATTGGGAACGGGACCTGAAGGCGAGCGCATTCAATTCGATGTTTCACCTAGCTACGATCCAGACGCTTGGCTTGAACGTTACGATTTGAACTACGGCGATGGTACAACTGAGACATACGTGTATTCGCGGGAGCGTTTCAGCAATGCAAGCTTGCAGGGGCTCTTACCTGCCACAGTGATTCACGTCTACGAACATGCAGGAATCTACGGAGTCACTCTCACCATCACAGATAATGACGGGGCAACAGCCACGTTAACCAGAGAGGTTATGGTTCCGGGGCACGATGTTGCAGTCAAAGATGTTAAGGTGTCCTACGTTGCGGTGATGCCTGGAATTCTAGTGCCTGTAAACGTTACTGTGTACAACAATGGCAACTATACAGAAGCATTCGACGTTAATGCCTACTTCAACGAAACACTCATAGAAACAAGAAACATGATTGACATGCCAGCTTATAGCGAAACAACTCTATTTCTCACATGGGATACAACAGGCGTTGCACTCGGAAAATATCTTCTGAAGGCAAACGCGAGCCAAGTTGCAGGAGAAATCTACATAGACAATAACATCTACATAGACGGCGCAATTACTGTTGCCCTAACCAATATAGTTCAATTCCAGACAACCATCGGAGGTCGCATATTCAACGTTCAAGTAGAGAGCACGTCAATTACAGCAGGCTTTAGCTTCAGCACTCTTGATAAGCAATTTAGCTTTGATGTGGCTGGGCAACTAGGCATGGGAGGATTCACCAACATCACGATTCCCATGGCGCTCTTGAGCGCCTCTGCACCTGATGCTTGGACAGTCAAATTCGATGGGTCCAACATTCCTTACACGATCACATCAAACGGCACTCATTACTTCATCTATTTTGAATACATCCATGGTGCCGCACCACACATTATTGAGATAATTGGAGAAACCGTAGCAACTCCGCCATTCGCCCTTTTCACAACCTCGAAAACAACAGCTCTGGCTGGAGAATCAGTAACCTTTGACGCTTCAACTAGCTACGACCCAGACGGAACAATAGAAAGCTGGAACTGGAACTTCGGCGACGGCACCACCGATACCGGCCAGATCGTTCAACACTCATTCGCGTCACACGGCATTTACACTGTGACGTTAACCGTCAAAGACGACGAACAACTGTCAAACTCAACACAAAAAACCATCACAGTCATAGAATACCCAATTGCCAGCTTCTCATACACACCAGAAGAACCTCTCGTCGACCAAACAATAAACTTCGATGCTACAGCATCCAACCCAGTTGGAGGCACAATAATCAATTATGCATGGGAATTCGGAGACGGCGAAACAGGAACAGGCCAGACTATTACGCACAGCTACTCGGCAGCCGGAACCTACCAAGTCAAGCTCACAGTAACAGACAGCGAAGACCTAACAAACGCTACCACAAAGACAATCATCGTAAAGATCCACGACATCGCAATAACAAGCCTCACAGCATCACCTAGCACCGTGAGAATAGGCCAAACAGTCGAAATCGAAGTAACCGTTGCCAACCAAGGCAACTTCACAGAGACCTTCACAATCACAGTCTACCGCAATAGCACAACAATAGAAACACAAACAGTCACGGCTCTGACAGCTGGCAACTCCCAGATTCTAACGACATCGTGGAACACCTCAAGCGTCGGACCTGGCGCCTACACCATCAAGGCTGAAACGTCCATCATCAGTGGAGAGACAAGGACAGACGACAACAGCCGCACTGGTGTAACCGTAACCGTGCAGAAACGGATCAGCAGCCTCACCATCACCCCCTCGTCAACAGCTTTGACCATAGGCGACGACGCAATAATCACAGGAACCCTCACTCCCACTCTACAAGACAAGACAATAACACTCCAATACCGACTTGTCGGACAAAGCTGGAGTACACTCAGCACGATGACCACAGACACGCAAGGCAACTATCAATTCACGTGGACACCAACTTTAGCAGGAACCTACGAAATGCAGGCGATTTGGCAAGGAGACGCAAGCACTGAAGCATGCCAAAGCGACGTACAAACGATCTCTGTCAAAGAAGCAGAGGTCCCGCCAATCCCAATAGAATATGTGGTAGGCGCATTAGCCGCAATGATCATTCTGATAGCAATCGTAGCCTATCTCCTCAGAGTTCGAAAACGATAGAACCTGACGCCAACAATACCGGACCGTTCAAACCTGCATATGATACTAAGATACATACTTCATGTTTACATAAAGCTCATAAGTCTCGTTCACGCCTTATGAATATAGAGTAGAGGAGAAGAGGAAGATGAAGAAGGGCTTAGTTCTCTCCATACTGCTTATACTGACGCTCACCCTTTTTTCAGCTAACGTAACCCAAGCGGTGGACCCCGACGTTTCCATACAGCCTCGTCTAATACAAGATGAGCAAATGAAACCCGGCGACCCACCTCTGGAATCGCATCCTACGGCTCACCAATACACCGCGCCAGTAACCAACCCGGCAAACGCATACGACAACAACCAGATGACTTACTCTTTGACTAACGTCACTCAGCAACCTTATCCTAGCCTATACTGTCGCCCAACTGCCAACTCAGGCAACGCCACAGTAAGCAACGCAGCCTATGCTTACGACACTATTCTGAACTCGTTCGCATCAATTGACGTCAGACAAGTGACGCCTAGCCTAACGCAGTTTAGCGTCCAAACATTCAACACAACAGTTCTCACAGCCGTAAGCTCTGTCGACATCAAGATGAAATACAATCTTACAATCGACAGTGCGGGAAGCAACTGCTCATACAAGATTCTTCTCTACGTAGGCACAAAATCATTAGTTCTACAGGACCGGGTTTGGACAAACACAAGCGTAACCACTATTCAGGGAACTTGGACGGCTGTAACAGAGCCGAATGACGGAGTATGGAACCGAACCGATGTAGGCAACATCAGAATTAGCTTCGTGACCCAACGGAGCAAAACATCTGACAGAGCCACATTCAGAGTATTCGAAGTCTGGGCTCTAGTGTACCCGCCGACTATACGGTACTTTGATGTTAGAACGTTCAGTCCCACAGAGATATCAAGCTTCAGTTACCTGAATGTTAAAATGAACTATACCGCAATCATTGGAAAAAGCTCGTATAGGATCTTGATCTCCGTCGGCTCAGCAAACACAACCGTGCAGAATTGGATCGATGTTAGCCAGATAAATCCGAATGTGGTTACTTGGGAGCGTGTAGCCGAGCCAAACGATGGATGGTGGAACCAAACCGACTTGAGCAACATGAAAATCATCATCGAAACCCAGAAAATCGAGTCCGATTTCAACAACGGAGAACTCTACATATACGAAGCTTGGGTTACAGTCGACCATCCGACTGTCAATTCCTACCCCAGCGCTCACGGAGGCACCGCCACTGTAACTAATCCTACCAGAGCATACGACAAGAATCAAATGACGTACGCATCCATCAGCGCCCCCGCAACTACTACATGGGTGTATTTCACTCTTCAATCATTCAACACCACAACCCTCAAGGAGTACACTACCATTAACATCCAAATGAAGTACAACTTCACGGCTTGGAGATGCCAATACAACATCTACCTCCAAATCGGCTCAAAAACCAGAGACCTGAAACCCGCAACAAGCGTCAACCAGACAACCCCCATTGTGGCAACATGGACTGGTATCTGCGAACCGAACGACGGAACATGGAACCAATCAGACCTAACCAACATGCAAGTCCGCGTTGCTGTCAGGAGAACACTGACAACGGGAGGCTACAGCTTCGGTTTCAGAGAGTATGAGACTTGGGCAACTATTCCAGAGGCCAGCTTTACAGTGAGAGTCAATGTCTCAGGCGTTCTAATTTCGGCTCGCTTGTACGCTTGGCAATTCAACCTCACCTTCAACCCAGCCGTCCTACAAGCTGTAATCGTCTCTGAGGGCCCATTCTTGAAGCAAGCCGGCGTGACGAATTTCGCAGGCTACACAATAAGCAACACTGCGGGATGGGTGTTCGCCGGCTGCGCAGTTGACGACTGGTTTGGCGGAGGAGTCTACGGCAGCGGAGCCCTAGCAACCATTACATTCCAAGCGATAGCTAAAGGCAACTCAATGTTCAACTTTACAGACACACAACTGCGGTCATTCGACGAAGTAAACGAGGTTCCAGTTCCGCTGGCACACACAAGATCCCCAGGTTGGTTCCAGTACTTGGCTGGCGACGTAAACGGAGACGCCAAAGTCAATGTAACTGACCTTCACCTGCTAGGCAGAGCCTACGGCACAACATCTGGTAATCCAAAATACAACGTAAATGCTGACCAAGACAAAGACGGAGACGTAGACAGGGACGATTTAATAACAGTAAGAAGCCACTACGGAGCCACATAAACAGCCCAAAACCCAACACCCTTTTTTCTCACAACTCGCCAGAGATGTCTTTGAAACAAAGCAGAGGAAAATCAAGGGGCGTTGTCTTCTTTTTCCACCCAACCTTCGAACTACTTAGCAGCCACAAGAGCACCCTCAAAGCCGCATAGAAAGAATTAAGTAACGTTGCCCACCCAGAAGTCTCCTTGAGCACCATTCGGTGCAATGAAAAACAACATCAAGAGAGGAGAGAAAAAGAAATGAGAAAGAAGACATTCTTGCCATTCGGACTCCTTCTTGCCCTCATGACACAGATACTCCTTGTAGCTGGAGCATCAGCAGCTCCAACAGCCCAATGGACATTCATGATATACGTATGCGCCGACAACGACCTCGAAAGCTCCTGGGCACCCAACCTAGCGAAACTCGAAAGCATAGGCTCAACCACCAGTGCCCACTTCGTAGCGCTTGTGGACCTCAAGAGTACCCAGACTGTTGAACTCATGCACATCGAACAAGGCACGCACACCGTATTTGCCACGTGGCCTGAACAAGACATGGGAAACCCAACAGTGGCCATAGACTTCGTCAACACAGCAAAATCGTTGTATCCAGCTAGCAAATATGTGCTAGACTTCTGGGACCACGGCAACGGCTGGGACTACTTCTGCTGGGACCAAAACGCAAACAACTGGCTCGACGTCCCCAAACTGAGCCAGATTATGCACTCTGTCGGCTTCATTGACATAGTTGGGTTTGACGCCTGCGACATGGCTCAAGCAGAAGTCTACTACGAGCTTATAGGCCACTCTAGCTATGTTGTCGGCTCAGAAGAAAGCATACCGCTCATAGGCTGGCCCTACGACACGAACGCCCAAGACTTGGTTAACAACCCAAGCCAAGACGCACGCACCTACGCCACCGAACTTGTAGTCAACTACGGAGAGCTTTACTCATCCTTGAAAGGATTCGGAGCCGAAACATTCTCAGCCATAGACGTCAACCAAATACCAGCTTTAACAACAGCCTTCACCACATGGGCCTCAACAATGCAAGCCAACCTCAACCAGTACAAGAGCAAATACACGTCGGCTCTGCGAAGCTCCAAGAAAATGTGGGCCACAACCTACTACGTAGACATGTACGACTACATGAATAAACTGCTTGCACAAAGCATTCCACCGACCCTAGTGACAGCAACACAAAACGTCAAAACAGCCATCACCAACGCGGTAATAGCCAACTGGTACGGAAAGAAACAAAGCAACATATACGGCTTGACCTTCTACTGGGCAAAAGAAAACCAGTGGACCAGCGCTAGGACATACTACTTAGCAGTCACATGGGGACAAACAACGGGCTGGACAAACTTCCTCGACGCCTACTGCGCATAACGCAAAACCAATCGCCAAAACATCCCTCTTTTTTTCCATGAGACGACCGCGCGCGTTCCGAGCCTTGCATACAACAGTCTTGGGAAGAGGAGGATGCCAATAGCAGTAGAGAGTCCAGCCTACTCCTTGTTGCGCGCTTTGCCAGCTAGCTAAATGCGTTCTAGAACGGTGCGTATATTCCTATGAACACGAACCAAGCTAAGATGGTTTTTGCCACAAAGCTGAGTATTATGTAGAATCTTTCACCGTAGAGGTAGTCTTTCCAGCGTCCAATGCCCTTGTACTGAAGAATCATGTTGATGGCGAAGCTGTTGAACAACGCGAAGTATATGAGCAGTATCAAGTACACGAATGTTGGAGGATTAGTCTCCGTTGAGCTAATAGCTGCAATGAAATAAGCATAAAGCACAACCCACGGTAAACCTCCTGAGATGCATCCGAGGATGTACGCGGACCAATCGGTTTTTTCGGCGTACTGGTTGATTTTCTCGGTCAGGTATCCGAACATGATCATCATAGCGTTGAGGACAAAGATCATGACGAGCGACCATAGGTCCCACACTCCAATAAATGAGGCGATCAGCACTATCATTATGGAGCTGGAGAAAGCATATTCATACCATCGATAAGGGTTCATACCCTTCTTCAGGTTCTCATTGTAGCTCTGGTTCTTCGGAAGTGCGATCGAAAAATGTGCTAGCGCCGAGATCAACGGGAAAGAAGCGAGAATCACTCCCAAGTAGCCGATTGTGAATGCGATCTGAGGCCTTGGCACAACCTGGAATTCAAAAGGAGTGAAACTGATTATGTCAAAGTCAAGATAGAACGTGTAAACGTCTCTTTCCCAAGTTATCAGGAGCCCAAGATACAACATT
>Ga0315296_10002665_pt1 | contig 15153 bp, 29 predicted proteins | sample YL17G14_18_MG_FD_203921 | JGI IMG/M metagenome (GOLD analysis project Ga0315296, IMG submission 203921) | Sediment microbial communities from Yellowstone Lake, YNP, Wyoming, USA - YL17G14_18 | ecosystem: Environmental > Aquatic > Freshwater > Lake > Sediment | place: USA: Wyoming | collected... | reverse complement strand
CTATCTGAAGCCTGGAGGGAGGTGGAGAGAAACAAAGGAGATCCCCGAAAAAAAGAGTTAATCGCAAACATAGAAAAAGTCTTTGGCGAATGCCAGGTCTTATGGGGAGCAAAGGAGGAGTAATGCCTTTAAAATTTTTCATTGTCTTAGGGATTTTGCTCGGTGCTTTGGTCGGCAGAATTCTTTATGTGTTATGGGAAACTTGGAGAGAGAACCGAGTCCGAAAATGGCTGCGGCATCATGGTCCGCAGTCCCCATTTTTAAAGTAGGTAGGAAAAGATGTATAAACGTTGTATTTGGGCACAAGAAGAAGCACAGACACCGGAACCGTGCAAAATAATGAGATTTAAGACAGATGATCAACCGGTTATGTGCAAGGGTTATAAAGCAATGTGTTTGGGTTTAGAAGGAAATATTTATGATATAAGAGACACCCACCCAAAGGAGGAGTAATGTTAAGAACTCGAATCGATGAAAGCAGACAAATCTTGGTGGAGGCATTTTATTTAGCCTTAGGTTCCTATGTGGAACAAGAAGCAACTAAAGAGGACCGATGGCGAGATGAGTCTATCGGTGAATTGTATGGACACTTAAAACATGAACTGGATGAAATCAAGGTCAACCTTACCCAACCGGGCAAAGACCATCAGACTTATTTGCTTCATAACTGCATAGATGCGGTCATGCTCTCCACCATCTTTTTAGCTAAAATAATGGAAATGGGAAAGCTCAATGAACCTGTGCGAAAGGTGTCATAAGCCCTTTGAGGCTCTGACCAAAAAGTATAAATATTGCCCTTTTTGTCGCCCCATAGTTAAAGAAGAAAAGAGGAAGCTGTGGGAAAAATATTTGAAGAAGATGATAGAATCGAGGAGCTTCAGGAATGGGATTTCTGGTTTGAAGATATGTGAAAAAAGGAGGTGATGGCCATGGTCAATGCCAGAGATACTCCTTGAGCGAAACGTTAGCTCCCTTTCAAATCTTACAGATCTACGCCTTATTAACAGTCAACCAGGGGCGGGGAGGAGGAGGCCCGCCCCTGAACTAAAAAATTTTAAAAAAAGACTTGACAAAACAAAATGTCCTATTATCTTAATTTTAGAGATAGCTTAAAGGAAAGGTGGAAGATATGAAACCTCTTTTTTACATTAAAGATATAAAAACAACAGAAGTGGTTATCCGGGACTTTAATCCAGATAAATCTTATCCCGTTCTATCTATTTCAAATTGGGATAATGATATGGAACCTCACTTTTTAACTATCGATGACTTAGGCAAGTTCCGTTATATCCATTTTCAAAGTTGTTCGTATTCACACGGAATCGAAAATTCTATTAAGGGGTAGTGAATATGGCAGAACATCTCCCCATCAAAATAATCGGTCGCTTCGCTCATTTTTACCCCGAATCCCTAATCGAGATCCCGGACGATTTCTGGGCAAAACTCCGCCGAGAGCTTTATCCCCCCCACCTTTTCCGCCCGGAAAATGCAATCAATTTACATTTCGAAGGAAAAATGGACACAGTTCCAGGAACCGGCAGCAAAAACTTAATTACTCTAAACGACAAAGAAGTTGTTTTGATATACTTTATATGGTTTTCAGCAACTACAATGCAGGATGATAATCTTTTTTATATCTATCTTAACGGTAGGATGTTTGAGCAATATAATTCCAAGCGTTGGAAACTTGCCGCACCCCAAGCTACTAATGCTAACATTGTTCATTGGTTATTAAAACCTAAAGATGTCTTGGATATATACCATTACAATGGATCTGCAGCACTTGAAACGGTTCAATATATTGCCCGGGCCTATAAATGGATTGAGACTTGAGGAGGGATAAGGGGATGAGTGAAGCCGGGACTTTTCAGCTTTGAGCGGACAACTTACAATCACTACTCGGCCACCGAGATGTTACGGTTTTTGGGATTGGTCGAGGATGGCAAAGAGGTCGATGAGCTGATAAAAAAGGGAGAGTTGGAATCAGGCGGAGGTTGGGGAGTAACCGGAGAGAGTTTAAGAAAATATATTCACAAAAGACTTACACAAAAAGATAAAGAATTTGAAAGAGTCGCCGAAGACATAAATGAGATCAAAGAGATTTTAAAAAAACTAACCCAGGAGGTATCCAAACTTAATCGGAGAAAAAAATAGCCTACACTAAGCTCGATTTTTGAAGGTTGGAGCAGGTTTACATAAATAAAATTATTGACAGTTTACATAATATATAGTCTAAGATAAAGTCCATTCTGGTTTCATTCTTTTCACCCCCGCCCCAGCCGGAAAAAAATTCGGCTGGGGTTTTTTATTATGAACTATACCTTGATGAAAATTAAAGAAGGCGATCCGGGGATCGACCAGACCATCGAACAGATGGAGAACTTGGTCGATGCCGGAGTGAAGGATCCACTTATTCGCAATACCGCACTTGAAATTATCGCTTCAATGCCAGCCAGAGATAGCTCTGCCGAAATCGAAGCCATCTTTTTCTGGGTAAAACAAAACATCCGCTTTACCAAAGACCCTTACCAAATCGAGCTAATCTCTAATCCCCTCCGGACCTTGGAGCTGAAAGCCGGAGACTGTGATGATCTGGCTATCTTATTATCCAGCCTCTTACGGTCCATTGGCTACAATACCAGATTCAAAGTTGTATCGGCTAAAGCATCAGGCAAACTCCACCATGTTTATACTCAGGCCTATTTTAGTGGGACCTGGATCAGTTTAGATCCTACTGAGGAATATTCTTCAGTGGGGAAAGAGCCTTTGGGCATAACCAGAGAAAAAATTTATGGAGGTAATATGAGGAATTTAGGAATGTTTGAAAACCCTTTCGAGGAAAACTATTTCGACAAAGCATGGGTTCCCAAAATCGATCCATCTGAGATGGAGATCTACATTCCAGAAGACGTCGCGCCCATCGCCGAGCAGAAGATGCTCATCCGGGAATATATTAAAGATACTGTGATCCAGGCAATCGGGAAAGGCGAATTGGACACAGATGGCATCCAGGAAGGGATCTCCTATCTGCAGTCTGGAAGAGTTCAGCTTCAATCACATATCCGGGATGCCATCATAGAAGCCCTACAAACCTGCAAAAAACTTTATCCCGATATTTCATCGCAAGTATCAGGTCTGGGAATAGGTTTTACGGTTCTATTCCCGATAATTATTGGAGCTGTCGCCACTTTAGCCGGTGCCTATGCTACGGTTCGAGCCGCAGGCCAAGGACAAGTCTATTATACTCCACCTACTACATACACAGCTCCCGGCTTTAATGTTACTACCACTCCCAAAGTCGATTGGTCCGCATTTTTAAGCTCCCCCATTGGTCTGGTCATGATCGGAGTAGGAGCTATAGCCTTAGTGGCGATATTACGGAGGAGATAAAATGCTTTCTCAATATGGCTATTTGGATCCAACAACAGTCCCCGGGTTTTCAGATGATCCTATCAGAATGGAAGCCTGGTTTAAACAATATTATGGAGCAAACTGGCAGGCAGAATATGCCAACTGGGCCGCCCAATATATGACCAGCAAGCTACCCCAAGCTCTTTATCCCACTCAAATCCCTTTATTCTCCTGGGGAACTCAGACTACTCAGCCCACCGGATATACCTGGCTTTTGGTCTTGGGCGGAGCTTTGGTCTTAGGGCTTTTAATCTTTAAACCAAAAAAGAGATAAGCTATGGCTCAATGGATTCATTTTTACGCAACCACCAACGGTGTTTTGGGCAATCTATATCGAATTTATCAATATAATCATTATCCACTGCAACAACCTTTATGTAATGGATTTTATGATATGGGCGAGATAAAACTGGGAAGCCTCACCCAAAAAGCAAAAATGCCTCGACCCGAAATGGTAACGCGCGATTCAAAGTATTGGTTAGAATTTCCAGGGTTAAGCATGCACACTGATATATATTATTGGGATTTTTATATTTGGAAAGATCCTTGCCTAAAAAATCCCTACGTTTATGTAGATTACCATCCTCCGGCTGAATATGCGCCGCCCGGTTTTGGCTACGAATTTATTACAATTACAGATGAAAAAGGAGAAGAAGAATCTATCCCAAGCGAAGACTTAACTATTTATGAAAAAAATGCATTGATAGAGGCTGGAGGCAAGACAACATCCATTGTTTTCGCCAAAGTCGAGCTTCCGGGTGGCTCTTGGTTAGATAAACTAAACTTATCTGATCCAAAAAACTTGATCGGTATAGGCATCTTAGGCTTTGTGGGATATGAAATTTTTAGAGGATTAAAAAAAAGATAGGGTCTAAGGAGTGCATGAACATGCCTTTTGAACTATATCCAGCAGACTATAAGATTTACACCGTTGCCGGTTATACCATCAAAGATGATCTGCAACTGTATTCGCAGATGTATGATCTGGTAACTACCAATCTGACTGTCCAAGCCTGGATCGACCAGAAAAGCGACTTATGGCACAGACCCGGCAAGGTGAGCGACATGACCAGAGACGAGCTCGAACGCTGGATGGCTGTTGTACTGAGCTTTTATCAAACCAACCTACCAGCAGCAAGGGAAAGATTTGGCGATTATCTTTTTAACCTATTAGGTGTAGCTAAATCGGTGGTAGTCGGAAAGATGATCTTTGACCCAGGCAATCCTTTCCAGTTGAAAGTGAAACTGCTTCCCTCTATCGCCCCTCCTGGCTCAGTCTACTCCATGGAAACTTACGCTGCAATGAAACCAACAGCCGGGGTAGCAGTAGCAGCCGAACTGATAGAATCGAATATCCCGATAACTACTTTTCTCATCGGGTCAGTTATAGCCCTGTTTACGGTCGGGAAGGTGGCTTAAGAAATGCGTAGCGATCTGGTCATCTGCACAGCCATTGCGGGAATTGTGATCATAGAGGCGATTGCCCTGTTCAAAGGGGTAGATGGGACTTACCTATCAATGGCTATCGGCGCCTTAGCATTTCTGTTTGGCTTAGGGGTCCCATCACCCTTGGGCAAAAAGAAACCCAAACCACCGGAGGTCTGAAACCTTTAATCTTTGGAGGATTTTTTAAAGAAAGTGTCTTCGATGCGATCGAGACGCTGCTTTATATCTCGAATTTTAGAATCGAGCATTATGGTATACGCACCCAAAAGAATACACCCAATGGCTAGAAGTGTGATTTGCATAAAATCCTCCTTTCTTGAGGTTTTAAAATGACTACAGAAGAAGTCTTAATACAGCCATATCTTGACAAGTTCAGAACTGGTGTCGCAAAATATAAAGAAGCTTTAGCCATCTATCTTTCTATCCCATCTCCTTCTGAAGATACACAAAATCTGTATATTGTCAATACTCAAACTTTGGCTGAGCTTTATCAGGCTTTTGGGCCCTATTTAACTGACAATGAAAGGGCAGAAATCGAAAGGCTAATAGAGCCGGTTGAGGGACTAAGCGGTTTAGGATTTTTGCCTTATGTATGGTTTGGGATTGCTGCCATCGCTGCGGCAGTAGGGTCAATTGTTGTGCCTTGGGTAGATAATGTGCTGGAGATTTGGAAAAATAAATCACAAGGAGAAAAGACACAGTCTGAAGCTGATTTGTTAGCATTACAAAGAGGTTATGAGCCATCCTGGCTTACCAAGACCAAATCCTTTTTTGAAAAAGTCCTCGGGATCTCTCCAGGGACTGTGATAACCGTAGCGGCTTTAGTGATCATAGCTCCTTATGTGCTCCCAGAGATAAAGAAGATGTTGAAACAGGGGGGAAAATGAGATTAGGACAAACATACTATGGTCCTTATAAGGAGGAATTGTTCCCCTGGCTTTATGAGTATAAAGCTCCGGCTCTATCGATCAACGAAGTTTATGGCAAGATCACCGTTCCCAAGACTACCGGCTCCTGGTTTGAATCCTTGTTTATGCTCACCGGCACCCAGATTGCCGCCATCGCCTTAGTCGCAGCTGCAGGCGCCTGGTGGATTTTTAAAAAGAGGTAATGATAAGATATGAACCAACCAAAGATCTCAACCTATAAACGACCGCAGGAGGTCAAACATGCCAAGTAGGACCGTTCACTGCTCTATTTGTGGAAAATCAGTCTCCGGATACAATTTTGAGCAAAGGATGTCCAAGCTTCGGAGACATAGGAAAAAATATCATCCTACCGCTCACCGCAAATCAGTCAAAAAGATGGTTGCCACCAAAAGAAGGAAAGCTGGCAATCCTAAGCTCTCTAAATTTCGCTATTCGGAACCCAGAGACCGGATCCAGTCTATCGCCTGTGATGTGTGCAAAAAAGCCATATCCAAAGGTGAAGTCGCCGCCATCTATCAGACCAAAAGTGGATTATACACTTTTCATATCAAGTGCTGGAATAGAGTGATCAAAGAACGGGGTCAATGGATTCTATGATTTCTGGAAAAACTTTAAAAAGATACAAGACTTTTCATGACCTTGAACCTAAAGATGTTCAAGTGAAAAAAATAAAAACAAGGATGATCCCTAAAGAGCTTATCGCCTTGGGAGATCTCCGGGAGATAGTTTATTTGAGTGATAAATGGGACAACAAAAAAAGAGCTTATGTGCATAAATTCAAAAAACCATATCCTAAACTTTTAACTAATCAGGGAGGTGATCAGCTTTACATACTTGGAGGCAAATACAAAGTCAAATCCGAAGGAATTGTCGGATAATCTTTAGGGTCTAAGGAGTAACAAAAATGGAAGAACTTCTGATCTTAAATCCCAAAAGGAGACATAGAAGGAGAAGAAGGAAAAATGAGCCGGGTCCAGCGAATCCTCGACATCGTAAATATACGGTATATGGTAGAAAAACCAAATGGGCTAATCCAAGAAGGCACAAAAGACACCATCGCCGTCGCAGAAACCCAGCCTTCTTAAAAGGGATCACCGGTGGACTCCCCATTCCTTTGATTGTAACCGGAACCGTAGGAGCGCTCGGCTCTACCATTATTGGCAAATACATCCTGTCTTTGTTCAAAGCCGAAGACAAGGGGATAATGTCCTATGTGGGCCGATTAGGTGGTGGGTTCGCCTTAGCTATGGCTGGCGGTCTTTTGACCAAAAAGCCTTCTGTTCGCCAGGGGATCATGGTAGGAACTGGAATCGGTGTTGCCGCTAAATTGATCTCAGACCTAACCAGTGGCACCAGCCTTTTTGGCATGCCATCCAATTTAGGCCAGGTCCGATTACCAACTTCACCTTCTCGCTATGGACATTCCACAGTAGGTCCAGCATCTCGATTTGAGATCCCATATCGAAAAAGTCGATGGGAGTGAATTAACTATTAGGAAAACCTTAGGGTCTAAGGATGAGTTTTAAAAAATGAGAAAACTTTGCAAACCTTTATACGATAACATCACCTTGAGCTCTTCTGCGGTCTCAGCCGACCTGTTTCAGATCCCGATTGGACAGGGCTCCAAGACCAAATATCATACCAACATGTCCAATGCCGGAATGTTGCCCACAGGTGAAAGCTTCGAGGTCTATGGCATCCGGGTAGCTTTTGCAGCTAACTGCGTAGCTGCCGATGTGGTAGCCGTAGCCGCCGGATATATGGAATTTTATCTGGGGGCTGAAGTGGTCTTTGAATCACCCATTTTCGATCTGCCCTCAGGCAATGGTCTTACCGTGGAGAGCACTGAAGCTTTAGCCACCGGTGGAATCAGCTATGCTGCTTTAGGGGTTCGTTCTCCTCTCTCTGGCAAGGTGATCAATCCGGCTATTACCCTTGCATCTTTGAGCAACTTTAAAGTCTCTTGCATCTGGGGAGCCGCACCCAATGCCAAGACCTTCTGGGTGATCCTGGACGGTTACTGGTATAAAATATAGCTTTCTTGGTAGCTTCCTCCTTTCTAAAAAAAAGAGAGTCCCGAAAGCCAAGAGCGGGACTCTCTAAAGAAAAAAATTAGGGTCTGAAGGTTAGAATAGATTATGGAAGAAAAATTCTTTATTTATAGGATCTACAATTCAAGTATAGCTGCATCCGCAGTCAACAATCTGAACACGATCACCATTGACAACGATGCCGACTTCATTATCCAAGCTATCAATGGTTATATAGTTACCGGAACCACAGACAACAAAAGTAAAGCCCTCATTGAAATTTGGACCGGATCTGAAAAATGGATGAATGGTAAGTGCATGTTCAAAGATATAGTAGGCACCGCAGAAAACCCATTCTACCTACCAACTCCCAAGAAGGTCCCGGCCAACACAACTGTTACAGTATCTATTGACAACTTAGATGCTTCCAATGCGGTAATACTCTATCTTGAGTTTGTGGGCAAGAAGGTTCGGTAATCTCAAAAGGTTAAAAGAATGTATGCTTTCGGTCCGAAACAAAACAGATTTTCTTTGCGGGGCAACGGAGTTACCACTCCTGCGACATGGATCTCCGGAGAGGTCTTCGTTGTCCCCGCAAATTACTTTTTGATTTTATACTATGTCTATTTTCGACCAGGACCCAGGCTCAAATATTCACTTAACATTGGAGGGATAGCAGACCAGGAATGGGGAGACATAGATTTTATCGATAAAATCGACTCGACCATCGACCCCTTTTTGTGGACCTGGGAGTCATATATCGAAATCGATGAACATGAACACGTGAAAGTGCAAATCTACGGGAGCCAAACCGATCCTTATTTTTATTGGCTCCGAGGATTTTTAAATGTCAAACAAACTTAGGGTCTTTTTTTTATTTCTATCAACATTTTTGCTTTTAGCCCCTTGGACTGTCCCTGCTTTTGCTGCGACCAAAAAGATTTCAGGGACGACTAATGTTGAGGATACTTATATGGCTAAAGATAATCCTGATTGGGGTTATGGAGGATCAAACGAACTTGTGGTTGCGAGCAAATATGTTGGCACTTACTATGACAGAGCGTTAATTCGGGTAAAGAATGTAGCCTCGGAATTAGGTGCGGGAGCGACTAATATAACTGCCGTGTGTAGTGTGTATTGTTGGTATAATTATATAGATGATAACATTGGTGCTTACCGAGTTTTTAAACCCTATAAAGAGGGAACTATTTACGCTGATATTTGCACTGGGACAGACAAGGGTGTAAGTTGGAACGACTGGAATTGCCTTGATTTAGAATGGGGAACGGTAGGTTGTGCCAACGCCAGCGATGCAGGGTCGGACAATTCAGGTGATGGGACGGACTATGATAGAAAGGCAACTGCTGAGGCATCTGCCACGTCTGTTACTACTGTAAATACTTGGTATAGCTGGAGTATATCTACGGAATTAGCAACAGGCTGGTATAATGGGACGATAGCTGAAAATGGTATAATATTAGTTGGGGATACAACAACTGGTGGTTATAATAAATTTTATTCTACTGAATATGGCACCGACGCCACCAAGTGTCCCTTTTTTGTATTTACATATACGACTGGAGGAGCAGCTTCAAAATCTACATTACCTTTAATCCGGGAGCAAAGAAAATGAAGATCAAATTAGATAAAGACATCCTTCTCTGCCTTCTGTTTTCTGCCTTCCTGTTGTTGTTTTTATTCATCGCCACCTCCCGGGCTGGTCCCTATTTCGGTGAATTTGGGACGTCCACTGAAACTGACGACACCTGCTATCTATGTTTTTCCACCTTTGACACCCTGGGCAACTCGGCCAATGCCGTAGGCGATTCAGTCTATTATATCAGATTGATCTATAACGGAACTCTGCTCGACTCCACCTATGGCGGAACCAAAGTTAGAAACTATACCTACTGTCTAAAAATAAAAGCCTATGATGGCACTAATTTAGGACAATACACAGTCGATTTCTTCTGGCGTCCCTGCATCGGCAGATGGTATAACGACATCGGCACTTACATTGTCAAACCAGAGACCACCGAAGTAAACCGTTCCGGCTACTCGCTTGCCACATCTCAGACTTTTTCCACCAGTGGCTCGGTGGGTAGAGCTGATTCGGTTGTGGCTGTTAATAGGCTTTGGGATAATAAAGATACCACTAACTATGTCCTTGCCTCATCTCAGACTTTTTCCACCAGTGGAGCGGTGGGTTCGGTAACTGCTGGGGTTACGGTTACTACCAATAATGATAAGACTGGATATTCTCTTTTATTATCTGAAAAGCAGATGATCGCAGACACCTCAGCTTTAAGAACCTGGAATTATGGCACCAGAGCTATCACCGACAAAGCGGGATTCTCTTTATTGCTTTCAGAGAAGCAAATGATCGCAGACACCTCAGCTTTAAGAACCTGGAATTATGGCACTCGAACCATTACCGATAAAGCAGGATTTTCTTTATCGAATACTGCCTATGGAATCTTAGGCGATACGGTCTGGAAAAAGGATACTACTGATTACAGATTAGCAACTGGCAAGATGGGTGAATATCTGGTCCACAAGACGGGAGCAGGAGCTTCAGCTTCGGACATCTGGACTTGGCAGGGAACTATTACACTGAAAGATACTCTTCGACTTCAGGGATCAGCTTCCGGATTAACAGCTGCTGGAATCTGGTCATATTCGACCAGAACTTTAACATCAGATTTCGCCCAGTTAAGGGTATCCTACCGCACTGGAGTTTATGGCGTAGAGGATTCTGTTCAAACTTATGTTTTAGGTGTGCTAAAGTCCACAGAGAAAAACTACTGGTATGGCTTCCGGCTGGATAGCGCCCGAGTAGTAACTTATTAAAGAAAAGAAAGGAGGTTTTATGCTAACCATTTTTTCATTTCTAAAAGACTGGTCGATGACCGCGCTTGGATCTCTTTTGATGTTGGTCCTATCCTGGATCGCTGGGAAATATCTTCCTAAGCTCTTGGACACCGAAAGAAAGAAAAGGATGGCCGAATACCTTTTAAAAATCGCAGACGACTTAACCGACTATTTCATACAGAAGTATCCCGACTCCAAATATGCTCAGTGGATCGATCAGGCAGTAGAAAAGCTGATGGAGATCTGCGGAGTTGAAAGGGACGTCGCCGAAAGGGTATTAAAAGCTGTGATCGAAAGGAAAAAAATACTATGAACAGCGCCGATTTCTCTCAATTAAAATGGATCGAGCCCGGAATGATTGAAACTTGGAGATGGGCAAATATTGAATTGGACTTAATGAAAAAATTAGACCGAGTGATCGATTGTGTGGGTTATATCCCCCGGATCACATCATCCTATCGGACCGCAGAGGAAAATATAGCCGCCGGAGGAGCTGCTGAATCCCAACATCTTTTAGGTCGGGCTGTCGATACCACCTGGCCCGGTGCAAATATGACCACGGTTATGGCTTGCTTTAGAAAACAAGGATTTGCCCAGCTCTATTATGATCCAGTTGGAAACTTTGTCCATGCCGGGATAGCTGGGGGGATGCTCCCATCCTTTGCCTACGTCGGGATCTCAGAGACCGATTTTAACACCATCATTAAGTTCATCAAAAAGCCCATCGTCTTTTTATCTTTGCTTTTTTTGGGAGTGCTAATCTTAACATCTAAATAAGAGGGTCTTATGACTAAGAAAAAAATAGCTGAAGAACCAGAAGAGCCAGAGCTTCAAGAATATGATGACATCTTTGGTCCGCAAGAGGGCAAATTTATTGAACTAATCCGATTAGAGCCACAAACAGACCAAGCCGGTCGAACCATCTCTGGCTTTATAGCTAATTTTCATCCGCCTATGGCTCCTACACTTGAATTGATCAAGAAAAGATATGGACCAGGGTCCTATCGGGTAAATCTTAAAAAGCAACAAAACAAACATATCGTAAAAACTTCCATACTCAACATCGCTCCAGATAAACCCACCTTTGAATTAGATGAAGAAGAAGAATTTGAAGATCTCGATGACCTCTCCACGGGCCGCTTTAAAAAACTTGAGCTTACCATAGAAGATCTAAAAAGGGAACTAATCAAAAGCAAAGACGATTTCGACATCGATAAACTTATGAGAAAGTTTATGGTCTATCGGATGATGGCAAAAGTCTTTGACAACTCCAACGATACGATAAAGTTATTAGGTCAGGCTTATAGTGGAAATTTAGAGGCGTTAATCCAGGGGATGGAATTAGGGGGTTTAAAGACCGAAGGCGGTGGAGAAAATGTCTGGGAAAAGGTCGCCTCAGGAATCATTTCGGCTATCTCTGGGGTAATTCCTGCGGAAAAACTCAAGGAAAAAGCTCAAGAGATGTTAAAACCTGTTCAAATTACAAACCAACCATCACAGGAGATTACTATGGGAATGATTGACGAGCTGGGCTCCATGAAGAAAATTTTGGATATGATCTTAGGAAAAATCGATGAGGGAACTATAACCGCTACCCAGATAGTCGATTCCCTGATGATGGTGTCGCCTTCCGCCTGCGAAAGGCTTAAAAATGCCAATGAGGAAACTCTCATCAATACTTTAGGAATGCTATTCCCGGAGGATAAAGAGCTCTTAGCAGATCCCAAGACCAAAGATATTTTACACCAGGTCATAACCATTTTAAAAGCCAAAGGATAGCTCCATAACATCACCCAAATAGATGGAGCAAAGGGGGAGGATGCGTTAAAGACCCTCGCCTCCTCCCCTGAATGAAAAAAGGAAAACTAATGCATTGTCCCATTTTAACCCTATTTCACCGGATCGTCTATGCCACTATGCTTCGTCCAGAGATCCGCCCTGCCAATTTGGTAGGTGAAATCACCGCCCGGGTAGATAAAGCTGAGGTAAATTTAGAGCCCCAGGAATGCTGGGAAAAAGATTGTGCTATTTGGATGTGGAATGAAGACCGAACTGAAGGATGGTGTGGTCTAAAAAATCGCTAAAGTAAGGAGGAAGAGATGAAGATAACAATTACCTTAGTTGACAACGGCTTTCTTATCGAAAGAAATTATCCCTCTGGTCCGGGCTATGCGACCGTCATAGAAAGCCCTTCTCATGATATAGAGAAAGTAATCAACTTGCTAAGGACAATTTTGCCTACATCAAAAGAATCTTAGTTCACTTGATTATTATATATATCAAATAAGTGTTTTTAGATATGGGACGTATCAAGCACATAAGTAGGGTAATTCAGAAATTGTACTAGAAAGTTATACAGGTAGAATACCCTATAGTGTTGAGAAATTCAACACCTCACAGAGAAGGTGAGAAGATGAAAAAGAGGTATATGTATAAGTGTTCTGTATGTGGAGCCACATTTTCAAGGAAAGCCCTTAGACGCCACCAGAAAAGAGCTGAAATCTGTGGTCTAAAGGACAAAAACAATAAAAGGAAAGTGCCCAGCTAAAACTTTAACTGGGCACCGGGTGTGGATAACTTTCCAACCAAAACACAACCAACAACTTAATACATACTACCATAATGACAGGCAAGACTGCCAATATGACTAACAGAATTATCTTAGACCTTTGTGGTGGAACAGGCGCTTGGAGTAAACCATATAGAGATGCTGGCTATGACACTAAACTAATAACCTTACCCGAGTATGATGTGAGACTTTATACTCCCCCTGAAAACGTCTATGGAGTTTTATGTGCCCCCCCCTGTGAACATTTTGCCAGCAGTGGATCAAGATGGTGGAAAAAAAAGGGAGAAAGGGCTTTAATTGAAGGGTTAGCAGTAGTCGATGCCTGTTTACGGATTATCTTAATAACAAAACCAATATTCTGGGCACTCGAAAATCCAGTAGGAAGACTTTGTAAATTCCTCGGTCGTCCTCGATTTTATTTTAATCCTTGTGATTTTGGCGATTCTTATACCAAAAAAACGTGTCTGTGGGGTGAGTTTAATATACCAAAACTTAATCCAGTTGAGCCTGTGTTAGGAACCAAGATGTTATTTTTACCACCCTCTAAAGATAGAAAAATGTTAAGGTCTATAACGCCACAGGGTTTCGCAAAGGCTTTTTTTGAGGCAAATAGATAAAGAAGATGCCCGGCTATAATTAGCCGGGCACTTTGGGATGTGGATAATGGAAACTAACATACAAAATATAGTAGATAAGATTTGGGTTGTCAAGAGAAATCTTAAAGATTTTTACGAAAAGTTATCTCCCCATGAAAGGCTATTTTTCCAGGCCTGGTCCAGAAAATCACAAAACATCAAACAAAAGACCGGAAAGTATCCCCCAGACTACTACAAATTTTTAAAAGACTTAGAAACCCTAATCCACCATCCGGACCAGATCTTTGAAGACAAAAAATTCGATCCACAAAAATACTTATCCTTCGATGAGAGGGAAGAGATCGCCGAAAAGTTGAGAACCCATTCATCCGAAAGCTCCGGCCGAAGATTTGAAAGATGCCAGAAGGACGCTTTTATCTTAGGATGCCAGGAGGAATCTAAGTCCGATGAGACTGCCCGGGAGTTTGCTGTCCCCTTTAAGTGTGAGCTGCGCATCTGTCCGGTCTGCAACTACTATTTTTACAAAAAACAATACAAAAAATTTATCCAGATCGTAGAGAAAGGGCCGATCACCCAACAAAACCGACTTATGCTCCTAACCTTAACCATAAAGAAGGGAGACCTATACCGTTATGGGATACAAAAGCTGATGAAACACGTCCGGGAGCTAATCAATGCAAGCTATCCTAAAAAATCGGGATGCGGAGCTATCGGAGTCTTGGAGATAGGACCATCCAAGAATATCCATTGCCATCTCTTAGTCTTAGGACCATACATATCCCAAAAAACTCTTTCCCGAAAATGGCTCTCTATCACCGGGGACTCATTCATTGTCGATATCAGGCAGACCATAAAGCAGGCAAAAAACGGCAAGACTATTATTCTACCCTTAACTGAAACCCGGGGCTTATCCTATGTCTTAAAATACATTCAGAAAGTCCCCCGATTCTACGAGCCCATCGAATACGCTGATTATCTCAATGCTTTAAAACGAATCCGCCGGATCCACACCTTCGGAATTTACTACCAGCACAAAAAAGACTCAGAAACTCAAGACTTAAAACCCCCAATTCCTACTAACATCTGCCCTTATTGTGGCTCGAAACTCTATTTGATCAGTATCGCATATAATGAGATGGCCCTAAAAAACAGAAGGCAAACCCTATCTGAAGCCCGGAGGGAGGTGGAGAGAAACAAAGGAGATCCCCGAAAAAAAGAGTTAATCGCAAACATAGAAAAAGTCTTTGGCGAATGCCAGGTCTTATGGGGAGCAAAGGAGGAGTAATGCCTTTAAAATTTTT
>Ga0315296_10002664_pt1 | contig 15153 bp, 13 predicted proteins | sample YL17G14_18_MG_FD_203921 | JGI IMG/M metagenome (GOLD analysis project Ga0315296, IMG submission 203921) | Sediment microbial communities from Yellowstone Lake, YNP, Wyoming, USA - YL17G14_18 | ecosystem: Environmental > Aquatic > Freshwater > Lake > Sediment | place: USA: Wyoming | collected... | reverse complement strand
GCGCCTTGCCACCGGGGCCAGAATCTCTTCAAAGACCTTTAAGTACTCACGATCGCCGCACCATCCGGGTAGAGGAACGTTGACCGTATAGCCCTCACCTAAACCAGCCCCCGTTTCATCGACGCGCCCGCTGCCGGGATAGAAGGGATACTGGTGGGTGGAGAAATAGAGCACACTGGGATCGTGGTAGAAGGTATCCTGGGTTCCATTGCCGTGATGGACATCGAAGTCAACGATCAGGATACGTTCCAGCTGGTATTGGGTGAGGGCGTGTTTGGCGGCGATGGCGATATTGTTGAACAGGCAGAACCCCATCGCCTCCCAGCGCATGGCGTGGTGTCCTGGCGGTCTGACCAGGGCGAAGGCGCTCTCCACCTCGCCGCTCATCACCCCGTCAACTGCTTTGATGGCACCACCAGCGGCGTAGAGCGCCGCATCGTAGGAGGCGGGTGAGACCACGGTATCAGCATCAAGCCAGCCGCCGCCCCTTTCAGCAAAAGCCTGGATATAAGAGATAAAGCCCATGGAGTGCACCGTTGACAGCTCCTCCAGCGAGGCGGCTCGAGGGGGGAGAGGGACAAGTTGACTTATCAACTTCGCCTCCTCAAGCTGACCCACAATCGCTACCAGCCTTTGGGCATTCTCCACGTGGTGTCCGGTATCATGCTTCAGATAGATAGGGTCATAGGCCACTCCTACGCTCAAGGCTCCTCCTTTTCCAGAATAATACCAGACCCCGCATTTTCAGGCAATGAACTGGATTGCCCAAGAAAAACTGCTGTGCTATACTCCCCACGAGGATAGAGATGCCTTTGGATTTAGCCCAGGTTATGTCCCAGATAAAGGGGCTGGCGGCAAGACTCAAGGCGGGCCAGAAGGAGAGGGAGGAGCACCTTGAGCTTGCCCTGGAGATACTTCGCTCTCAAGCCACTGACATCCAGCCTCTGAAGAGCAAAATTGCCGCCAGCAAGACTACCTGGCTTGTCGCTGGGCTGATCGAGGAGCTTGACCAGAATTATAAACTGCCACCTTGCCATCAGGAGTTCACCGTTCTCGCCACTGATGGCTCCCATATTGACGTTGATCGCCACAGCTCGGTGCCATGCTACCTGATCAATATTGGCAGCGCCCTGCTCCATTATGGAGAAAATCCGGATGCCTCCCTTTTCAGCGAGCCTGCCGTCTTTTCTGGCGACGAACTGGCGATCGTGGACCCGGTTGGCGGCAATAGGGAGGAACTTATCGAAGGGGCGCTCCTTGGCGTCAAGAGGAGTGTGGAGGAATGTGCTGCGCTGGTCAGAATGGCAACTGAGCTTCCCCGTGAGAGACCGGCTCTCGCTTTGCTCGATGGCTCGCTAATCCTGTGGGGGCTGGCAGGGCAGCGCTTCCCCGAATTTGTCCGGGAGGCGCTCTTGGAGAAAGGATATCTAAAAGCCCTCGACAGCCTGAAAGGGCTGAGCCAGGATAGGAATTTTGCCCTTGCCAGCTACATTAGCTTCCCCCGCAGCGCCGACGTGGTCAATGCTTTGAGAGTTGCCCTCTGTCCCCATGACCCCGCCGACTGCGACCGCCACTGCTCGGGAAAGCGACCCGCCGCAGGGAGGGAGTGCGACCAAGTTGGCGGCATCCGGGACTGCGACCTCTTTCGCCCACTTCTAGGCTATGGTGAGAGGTCGCCCCTCTTTGTCAGCGGTTCCCCATTTATGCAGAAATACTATCGGGAGCATGAGATCCATTTCTTCTACCTGAAATTGGAGGAGGAGGTGGCCAGGGTGGAGATGCCGCACTGGGTGGCAGAGAGGGAGGAGCTGGTGGGCTTGGTTCATGCCCTCGTCCTCGACCAGTGCCGCCGCGGGCACGGCTACCCGGTGGCGCTGATGGAAGCGCACGAGAAGGCAGTGGTGACCGCCGCCGACAGGGAGCAGTTCTGGGAGCTTGTCGAGCTTTCCTTCTTCGAGGATGGCCTAAAGTTCGAAAGCTCAGGTAAGAGGAGGAGCAAGAGGCTGAGGTGGGTGTAGGATGAATAAGTGGCATGAGGTGAACTAATATGGATAAACATACCATCGTTCCAGCTCGAATTTCAGGAGATCGCGAGGACTTTCGCAATCTCTACATTATGTCTGCCCCGGAGTATATCCCTGCCCTTTTTGGGGGGACGCAAGACAAGGTTACCAAAAGTCTCTTTCGCTATGGACGTAATCTTTTTAGCTTCGAACATACACTTTTTGCGCAGGTCAACGGGAAAAACGCTGGCATGCTTCTCGGCTACGATTGGAGAACGCAAAAGAAGGAATCAGATAAAACGAGCATGTTGATGGTTAGATACATGAAAACGAAGTTCATCACTCAAATACAGCATTTGGCATGGGCTAGCTCTGTGTTAACCAAAATCGACGATGGCACATTTTATATCAGCAATTTGGCGGTCTACCCTGAATACAGGCGCAATGGGCTGGGTACAAGCCTTTTATCCCACGCAGAACAAGCAGCGATAAAGTTGGGGGCAAAAAGCCTTGAGTTAGATGTGGAAGCAGATAATGAAAATGCTATTAGGCTGTACAGGAAGTTTGGAATGAATATAATAGGAGAGCCTAAGGGAACCGTAATCGATGGAGAGGAATTCGAGTTTTTCCGAATGACTAAGAATATCTCGCCACAACCTTAACTAAAGCGAGGATGAAGATCATGAAAGGGCGCAAAACCTGGCGCGAAAAGCTGGAAGCGGAACAAGAGCCCAGGGTGGTTGATGACCCGCGAGGGCGTGGGAGAATGCTTATTCCCAAGCCCTTGGATGTTGATGCCCTGATGCGCAAGATACCGATGGGAAGGCTGGCTACGGTAGAGCAAATCAGGGAGAGGCTGGCAAAGGACTCTGGTGCCGATTTCTCCTGCCCCATGACTACCGGGATTTTTCTTCGGATTGCGGCTGAAGCAGCAGAAGAGGATTTAAGCCGGGGGGAGAAGCAAATAACGCCCTACTGGCGGGTGGTCAAGGCAGATGGCGGCTTAAACGAAAAATTCCCCGGCGGCGTTGAGGCGCAGGCAGCCCGCCTGAGGGAAGAGGGGCACAGCATCGAGCCGGGCAGGGGCAAGAAGCCGCCCTGGGTAAAAGACTTCGAGAAATCTTTGCAGAAGCTGTGATTGGGAAGCAAGAGGCTGAGGCGGGTGTGAGGATAACAATGGCTCAATTTCGTATTCAATTTCGGTTACATGGTTATGCAAAAGACTACGCAAAGGAGTTAATATATGACGTGGCAAAAAGGTTTAGAGTAAAAGGGGTAACAAAGGGAGCTGTAGTACCCCACACGACTTTATATGGTCGCTCCGAAACGAATAATATAGAGGAAGTGGTCTCCAAAGTAGAGAAAATTGGTCAGGAATACACAGTAGTTCCCTTCGAGATTGTGGGATTTGGCTATTTTGATAGTGAAAGAGGTAAGGTTATCTACTTAGATATAGACCCTTCTCCAGAACTTGAGGCTTTGCGATGGGATCTGGCTAAAGGATTGCGCAAGATATCTCCTCCTCAACCATGGGATACAAAAAGACAATTTCAATTTCACGTAACGATCGCAAGAGAAGATGTTGATCAGAAGTTTAATGCAATATGGGAGTATATTACGAAACGAGAGAGGCCAAATATCAATCAGCAACTTCTTAGAATTACTGTTTTAAAGATTTTGGACGAAAAAAGAAGCAGGATTCTATATGAATATGATTTGGTACTTAAGAAATTGCTCAATCGTACGCAAGCCCTGAGTAGATATTGGTGGCGAAAAACGATTAACAAAAAGAGAGAATTGCACGGAGAATTACTTTGCCAGCCAAAATAGCTGAAATCATCGAGGCCTCGACCGGCGAGTTCATGGCGCAGTGCTATGAGCTGCACCAGCCTCCCCCCTTCGGCAGCCTGGTGAAGACCAGGGAGGGGGAGATAGAGATATATGGCGTCGTCTGCGAGGCCACCACCACAAGCATCGAGCCCGGGCGTCGCCCCATCGCCCGGGGCAGGGAGGAGGCTGAGGAGGAGGATATCTTCCGCTCCAGCCCGCAACTGGCTAAGCTACTGCGCACCGATTTTTCCGCCCTTGTTGTCGGGCATAAAGAAAATGAAAGGCTTTATCATTATCTTCCACCACGGCCAGCCAAAATCCATAGCTTTGTATATCTATGCGACGCTGAAGAGGTCGAAAAATTCAGCCGATCCTTCGATTTTCTGAGCATTCTGGTTGCTTCCAAGGGGCAGGCCGACGAGCTCATCGCCGCCTGCTTGCGCCATGCTGCCCAGGCGCATCCAGACCCCCGCGCTTTTCTGGTGAAAGCAGGCAAGGAGCTGGCAGTGCTATTAGCGGGAGAGGTGAGCCGGCTGGACACTATTCTGAGGAGGATAAAAGGGTGAGGCGAGAAACTTTACATAATGAAAAAGGGAGGAGATTGGGCATTGTTGTCTCAGGGTCGCTGAGCAAGGGGGTGGAGGTCAAGCTGGATAGCACCACCTCCGTTGAGGACATCGCTGTCGGGCGCTATGTGACCATCGAGGGCGAGAAGGGGCGCTTTCTGGGCATGATCACCGATGTCGCACTAGATGCCATCGACCCAAGGCTTATGATGATGCCACCCGAGGTCTCCGACCCCTTCATCGCCGAGGTCCTCGCCGGAACCAGCATCTTCGGCAGGATGCATGTCCGTCCTGAGCTCGCCCTGGGCGGCGATGCCTTCAGCCTGCTTGAGGGGCCGCAGCAGGTGAAGACTGTGCCCGTCCACTTCTCTGTGGTGAAAGAGGCCAGCGAGCAGGATGTGGAGAGGGTCTTTGGCCGGGTGGAGGAGAAGCAGTTCTGGATTGGCACCCCCTTGGATATGGAGATAAAGGTGCGGCTTAATCCCACTGAGTTTGTAAAGCGCTCCAACGGCGTCTTCGGTAAGAGCGGCACGGGAAAGACCTTCCTCGCCAGGTTGCTTCTCATCGGTATGATTCAGGAGAATGCGGCGGCGAACTTGGTCTTCGATATGCACAGCGAGTATGGCTGGGAGGGCAAGAGCGAGGAGGGGCGCAAGGTGAAGGGCTTGAAGCAGCTCTTCCCGTCCAAGGTAGCTGTTTTCACCCTCGATGAGGAGAGCGCCAGAAGGCGCAAGGTGTCAACCGATTTCGTGGTCGAGGTCGGCTACGATGAGATCGAGCCTGAGGATATCGAGATGCTGAGTGAGACGCTGAACCTTACCGAGGCCTCGGCTCAAGCCACCTATCGCCTCGCCCGCCACTTTGGCGAGCGCCAATGGCTGGAAAGCTTCCTCGCCATGGAGGGCAGGGAGGAGATCAACGAGCTGGCAAAGGGTCTGGGGGAACATGAAGCCACCTTGGCCGCGCTCAGGCGCCGCCTTGAGGCGCTAAGGCGGCTGCGCTTCCTTGTCCCCCATGCCAGAGATAACGCCATCCAGCGCATCCTGGACTATCTTGACCGGGGGATAAATGTCATCCTCGAGTTTGGACGCTACGAAGACATTACCGCCTACGTTCTAGTGGCCAACCTCCTGACCCGGCGCATCCACGCCCAGTATCGTGAGCGGATGGAGAGAGCTATGGGAGAGGATATCGCCAAGCCCAAACCCCTGGTGATCACCATCGAGGAGGCGCACAAGTTCCTCAACCCAGATATTTCAAACCAAACTATCTTTGGCACCATTGCCCGGGAGATGAGGAAGTATAATGTTACCCTGCTGGTGATCGATCAGCGCCCCAGCGGCATCGATGAGGAGGTGATGAGCCAGATCGGAACCAAAATAACATGCCTGTTGGATAATGAGCGGGACATCGAGAGCGTGCTCACCGGGGTTTCGGGCAAGAGCGAGCTCAAGGCGGTGCTTTCTAAGCTGGAGACTAAGCAGCAGGCGCTGATCTTCGGTCATGCCGTCCCCATGCCGGTGGTGGTGAGAACCAGGGAGTATGGCTCGCCCCAGTCCTATAAGGAGCTCGGCTTCCGCGAGGCGATAGAGCTCAAGAAAGAGGCGGAGAAGGAAATGGAGGATTTGTGGGGGTGAGCATGAGCGTGAAGGAGCACATAAATGAAAGCGTTTACGCAGGAAATCGTCACCCCTCTCAGCCCCCCTCAGGCTTTTGAGGCATTCAAGGATAGACCTTTCAGCTTCTTTCTCGATAGCGGGATGGACCCGGAAAAGCTGGGGCGCTACTCCTTTATTGGCAGCGACCCTTTTCTCGTTCTAAGAAGCCGTGGCAAAAGGACCGAACTTCTTCAAGGTGATGGGCGGGAGATAATCGAGGGCAATCCTTTCGATGTCTTGGGCGAGTTGCTGGAGAAATATGCCCTTGATTCATTTCCTTCCCCCATCCCTTTCATCGGGGGGGCGGTGGGCTATTTCAGCTACGACCTGTGCCATTTCATCGAGCGCCTACCCGCCACCGCCATTGATGACCTCCAGCTTCCGGAGTGCTACCTAGCCTTCTACGATACCATCCTTGCCTTCGATAACCTGGAGGGTCGGGCATATATTGTCTCTGCGGGCTTCCCCGAACTGGAGGAGGCAAAGAGGCTGAGGCGAGCCAAGGAGCGCCTCGACGAGTTGAGAGACAAGATAGCCGAAACACGTTGTTCTGAGGCGGCCCCTGGTTTGAGAAAGGTGGTTTTGCACTCCAACTTCACCCGTGAGGAATATGTCAAAGCGGTGGCTATTGCCAGGGAATACATCTGCGCCGGGGACATCTTTCAGGTTAACCTGTCGCAGCGCTTTGAAGCCGATCTGCCCATCACCCCTTACGAACTCTATAGCAGACTGCGCCTGATCAATCCCGCCCCCTTTGCCAGCTACCTCAACTTCGATGGCGTAACCGTTGTCAGCGCCTCGCCGGAGAGGTTCCTCCGCGTCCGGGGCGACATGGTGGAGACGCGCCCGATCAAGGGAACTCGCCCCCGGGGGACGTGTGCAGCGGAGGATGAAGCCCTGGCTCAGGAACTGCTCCACAGCGTCAAAGATCGGGCGGAAAATGTGATGATCGTAGACCTGGAAAGAAACGACTTGGGGCGAGTCTGTCGTTACGGAACGGTAAGGGTGAGGGAGCTCTGCCTCCTCGAGACCTATGCCACTGTATTCCATCTCACTTCGACAGTGGAGGGCAGGCTTCGCGAGGATAAGAACCGAATCGACCTGCTGAAAGCCACCTTTCCCGGTGGCTCGATCACCGGCGCGCCCAAGGTGCGGGCCATGGAGATCATCGATGAGCTGGAGCCAACAAGGAGGAGCATCTATACCGGCTCTATCGGCTATTTGAGCTTCGGCGGTGAGATGGAGCTTAACATCGTGATTCGCACCTTCGTTATTAAAGATGGCAAAGCCTATTTTCAGGTTGGCGGAGGCATTGTATATGACTCCGACCCTGATGCCGAGTACCAGGAGACCTTGGACAAAGCCAAGGCCCTCATCGAGGCGCTTGAACTTGCCCCGCAACTTGCCTTGGAGGTCAGGTGATCCTGCTGATCGATAACTACGATTCCTTCGTCTATAACCTGGTTCAGTACATAGGGGAGCTGGGAGGTCAGCCTGTGGTCTATCGTAATGACCAGATCACATTGGAGCAAATCACGGCCCTCGGTCCCAGCCACATCGTGATCTCCCCCGGTCCCGGCACTCCGTTGGACGCCGGGATTTCCAACGATGCGGTGCGCCACTTTGGGGGCAAGATCCCCATTTTGGGCGTCTGTTTGGGGCATCAGTGCATTGCATATGCCTATGGCGGACTCATCGTGCGCGCAGATGTGCCCACCCATGGTAAGACCTCGCTCATCTACCACGATGGCAAGACCATTTACCAGGGTTTGCCCAACCCCTTTGAAGCGGGGCGCTATCACTCGTTGACTGTCAAACCGGGAACCCTATCCCCCTACCTCGAAGTCACAGCGCACACCGATAGGGGGGAGATCATGGGGGTGCGTCACCGCGATCTGGTGGTAGAAGGGGTTCAATTTCACCCTGAATCCATCCTCACCGAAGTAGGGCATGAGGTGTTGCGTCGCTTCCTCAGCTTCTCAAGCCCCCGGTGGCGGGACAACTCTGAGGAGGCCTAAATGGAGGGGATCGTTTACCTCAATGGAACGCTGGTATCTGCTCAAGAGGCCAAGATTTCGCCATTTGACCGCGGCTTCCTTTATGGCTACGGTCTCTTTGAGACGATGCGCTCCTATAAGGGGCATGTCTTTCGCCTCGACCGCCACCTGGCTCGGCTAAAGCGTTCCGCAGCGCTGCTGGCCCTTGCCTCCGAGCTTGAGGCCTACGATCTGGAGCAGGCTGTCTATGATACGCTGGAGGCTAACCGGCTGAAAGATGCCCGTATTCGGCTCACCGTTTCTGCAGGTATTGGAGAGCGGGGCTTAGCACCTCCAAACTTGGGCTCGATTACGGTCATGGTCTCTGCCCAAAAGCTCGATCTGCCACCGCCGCAGGTTTACCGCAGAGGTATCCGTGCCGCTATAGTGAGCACCAGACGAAACAGCCTTTCCCCGCTTGCGCAAATCAAGGCCGCTAACTATCTGGATAGCTTCGTTGCTCTTTCACAAGCGGTGGCATTGGGAGCAGAGGAGGCGATCCTGCTCAATGAGAGGGGATTTGTCGCCGAGTGCAGCACAAGCAATATCTTCCTGGTGGCCAAGGGGCTACTACTCACCCCCTCCGTGGGAAGCGGCATCCTGCCCGGAATCACCCGGGAGGCAGTCTTAGAACTGGCTCGGACCTTGAGGATCGAAGCCTTAGAAGGGGAAATAGCGGTGGCGCACCTCCTCGGAGCTGAGGAGGCCTTCCTCACCACATCGGTGCGCGAGATTGTGCCCATAACCAGCGTCGATGCCAAACCCATCGGCTCAGGCAGACCGGGGCCGGTGACCGGGAGGCTGATGGCAGCCTATAAGGAGCTGGTAGGCGTGACACGCACTAGCCCGTAACTAGCCCTAGGCTCTTCTTGATAGCATTATCCACTTCAGCCATCTTCGCCGAGCTAATTTCACCACATTTGTCACCGAGCCGTGTTTGATCTATCGTCATTATCGATGCAAGGTCGACACTGCTATCCTTAGGCAGACCACTTTCCGAGGCTGTAATTACAACGATAAAAGGATACGGCTTAACGGGGGCTGTCGTAATGGCAGCAACGATTGTATTCGGGCTATACTGGTTTCCTATGTCATTTTGAATAACAAGAGCGGGCCTTAGCCCGCTCTGCTCGCTCCCTCTGCCAGGACTCCAGTCTACCCAGTATATCTCGCCACGCTTAATCACAATCGGCTATTTCCATTCAGGTAATACCTCATTGGCCAACAGCAAAGTCATAGCAGCAAACTCGCGATGTTGCTCAGCCATTGCCTTATAGCCTTCAATCATCGCAAGGCGCTCTCGTTCCTCAGCCGATTCTTGCAGAACAATTGCAATCGCTCCGCTACGGCTGGTATTTCTATCTTTGGCCAGCATGTCAGCGAAAGAGATTAGATTTCGTGGCAAACTAATCGTCAGCTTTGTGACCTCAGACATCTTTCTCTCCTTACAAAATAGTAATACAAATTGGTCATACCAATTCTCCATAAAAAGTTTACTGCTCTAACATCTAAGTGTCAAAGCAGCATAGTATAGAAGGGAAGCAGAGACAGATAACTAGAGGCAACGACCTCCCATAAGCTCCAGCAGGGTCACGATTTCTAGCATGGATGTAGCAAGAAAAAGCCTTCGACAGTTTGCTGCTTGCAGTGCTTAATTGACCCTCCTCTGCTGCCGTGCTATCATGCTATAACTCGGCGAGGTTTTAGATGCGGGAAAGATTCAAAAAGACAGAGCAAGCGGTAAAGCGTAGCAGAGAGAGCTGGTTCAGCAAGGTGGTGCGTCTCTTTGATCGCGCCAGCGTGGATGAAGGGCTGTGGCCGGAGTTGGAGGAGCTTCTCATCTCCGCTGATGTCGGAGTGAGCACCACCACCAAGCTTCTGGAGCGGGTGAGGGCCAGGGTGGAACAGGAGAAGATGAAGGATGGGTCTCAGGTACGCTCCGCCCTGAAGCAGGAGATGGTGAGCATGTTACGGGTGGATGACGCCGCTCCCAGAGATGCCACCCAGCCCATATCCCTTAATCCCTCGGGACCGACAGTAATCCTGGCAGTGGGAGTGAATGGAACCGGGAAGACATTAAGCATTGCCAAGCTCGCCAACTCCTTTAAGGAGCAAGGGAAGAAGGTGATCATGGCTGCTGCCGATACCTTCAGGGCGGCAGCTATCGATCAGCTTAAGATACTAGGGCAGCGCGTGGGGGTGGATGTTATCTGCCATCAGCCCGGTGCCGACCCTGGGGCGGTGGTCTTCGATAGCTTAGAGGCGGCAAAAAGTCGCCACGTGGATGTGGTGATCATCGATACCGCAGGGCGTCTCCATACCAAGTTCAACCTGATGGAGGAGCTGAAAAAGATCAAGCGAGTGGCAGCCAGAAGCGATCCCACAGCCCCCCATGAAGTGCTTTTAGTTCTCGATGCAACCACAGGGCAAAATGGTCTGGATCAGGCCAGATATTTCACCGAGGCTGTCGGCGTTAGTGGAGTTTTTTTAACTAAATTGGATGGCACTGCCAAGGGGGGCATAGTGCTCGCCATTTGCGATGAGCTAAAGATTCCCATCCTCTTCATTGGCACCGGCGAAGCCCTGGATGATCTGGCCCCCTTCGATGCTGAAACCTTTGTCGAGGCGCTATCCTCTTGACTGATGCATTTATCTGGTGGCTCGCAGTAGAGTTATTAGGTCTCATCGCCCTGCCCATCACTGTTGTTCTGTTCCAAAAACTGCCCGATAGGGGATATGCCTTTGGCAAGGCGCTTAGCATTCTTTTAGTCTCTTTCTTGCTATGGCTTGCCGCCTACGCCCACATCCTGCCCAACAGCAGGTGGGCTATTATTCTGATCATCGTCATTCTGGCCCTGGGCTCCCTTTTTCTGGCAATACGGCGTCGGCAGCAGATAGCCAGCTTCATCGCCCAGAATCGCGGGGTGATCATCGCCACCGAGGCTATCTTCCTCCTCTCCTTTGTTCTCCTGGCAGTGATGCGCGCCTATAACCCTGATATCCTCTTCGGCGAGAAGCCCATGGACTTCGCCTTTCTCAATGGCATCCTCAGAAGCGATTATTTCCCTCCTCACGACCCCTGGCTCAGCGGTCATTCCATCAGCTATTACTACTTTGGCTATTTGATGATGGCCACCCTGACCAAGCTCACCGGCATTGCCTCCAGCGTTTCCTTCAATCTTTCCCTGGCTCTGATCTTTGCCTTGACTACCATCGGCGCCTTCAGCATCGTCTATAACCTGGTTAAGATGAGCCGGGGAGGAATGAAGGCGGCGATAGGCTTCGGCCTGGTGGCGGCAGGATTTCTGGTAATTCTGGCTAACCTTGAGGGAGTGCTGGAGCTGTTTCACGCCCATGGCCTGGGCTCCGATGGCTTCTGGGAGTGGGTTGGGATCAAGGGGCTGGATCACCCCTATCACAGCACGTATTGGTATCCTACGGATCATTGGTGGTGGTGGCGCTCAACGCGGGTGATCGATACCCTGTCCAATGGTGCCAGCTTGGATTACACAATAACCGAGTTCCCCTTCTTTAGCTTTCTTTTCGCCGATCTTCACCCTCACCTCATGGCGCTACCGTTTGTGCTCTTGAATTTGGCATTTTGCCTGGAGATCTTCAGCTCTCCGGCTGCCCTCGGTCTGGCTTGGCTAAAGAGAAACTGGCCCAAACTTCTGGTTTTCGCTCTCTGCCTCGGGTCGCTGGGCTTTATCAACACCTGGGACCTCCCCACTTATACCTTCATATTCCTGATAGCAGCATTGATAGCGGCATATTGGGCGCGGGGCAAGATAGACCTCGGATTGTTCAGGGATGTAGGGGTATTTGTTTTGGCACTAATAGGTTTTGCTCTATTATTCTATCTCCCTTACTATATTGGACTTCAGACCCAGGTTAAAGGCATATCCTATCTTGGCGATGTGGACACCCGTCCCTTTCACTTCCTCATCTTTTGGGGGCTTTTGCTCTTTGCCACCATCTCCTTCATCCTGGCCCAAGCCTGGAGAGCGCTGAGGCAAAAGCTTCCCTCGTGGAAAGAGGTCTGCGGGGCTGCTCTGCTTTCCATTGTCCCGCTGGCAGCCTGGGCAATCTGTGTACGGGTATCAGGCCTGGAGGTTTCCATTCTGGGGAAGCTTTGGCACCTTTTGCCCCTCTTGGTAATACTAGCCCTTGCCTTACTTATTATCATCAGAGAATCGCAGCGCATAAGGCAATCTGGGGACGAAGGAGGGAAAGCTCTGCTCTTTGTATTAGTGCTGGTCTTTAGCGGTTCCCTACTCACCGTCGGCTGCGAGCTTTTCTTCGTCCACGATCTCTTCGGCATGCGCATGAACACGGTATTTAAGCTTTATTACCAGGCCTGGGTTCTCTTTGCCGTCGCTTCTGCCTTCGGGCTATACTACCTGTGGACGCGCTGGTCAGCGGCAACCGTCCTCAGAAAATTGACCCGTGTTTCCTGGTGGGGCGTGTGTGCCCTGCTTATAGCCTGCTCTCTTATCTATCCCGTCGCTGCCACCATCACCATGACCGACAGCTTCGGCAGGGAGCCTACCCTCGATGGGCTCGCCTTCGTGGAACAAAGCAACCCATCGGAGAGCGAGGCGATAAAGTGGCTGAACGATAATGTAGAGGATGCCCCGGTCATCGTCGAGGCCGCTGGCGGCTATTTCACTGACTATTTTCGGATCTCCGCTCGAACTGGCCTGCCCACAATTCTGGGATGTCCCGGTCATGAGCTCCAGTGGCGGGGCTCAGACCGCGATTTCAGGGGCAGGGAGGAGGATATAAACCTCATCTACCAGAGCGAGGATGTAAGCCAGGTGGAGTCGTTGCTCGAGAAGTATGATGTCACCTATGTTTATGTCGGCAATCTGGAACGAGAACAATATGGAGTGGATGTAGGGCAGAAGTTTGCCTCTTTCATGGATGTGGCCTTTGAGAACGAGGGGGTTACCATCTATCAGGTCAGGGAGGAATAGTGGCTAGGCGTTTCCATTCTCTTCGCTTTAACTGGGAGATGGCGCCCTATCTGTTGCTGGCGGCAATCGCCTTGGGGATGCGCCTCTGGGATCTGGGCTATCGTGCCATCTCCCATGATGAGAGCCTTCACGCGTTGTATTCATGGTATCTTTATCAGGATTGGCCGCGGGGCTATGAGCATATGCCCATGATGCACGGCCCCTTCCAGTTCTTTGGCACCGCTGTCAATTTCTTCCTCTTTGGCGATAGCGATTTCACGGCACGCCTTCTCCCCGCCCTCTTCGGCACCGCTCTGGTGATGCTTCCCTACTTCCTGCGTCGGCAGCTCGGTCGCTGGGGCAGCCTGGCAGTAGCTATTTTACTCGCCTTCTCCCCAGCGATGCTCTACTTCAGTCGCTATACCCGAAACGATATCTACATCGCCTTCTGGAGCCTCCTTCTGGTCATATTCATGTGGCGTTATTTTGAGCAGAGAAAGGCAAGATACCTCTATTTAAGCGCTGCCACCTTGAGCCTCAGCTTCTGCACCAAGGAAGTTAGCTACGTCACGGTGGTCATCTTCGCCAGCTTTCTCCTCATCGTCTCCGCTAAGGAGGTGATAGCCAGGGTCGGAAGGAGATTTGACTTCCATAACCTCTCCGCCCCCGCCGAGTACCTGATCCTGCTCGGCACACTGTCGCTGCCTCTGTTTGCCGCAGCTATTGAGCTAATCCCCGGGGTAGATATCTCCCCCGGGGTTCTCTGGCCCAAGGTGCTCAGCGTGGTGCTGCTATTCCTTGCCTCAGCGGCCATCGGTCTCCGCTGGAACGTGCGCCGCTGGCTTTTGAGCGCCCTTATTTTCTACGGCATTTTCACCCTTCTTTACACCAGCTTCTTCACTCATATCTTCAGCTTCGGCAGCGGCATGTGGGACTCCATGGATTACTGGATCGTCCAGCAGGATGTGGCAAGAGGGGGACAACCCTGGTATTATTACCTCCTCCTTCTATCCTGGTACGAGTTTCTGCCCCTGATTTTGGCCACCATCGGCGCCATCTACTACACGATAAAGGGCGACCTCTTCTCCAGATTTCTGGTCTACTGGGTGGTGGTAAGTCTCATCATCTACTCCTTGTTTGGAGAGAAAATGCCCTGGCTTTCTCTCCATATGGCTCTCCCTGTCATTCTTCTCGGAGGAAGGTTTATTGGCGGGTGGTTCCAAGCGGTTGACTGGCGACGGTTCAGATCGGTGGCTCTTCGGGCAGCAACCGTTCTAGCCCTCTTTCTTCTCTTCTCCTTCACCGTGAAGGTGGCCTGTCAGGCGGCCTACCAGCAGGGCGACAGCCCTCCCCAGATGCTGGCCTATGCCGGAATATCCGCTGATGTCCCCCGGATCATGGACCAGATCGAGGCGGTGGCCGAGCAGAGGGGAGAGGGAAGGGAACTTGAGATCACCGTTGATTCCGCCCTTACCTGGCCCTGGTACTGGTATCTTAGGGATTATAAGAATGTCGATTATCCCGACCTTTCTGCCATCGGGCAACCTCCCCGGGGCTCGGTTCTCCTCCTCAGCGCCGGCAATGAGCAGGCTGCGCAACCCTATCTGGAAAAATATGGTGAAGGGCGAGAATTTCACCAGCTTTTATGGTTTCCTGAGGAATATAGAGAATACCACCTCTTTGACTCCGATAGCTGGAGATGGTGGTGGGACTATCTCCTTAATCGAGAGACCCTGGGGCCCTACTGGGTCACAGAGGGTATTGCTTACTTCGTTGAGAGCAGCCCCTGATTGCAGCCTATTCTGGCCTGAACTATAATGCCAGGGAAAGGCGGGATGAGGATGAATATCGGCATCATTGGCGGCGGGATAGCGGGACTGACTGCTGCCTACGAACTGGGCAAAAAGGGGCATCAAGTAGCTGTCTTCGAGAAAGAGGCTGAGCTTGGCGGTCAGGCGGCTACCTTTGAAGTGGCAGAAGAACGCTTGGAGAGATTCTACCATCATATTTTCGTTAGCGATGTTGACATAATCCAACTGATCGATGAGCTAGGGCTAGGGGAAAAACTGATGTGGCTGGAGTCAAGGGTGGGCTTCCTGCACCAG
>Ga0315296_10002663_pt1 | contig 15168 bp, 11 predicted proteins | sample YL17G14_18_MG_FD_203921 | JGI IMG/M metagenome (GOLD analysis project Ga0315296, IMG submission 203921) | Sediment microbial communities from Yellowstone Lake, YNP, Wyoming, USA - YL17G14_18 | ecosystem: Environmental > Aquatic > Freshwater > Lake > Sediment | place: USA: Wyoming | collected... | reverse complement strand
TTCTTTCTTCAGCCAACGGTTTTCAACTTTCTGGTCGGCAAATAATCATTGATTCAACCAGTGTTTCAGAACCTTTGGTATATATTGCTGATGAAACAAAAATTTCAGCTGCCTTAAGCAGCCAGACACTCACCTTAAACGCTTCCTCAACTTATCTTGGTAAAATCTTGGATGTCCAGTCAGCTGGCGATTCCAAGTTTTCAATTGATAATACAGGCAATGCTAACTTGATTGGCAATTTTTTAGTTACTGGAAACCAAAGTCTTTCAGGAACCTTAGCTCTCTCTACTTCTTCCAGTTCCCCAGCTTTAACCGTCAGTCAAACAGGTTCGGGTTTCGGAGCAATATTCACTGGCGGCAACGTCGGCATCGGGACGACGGGACCGAGTTCACTTCTTGAACTTTATAAAACCAATGCTTCAACCGCCCTGACCATCACGGTTGCTACTTCCACTACCTCATATGATCCTCAAATTGTCTTTCGAACTGGCGCTACTCCTTCAACCCAAGCTCTAATTGGTATTGACTACTCTGATTCTAATAAACTCAAATTAGTCAGGGGTTCAGACATTGCCACCTCAACCGGAATTACAATTGACTCTTCGGGCAACGTCGGCATCGGGACAACTACACCAGCTTATATCTTAGATGTTAAGGGGACTTTAAGAACTACCGCTACTACTACCTTGGCTACCAGTGGCGGTAATGTCGGCATCGGGACAACGAATCCTGGAAATCTCTTGACTATTCATTCCTTAACATCCGCCTCCACTCAAAAATCATCCCTTTTCTCTGTTGACCAGATGTCACTTTCCCAACTTGAAGGTGGAGCTTACTTTGGAAGAGTAGGTATAAAAGAGAATCAATGGGGACTTGCGAATTACGGCAACACCTGGACCGCTAAAGGACCGAGCGGAAGTTGGTATGCCGTAGCCATGTCTTCTGATGGCAAAATCCAGACAGCTGTTATTTGGAACAGTCAAATCTATGTTTCCTATGATTACGGCAACACCTGGACCGCTAAAGGACCGAGTAGATATTGGAATGGCGTAGCCATGTCTTCTGATGGCAAAATCCAGGCAGCTGGTATTTATGACGGTCAAATCTATGTTTCTTATGATTACGGCGATACCTGGACCGCTAAAGGACCGAGTGGAAGATGGTATGGTATAGCCATGTCTTCTGATGGCAAAATCCAGGCAGTTGTTAAGAGAGACGGTCAAATCTATGTTTCCTATGATTACGGCAACAGCTGGACCGCTAAAGGACCGACCGGAAATTGGTTTGGCCTAGCCATGTCTTCTGATGGCAAAATACAGACAGCGGTTGCTTGTTATGAGCAAATCTATGTTTCCTATGATTACGGCAATACCTGGACTGCTAAAGGAGGTGGAAGCTGGTATAGCCTAGCCATGTCTTCTGATGGCAAAATCCAGACAGTTGGTACTAATGGCGGTCAAATCTATGTTTCCTATGATTACGGCAACAGCTGGACCGCTAAAGGACCGACTGGAAACTGGTATAATGGTCTAGCTATGTCTTCTGATGGCAAAATCCAGACAGCGGTTGTTTATGGTGGGCAAATCTATGTCTCTACTGATTACGGCAATACCTGGACTGCTAAAGGACCGAGTAAAAATTGGTATGGCGTAGCCATGTCTTCTGATGGTAAAATCCAGACAGCTGGTACCGATGGCGGTCAAATCTATGTTTCTTATGCCGATTCATATATACAAGGCAACGTCGGCATCGCCACGACAACACCAGTCTATACTTTAGATGTTTATGGAACTTTGAGAGCAACAGCCACTTCTACTTTTTCCGGTAATGTCGGCATCGGGACAACGAATCCTGGAAATCTCTTGACTATTCATTCCTTAACATCCACCTCTACTCAAAAATCATCCCTTTTCTCTGTTGACCAAATGTCACTTTCCCAACTTGAAGGTGGAGCTTACTTTGGAAGAGTAGCTATAAAAGAGAATCAATGGGGACTTGCGAATTACGGCAACACCTGGACCGCTAAAGGACCGACTGGAAAATGGTATGGCCTAGCCATGTCTTCTGATGGCAAAATCCAGACAGCTGGTAATTATAACAACGGTCAAATCTATGTTTCCTATGATTACGGCAATACCTGGACAGCTAAAGGATCGAATGGACAGTGGCGTGGCGTAGCTATGTCTTCTGATGGCAAAATCCAGACAGCTGGTAATAATGGCGGTCAAATCTATGTTTCCTATGATTACGGCGATACATGGACAGCTAAAGGACCGACTGGAATCTGGTGGGCTGGCGCAGCTATGTCTTCTGATGGCAAAATCCAGACAGCTGGTAATGGTAACAACGATCAAATCTATGTTTCCTATGATTACGGCAATACCTGGACCGCTAAAGGACCGAATGGATATTGGTATAACGTAGCCATGTCTTCTGATGGTAAAATCCAGACAGCTATTAATAATGGCGGTCAAATCTATGTTTCTACTGATTACGGCAATACCTGGACCGCTAAAGGATCGAGTGGACAGTGGCGTGGCCTAGCCATGTCTTCTGATGGCAAAATCCAGACAGCTGGTAATTTGGGCGGTCAAATCTATGTTTCTACTGATTACGGCAATACCTGGACCGCTAAAGGACCGACTGGAAATTGGCTTGGCGTAGCCATGTCTTCTGATGGCAAAATCCAGACAACTGGTAATAATAATGGCGGTCAAATCTATGTTTCTACTGATTACGGCAATACCTGGACCGCTAAAGGACCGAGTGGAAATTGGTATGACCTAGCCATGTCTTCTGATGGTAAAATCCAGACAGCTGGTATTGATGGCGGTCAAATCTATGTTTCCTATGCCGATTTATATATACAAAGCAACGTCGGCATCGGGACGACGACACCAGCTTATCCGCTCTCCGTGAACGGCATCGTGAACGCCACCGATTTCTACAAAAACGGTTCGGTGTTCAGTTCAAGCCAGTGGACGACCACCTCCACCGGTATTTACTACAACTCCGGCAACGTCGGCATCGGGACAACAAATCCAGCAGGGCTTTTGGATGTTAACGGAGCGCTTGTTGTTTCAACAAGCAGTGTTGTCATAGGAAAAGTGGGAGGATTTTCTGATAATCCGATTAAGTTATCTGACCCGACTGGTGGTCTGCCTGCGAGTGATGGTTACGGCGCCTCATTCTCTGGTGATGGAACCTACCTGGCAATTGCTCATGTAACCAGCCCCTATGTCACGATATATAAAAGAAGCGGTGACACATTCACTAAGTTATCTGACCCGACTGGTGGTCTGCCTACGGGTCAAGGTTGGGGCGCCTCATTCTCTCCTGATGGAACCTACCTGGCAATTGCTCATGCTGGCAGTCCCTATGTCACGATATATAAAAGAAGCGGTGACACATTCACTAAGTTATCTGACCCGACTGGTGGTCTGCCTACGGGTTTGGGTTACGGCGCCTCATTCTCTGGTGATGGAACCTACCTGGCAATTGCTCATGCTGGCAGCCCCTATGTCACGATATATAAAAGAAGCGGTGACACATTCACTAAGTTATCTGACCCGACTGGTGGTCTGCCTACGGGTACTGGTTACGGCGCCTCATTCTCTGGTGATGGAACCTACCTGGCAATTGCTCATTCTAGCAGCACCTATGTCAAGATATATAAAAGAAGCGGTGACACATTCACTAAGTTAGCTGACCCGGCTACTCTGCCTGCGGGTACTGGTCTCGGCGCCTCATTCTCTTCTGATGGAACATACCTGGCAATTACTCATGCAACCAGCCCCTATGTCACGATATATAAAAGAAGCGGTGACACATTCACTAAGTTACCTAACCCGGCTACTCTGCCTCCGAGTAATGGTTTCGGCGCCTCATTCTCTCCTGATGGAACCTACCTAGTAATTGCTCATGGGGTCAGCCCCTATATCACGATATATAAAAGGGACGTTGACACATTCACTAAGTTATCTAACCCGGCTACTCTGCCTCCGAGTGATGGTCGCGGTGCCTCATTCTCTGGTGATGGAACATACCTGGCAATTGCTCATCTTAACAGCCCCTTTGTCACGATATATAAAGGATATCATGCCGCCCCAGGAATGCAGATAAATACAAACGGCAATGTCGGCATCGGGACATCAACACCGGTATCTTGGGCCAGAATGACTCTTTGTTATACCGCAACTTGCACCTTGCCCAGCGTTGCCAGCAGCACCACTTTGGTTTTAGGAAGTTATGATGATTCAACCACTGCTGCCTCAATCAGAGCCAGAGGAACAATTACTAGTTCTTTATCTGATATTGGAGAATATGTCAGGATTGAAGGTAAAGTAGAAGATTATGAACCAGGAGATTTATTAGAAACAGGTTCTCAACCAGGTTTATTCCGTAAATCCTCAAAACCCTATTCTCCCAACTTAGTCGGCCCAGTAACTAATGCTTCAGCCTTTATTGGTGGTGGAGAAAGCATCAGCTGGCAAGATGGTAAACCTCTTAATGGAGTGATTCTCAGTTTAGCTGGTCAGGTTCAAGTTAAGGTCTCCACTGAAAATGGACCAATTGAAATAGGTGATCCCATTACCTCTGCCTCCTCTACTCCTGGCTTAGCAATGAAAGCTAGCAAAGCAGGAAGAGTAATTGGAATGGCTTTAGAACCATTCGCTGGCCCTCCTTCGCCAGAGGCTTCGGAGGGTGAGAATCTTGCCATCGGCAAAATTCTCATCTTTGTCAATCCTCACTGGCAAGGTAATGATTTAAGTGTTGGGGAAAATGGTTCAAATCAAATTGTTAATCTTTCCAGTGAACAATTAAGAACTGGTTTGGCTTCGCTTGGATTGATAGTTAATGAAAATGGAGTTTTGGAAGTTAAAAAATTAAAGACACAAGAGATTGTGGTTGAAAGAATTGAGATGCGAGATAAGACTGGTAATATTTGGTGTGTTCAATTAGACGAAAACGGCGAGTGGCAGAAGGCGAAAGGAGAATGTGAACCCTTAATAAATTCAAATCAAAATTCAGCTTCAACAAACCAAGATTTATCAACTTCAACAGACCAAATTACTAATCCAACTACCGAAATTCTATCTCCTACTGAAACTCTAGTTCCTGCTGAAAATTCCACTACTGCTCAATAATCTAATAAATACATTATATTAGCCAATGACTCGTTGATTTACTTTTAATTCTTAATTTTAGGAAGAAGTTTTTTATTGTTGGAAGAAGTGAAAAAAGATATAATGAAATAATGCCACGTTATTCTTATAAAGCAAAATCTTTAGAGGGTGAAGAAAAATCAGGAATTTTGGAAGCAAAAGATGAGCATCAGTTATCTCAAATATTAAGGAGCCAGGGGTTTATTTTGATTAAAGCTAAACCTGAAGAAATAAAAAGAAAATTTAGAAAAGCAATCTCTCTTTCTTTTTTTGGTCCGACTTTGGAAGAGAAAATGTTTTTTACCAGAAATCTCCAGGTAATGATTGCTTCAGGACTTCCTCTCCCTCGGGCAATTGAAACTTTAGCCTTTCAGGCTAAAAGTCAAAAATTTAAAAATGTTTTATTAAATATCAAGGAAGAAATTACCAAGGGAAAAAGTTTTTCCGATGCTACCTCGGCTTTTCCAGATATTTTTTCTGAACTTTTTCAAAATATGATAAAAGTGGGGGAGGAAACAGGAAATTTAGAAAAGGTTTTAAATGTCTTGGCTCTTCAGATGGATAGAGAACATGAGTTAAAATCAAAAATAAAGGGAGCCTTAATTTATCCAGCCGTAATAATTTCAACTATGATTGGAATTGGAATTTTAATGCTGGTAATGGTCGTCCCGAAGTTAGCTGAAACCTTTAAAGAATTAAACGTTGAATTACCAATAACTACCCAAATAGTTATTGGGATGGCAGATTTCTTAACCTATAAATGGTATTTGGTAATTATCATCTTAATTTTTGTAATCCTTCTTTTTCGGCAGATTTTAAGAAGTAAGAGGGGGAAAGAAATAATAGATAATCTCTTTTTAAAACTCCCAATTATCTCTCCAATCATTAAAAATACCAATTCTGCCTATACAGCCAGAACCTTGAGTTCTTTAATCTCAGCTGGCGTTAACCTGCCAAGGTCCTTAGAAATTACTTCCGGAACCCTAGGCAATATTTATTATAAAAATATCTTGCTTCAAGCAGCCGAAAAAGTTAGAAAAGGAGAAAAATTATCTGAGATTTTAAAGGTTTATCAAAATATTTATCCCTCAACTTTAGTCCAGATGATTGAAGTTGGGGAAGAGACTGGTGAAACTTCCAATATCTTAGCTAAATTAGCTGATTTTTTTGAAGCCGAGGTCTCCAATACTACCAAAAATTTAGCTTCAGTAATTGAGCCTATCTTAATGATTATTATCGGAGCCATAATTGGCTTTTTCGCTGTCTCTATGATTCAGCCGATGTATTCAATGTTAGGAGCCATAAAATAATGCCAATTGCAAACTGTAAATTAGAGATTATAAATCAAAAAGGATTCACTCCCATTGAATTTTTTCTAATTATTGGGATTATCGGAATTCTAAGTTCAATTACCGTTACGGGATTTAGAACTTATCAACCGAATATGCAGTTGTCAGAGACAGTACGAGATTTAGTCAGCGACCTTCGTTACTCCCAACAATTGGCAGTTACTGAACAAATTGAGCATGGGATTCGTTTTTCTGTCACCGAGAGCAAATATCAAATCATCAAATACGGAACCCCTGAAGAAGTTATTAGAGAAAAATATCTCCCAGAAAAAGTTAGTTTTCAGGCAGTTTCGGGCTTAACCAACAATGAAGTGAAATTTATCCCTTACGGAGCAGTGAGGCAGCCCGGTACCATTACTCTGATTAACACCAAAAACACCACCACAACTATTGACGTTAGGTCTTCCGGTTTTGTGAAAATAATAAAGTAAAATGATAAAGTCAAAAATAAATAATTTTTTATCAAAAGGATTTACCCCGCACCACTTTTTAGATTCAATCTTTAGGATTGGTCGGAAGAATAAAAGTAATAGAAAACCAAAAAGTCTTGGAGGTATTTGTATAAAAAGTGGTGCGGGGTTTACTCTAATTGAGTTATTGATAACGATTTTTATTTTGACAGTTGGAATTGTGGCAACAATACATATGTTCCCAATGGGTAGCTGGATAGGAAAATCAGCCCAAATGGCAACTGTGGCGGGTCAGTTAGCTGGAGAGAAAATCGAAGAAGAAATTTCTAAATCATATGAAGAAATTTCACTGGGTGAAACTATTGAAAATTACGGAACAATCTCTGGTTTTCCTTCCTATAAAAGAATGACAGAAATAACCTGCCATGACCCAAATGGCGGAATATCTCCCAATTGTCCCGAAACAGGAATAAAGAAAATTAAAGTAACTGTATTTTGGAGGTCCCCCATTAGAATATCTCCGAAAGCAGAAATTGTTACTTTTATTACTAATAAATAGATACCATGCAAAAAAATTATTTTCAATCTGGCTTCACTTTTACTGAACTTTTGGTAACCTTAGCTATTTTTGTTTTAATCAGCGGAGCAATCTATGGAACTTTTAGCCTCAACCAAAAGAGTTATAGAGAAGGAGAAAATTTAGCCGAGATTACCCAAAATGGCAGAGTGACTTTGGAAAGAATAACCAGAGAAATCCGCCAGGCAGAAGAGATAGTAACCGAGCTTTCCGACGATGAATCAGGCGCTACCAGTACAATTTTATTTCAGGATGGTCATGATATAACCACTATCCATTATATTCATTACTTCAAACAGGGAACGGATATTAAAAGAGAGGTCATTGCTTATTATTTTTCCGGAGACCCAAGCCACTTTGTCCCCTGGGATGCAATTCCTCCGCAAGGACAGCAAAAAATAGCCACAACAACCAGCGAATCTGTAATAATAGGAGAATATGTAAAAAGTTTTGGGCTTTGGAGTTCACCGGTTGTTAATATCTCGCTAACTTTAGAAAAAGCCGGAAAAGAAATCAATCTTAAGACTAAAATTTTTGGACGAAATCTTTGATTATAACAGTTAACCCCCCCCACCACTTTATGTGGATTTCCGAATAGTTTATGACTTTGTTTTAAAACAAACTTTGTAAAATTTATTTTTGAAGTCCGTATAAAGTGGTGGGGGGTTCAAAAATGGAAAAAACATCAAACCAAAAAGGACAGTTGATAATTCTTGCCACTTTGATTTTGGGGATATTACTTTTTCTCGGTTTTTATTTTTTAAGTTTTACCGTAACCGAGCTGAGGATTTCGGAAAGCCAAACCGTAGGGAGCCAAACTTATTATTTAGCTGAAGCAGGAATTAATACAGCCATCTGGAAATTAAAAAATGATGCTACAGAACTAGATGGAGATGTTCCCTGGGCAACCTGTTTTGTTACCTCCACTGCTTCCTGCGTTAACTGTAATAATTGGTCAAGTATCTTTACCACCAGTACTGATGTCTTGATACCAAACAGCACTATTACCGTTACTATCAAAAATTCTGAATGCGGCAGGGGTGAAGTAACCGTTACCTCAACCATAGCTCTTCCTGGGGGGAAGACTGCCAAAAGAGTAGTTAAGACGAAAGTATTTAAGGCCATCGGAAGCCTAACTGCCAAAAGCGTTTTATTTGCTGGTTCTGACACAAAGGAAAGTTTGTTAGAGGACGCTAAAACTTATGTTTATAGCGGGAATATTGCTATCCGGGGCAATTTTAGGGTTAACGATGGCACTTTAAAGGTTTATGATGATCCTGACCCTGATAGTCAAACCGGTTTAATTTTAGTAGGAAATAAAATTTATGTTACAGGAAGTCCAATAACAGCTTCTTCCACTTGCTCCACCAGTACTTGTGGGCCCTTTTGTCCAACCGATGGTTATTGTCCTATTTTGGGAGGGGGTTGTCCCTGTACAAAATTACCTTCTCTTCCAACAGTAGATTTTAATTCAACTTCATCCTCTTCTTATTATCAGAAAGCTAAAACTGCTCAAGAAAATGGCCAATGCGAAGTTGAAGGAAAAAATAAATATGGAAATACTCTTTTTACAACCTCTACTTGTATTTTTAATTATGATAAATTTAAAAATCTTTTAGACCAGATAGGCACAGGAGGAACCCTAACCCTAAAACACAAATCTTCTCTCAATGCTACATCTACTTATTATATAAAAGGAGGAGGATTTAATTTAATAGGAGGAAGAAATTTAAAAGTAAATGGAGCTTTAGTGGCTGAAGGTACTGTGAATATAGGAACAGATTTTTACGGGTTTTGGTGCTCGAATGGTTGGAGCCGACTTACTATTTATCATCCAACTAGTACCCCTTCTGGATTATTCACCACAGGCAAGATATATTTTGGGCCATGTGCCACCAATCCTTTTGAAGAAGAACCCACAACAATAACCGGACTGGTCTATGCTTTAGACGAATTAAATATTGAGGATATTGAGGGTGAATATAAAATAACTGGAGGAATAATTACTAATAAATTTTCGATCCACGCAAAGAACTACGACCTCTATGTAGACGATGATATAATTAGAGAGGGGATATGGGGAGGACCGAAACCTCCGGGAGAAACAAAACCACCTTTTTCACCAATAGTCACAATAGAACACTGGGAAGAAACTTATTAAATATATGTTGGAGTTATTCACCTTAAAAACCGAAGCTTTTGGATTAGATATTTCTGATTTATCTTTGAAGATTGCGAAACTTAAAAAACGAAAAAACTCCCTTCGTTTAGTTTCTTTTGGTGAAGAAAAAATAGAGCCAGGAATAATTAAAGAAGGAGAAATTAAAAATGAGGAAAAATTAGCTGAGATTATCAAGGTAGCATTAAGAAAAGTTAAAGGAGAAAAATTAAAAACAAAATATGTTGTTGCCTCTTTACCTGAAGAAAAAGCCTATTTGGAGGTAATTCAACTTCCTCGACTTTCGGAAGAAGATTTAAAATCGGCAGTAATCTATGAAGCTGAAAATTATATTCCCTTACCATTAGAAGATATTTATTTGGATTATCAAATTGTCCCTCCTTTAAATTTAGACCACTTTGATGTTTTAATTGCTGCTCTCCCCAGAACAACAATTGACCCCTATTTATCTTCTTTGAAATTAGCCGGGCTCCAGCCAATTGTCTTTGAAATTGAGTCTTTATCAATAATCAGAGCTTTAATAAAAAATGGTTTTTCTCCTTCACCAATTCTTTTAATTGATTTGGGGGCAACTAAAACCAGTTTAACTATTTTTGCTGGCAATAGTTTAAGATTTACTGCTTTTATACCTATTTCTTCTCAACTTTTTACCAAACTCATTTCCCAGAATCTAAAAGTAGATTTTAAAGAAGCTGAAGAATTAAAGATAAAATATGGATTGGAAGAAAAAACAGGAGGTGAAAAAAAGAAGAGTAAAATTTTTGAAGCCCTGATTCCAGCTTTAGTTGATTTAACCCAGCAGATTAAAAAATATTTAGATTATTATCAAACTCATGCCTCCCATGAACATTTGCCACCTGAAAATAGTAAAAAAGTTTCCAAGATTTTACTTTCAGGCGGCGGAGCTAATTTAAAAGGACTGCCGGAATTGCTTTCTTTGGAATTAAAATTGCCGGTTGAAATCGCTAATCCCTGGTTAAATATCTTAACTGAAGGTAAAAAGGAAACAAAAGACCTAACATTTGAAGAATCATTAAAATACACCACAGCTATTGGTTTGGCTCTGAGAGGCCTTGAAGAAAAATGATAAACCTATTACCAATACAACAAAAAATAGAGCTTTTGAAAGAAAGGAGATTAAAACTGATTTTAATTATAGGAATTTTATTTTTATCTTTTTTAGTTTCTTTTGCTTTAATTTTATTCTCAATTAAAATTTATATTTTTAAAGATTTGGAGATTCAAAAAGTTTTTCTGGAGGAAAAGAAAAAAGAACTTTCTTTTAATCAAAACTTAGAAAAAGAAATAAAAGATTACAATCTTATTCTTGCTGATTTAAATAATTTCTATCAGAGAAAAGAAAAAAGCGATTTACCAAAAATTTTAGAGAAAATAGCTAACCTTCTTCCTAAAAATATTTATTTAACTAATCTCACCTTGAGAGGAGAGGGTAAAGAAAAACCAGTTATTTTTCTTTCCGGATTTTCTCCTAATCGCGAAAAATTGGTTGAACTAAAAGATAATCTTGAGAATGAAAAAGATTTATCTGATATTTATTTTCCACCAGAAAATTGGATGAAAGAAACTAATATCAATTTCAATATCAGTTTTAAATTAGAAATATAATGATTTTAAAAAAGAAAATCAATTTATCATTAGCTGTTTTCCTTATTTTGACCATTTTTTTGATTTCCTTTTTAATTTACCCAATTTATAAGGATATTAAAATTAATTCCAGAGAAATAATCTTGCAAAAAGAGAAAATAGCTTCTTTAGAAAATGAAATCGAAAACCTCGAAGAATTTAAAATAAATTATCGCCAAATTAAGCCAAATTTAGAAAAAATTGAAACCTTGTTTGTTAATTCAGGGGCGCCGGTAGGTTTTATCAGTTTTTTGGAAAAAAATTCCAAGGACAACAAAGTTTCTATCGAGATTTCTCCTTCTTTAACAATAGAAACAACTAAAACACCTTGGTCATCAATGACTCTCCAGGCAAAGACCATTGGTTCTTATTCTAATTTTCTAAAATTCCTTGAGAAATTGGAGTCCAGCCATTATTTAATTGAAATTCAGAATTTAAGCATCACTCGATTAGCTGAAGCAGAATTAAGGACACAAGGATTTTCTTTAGGTGATATCAAAACTGATTTTTCATTAAAAGTTTTCACTAAATAAAATGAAAATTCCAAAGTTGAAAATAGAAAAAATTAAAGATTTTTTTAAAAAACTGCCTCTGGCCCTGGCTGAAAAAGCTTTTTTGAGTTTTTTAGGATTGTTTCTTTTGGGCTCAATTTTTGGTGGCTTTATTTTTTATAAATACAGTGTTTTAGCAAACAAAGCTGAACCTCAAACTGTTGAAACTCAACTTCAATTTAGAGAGAAAACTTATCAAGAAATTTTGAAAATTTGGCAGGAAAAAGAAGAAAGGACTGAAACAGCCGAATCTAAAGAATATAAAAACCCATTTAAATAAATCCCACACCACTTTATACGGATTTTCTAATAAGTTATTCTTTTGGGTTTAAAACATAACTGGGAATTTCTTATTTGGGAAGTGTGCCTAAAGTGGTGGGGGATAAATCCCCCACCACTTTATACGGACTTCCAAAACAAATTTTACGAAGTTTGTTTTAAAACAATATTATAAAATATTCGGAAATCCACATAAAGTGGTGAGGGATAAACTTGATTCGTTTTTAAATTTAAGTTAAAATAGGTTTGATTATTCGATAAAGTAGTCCTACAGGTCCTTTTTCGCCCCCATAGTTCAATGGAAAGAATAGGACCCCTCTAAGGTCTAGATCGAGGTTCGACTCCTCGTGGGGGCACCCTAAATCGACTTTGTCGATCGGGTGCCCTAGACTGACTTCGTCGATCGGGCACCCGACGGTTCAATTACTGTTTAGGGTGTCCGACAGTTCGATTACTGTCTAGGGCATTGGCTAATGTGGGGTAAAAATTTATGAAAAATCAAAAATTTATTTACTTCTCTTTATTTTTAATTATCTTTTTAGCAAGCTGGCTATTACTTCCCCAGATTTCTTTGGCTAGTGAATATAAAGCTGATGGTAAAACAGTGATTTATGATGGATTAGTACCTTGCGGTAGATATCTAAATGTTAATGGTGTATCTACCTGGGTGCCTTGTCAGCTCTGTCACCTTTTTATAATGTTTAAGGGAATCATAGATTTTCTTTTATTTAAGATTATTCCGCCTTTAGCAGTTTTAATGTTAGTTATTGGCGGAGCAATGTATATTGGAGCGGTTTTTGAATTTTTGCCTGGCGGACCTAAACTTTTAGGTCAGGCAACTCAATTAATAACTTCAGTCGTCATAGGTCTGGTTATAATCTTTGCTTCCTGGTTAATAGTTAATGTCTTCTTTATGCTAATTGGGGTGGCTAGTTGGACGACTCTACAAACTGGCTGGTTTCAAATTAATTGTCCGATAACAATACCTTAAAATTGCCCTCATAACTCAACTGGTAGAGTAATAAATTTAAAATAAAATGAATAAATTGAGATACCCTCAATTAAAGTTGAAGGCAATTAAACTTAGGAAGAAAGGATTAAGCTATGGTGAAATAAAAAGAGAAGTAAATGTTTCTAAAAGCACTTTAAGTCTATGGTTAAAAGTTATCCCTTTAACTCTCAAACAGAGAAAACGTCTTTATACAAATCAGATTCTGAATATGACCAAGGGACCACAAAGCCAGAAAGAAAGGAGGAAAAGGGAAATTAAAGAGATTCTTAAAGAGTCAGAACAAGAAATCCAACTTCCTATTTCTTTCGAAATTTACCAACTTATAGGTGCTTTTCTCTATTGGTCTGAAGGAAGTAAAACTAGTGGTTTTTGTTTTTCTAATTCTGATCCACATTTCGTACTTTTTATGGTAAGGTGGCTTAAAAGAGTATTTGAAATTTCTCCAAAAGAGTTGAAGTGTTGGCTCAATATTTACTCCCAACAAAATGATTTAAAAATAAAACAGTTTTGGTCAGAATTAACTGGAATCCCGCTCGAAAATTTTGGCAAAAGTTTTATTAAACCTCAAAATAAAGGGTTCAAGAAAAATAACCTTTATTATGGAACAATAAAAGTTAAAGTTCTTAAAGGAACAGATATGCGCTATCGAGTTTTCGGTTGGATAAAAACCGTTTTGAAAGATGTGGCACCTGAAGTAGAATTAAGACAAAAGGAATGGAAATCATTAAAAGAAACCTCTCGACCAGTAAATATACCTAACGCCCCCATAGCTTAATTGGCAAAAGCTACCGGCTCTTAACCGGAAGAGTGCAGGTTCGAGTCCTGCTGGGGGCACAACGTAATAAATTTGCAAGGCAAATTTAAACATTGTTGGAACGTTTAAATTTTTAAAAAATTTATTACGTCCCACAATAAAAATTCAAAATTTAAAATTTAAAAAGCAAAATTATATGGTGGCTATGGTGTAGTGGTAACACTGCTCTCTGTGGAGGAGCCGTCGCCGGTTCAAATCCGACTAGCCACCCCAATAAAAAACAGCTAAAAAGCTGTTTTTCAATATATTGATTTCCGAAATCAATAAATTACTCTTTTTCTTTTAATTTTATTTTTATATTTAGTTCTTTGCCTTCTCTGAGAATTTTTAATGAAATCTCATCTCCGATTTTCTTTTGCTGTAAAATATCAGCTAAAGGAGTTTCTTTGGTAATCTTTTTTCCGTCGCATTCTAAGATTATATCATATTCCTTTAATTTGGCTTTCTCAGCTGGCGAACCTTTAATTATGGCACTCTCGCCCAGACTCTCTCTGACAATTAAGGCTCCGAAATTAACCGGCAGTTTATTGGCCTGGGCTATTTCCTGGTCTAAAATGAAATATCTTATTCCTAAAAACGGCCTGATAATCTTTCCTTCTTTTATCACTTCCTCTAAATCTTTTTTGGCATAATTGATGGGTATGGCAAAACCAATGTTCTGGGCTCCCATAACCATGGCCGTATTAACTCCAATTGCCTTTCCCTCCATATTAACTAAAGGTCCGCCTGAATTTCCAGGATTGATGGCGGCATCAGTTTGAATTAAACCTCTTAAACTGGTTGTCTGAAATGGCATGCCACCATAAGCTGTAATTTTTCGACTCAATCCCGAAACAATGCCAGCTGATAAAGTATCTTCAAATTCTCCTAAGGGATTTCCAATAGCTAAGACCGTTTCTCCCAATTCAATTTTGGTTGAATCACCCAATTCCAGATAGGGAAGATTCTTTCCTTCAATTTTCAAAATGGCAATGTCAATTAAAGGGTCTTTGGCTAAAATTTTGGCTGGATATTTTCTTTTAGGGCCCAAAATTACAGTATAATTTGCCTTTGGGTCAGCAACCACGTGATTACAAGTAATGACATAACCATTAGAGGAACCAATGAAACCTGAACCTCCACCAATCTTTCTCATCTCTTTTTTACCCTTCTCAATTTGGGGGATAATGAATTGTTGTTCGCCAAAGG
>Ga0315296_10002662_pt1 | contig 15169 bp, 14 predicted proteins | sample YL17G14_18_MG_FD_203921 | JGI IMG/M metagenome (GOLD analysis project Ga0315296, IMG submission 203921) | Sediment microbial communities from Yellowstone Lake, YNP, Wyoming, USA - YL17G14_18 | ecosystem: Environmental > Aquatic > Freshwater > Lake > Sediment | place: USA: Wyoming | collected... | reverse complement strand
CAGTCAAAGTAGCAAATATACCTGTGAACCATGTATAAGCTAGAGCAGCTAACGCTACAGTTATCATAAGTATCAAAATTATTGCTATTACGGTTGATACACCTTTCATCTTCTTTTCACCGTTGTTTCTAGTTTGTCGTAAAGATCAGTTAATACGTTAACCGTGTACAACTGAACCATTATCATTGCTAATATTAACGCATTTGTGAATAATAAAAGTTCTGTTGGTCTCATTGCAAATGCTGTGAACATTATCAATATTACCAATGTCAATATTATTTGCACAACTACTGTTACTGTTCTCACAAATAATTTAAATCTCATTTTAAGCCTCCCTTCTTAATTTCATGCCAGGGTAAGACGCCAAAATTTGTGAAACGGGCGTACCCCCTCTTAACTTTCTGTTTATGCTATCCAATTGTTCTAAAACAGCCTGGTTATTGTCTATGAGTTTTTGATTTTGTTCAACAAGCTTTTGCAACTGTTCTGTCACAGGTCTGAATGTTTCAGGACCTGGAGGTGATATCTCTTCTTTCCCTGCAGCCTCTACCAAGGATATAAAGTTCTTCATAGTTGTTGTTAAATCATCTATCTTTGGTGGTAGTTTTGAGAATTCATTTCTCAACTCTGCATTTGCTTGTATCACATCATTAACAATTTTTTGATTGCTCCTTATCAGCTCTAATATTTGATTTATCAAGCTTTGCAATTGTGGTACTGTTCCGGCTTGTTCTATTCTTTCCATTCTCTTTTCTAATTTTTTTAGAGGGGTTACAGGTATTATTTCATAACTTTCTTCTGTTTCTTCCTCTGGCATAAGTATAGTTTTACCAAACTGCTATATAAATCTTTTAGATTTTATTATGAACATGTTACTATTTGATCCATTGAACCTGCTGGTGCTGAAACAGTTATTGTTCTGGAAGTTGCGTCACCAGTTGCTGTCCAGTTAAACTCACCAGAAACTTGGCCAGGCGTTAATGTCGCTTGTTCTATATTTGGAGTTGTTGTAATTCTTGTTCCACCAATAAATGCAGCTAACTCGCCAGCTACAATATTATATGTAGCACCGTCATGTCTTATTGTAAATTTAACTACATCAGGTGAACCTGAACAACTTGCTGCAACAAAAGAGATTCTTTTATCTAATCTTTCAGTAACTGCTGCTGTTCCTGCTGTAGCACCTCTTGTAGTTGTTGTGAACAAACCAACTGCAAATGTATATGTCAAGCTTATCAATGCAACAACTATTATAACTATCAATATCATTGCCAATATTGTGGATATTCCTTTCATTTTATAAACCTCCTACTAAGAATTGTAGAAGAAGTAGTATTTAAAAATATTTAAAAAGGGAAAAGGGAAAATTAATATTCTTCTCCCATTTCACCAGAAGGCATTTTAGGAGCTCCGCCTTTTTCTAATTTACCAGCAGATATTATATCATCTATTCTCAATATCATTTCAGCAGCTTCTGCAGCAGATTTTATTGCCTGAGTCTTAATTTTCAAAGGTTCTATAACACCTTGTGATTTCATATCAACTATTTTCCCTGTGTAAACATCAACTCCATAAGTATATTTTTCCTCTTCATGTGCAGATCTTATTCCAACTAATATATCTATAGGATCTAAACCAGCGTTTTCAGCCAATGTTCTAGGAATTATTTCCATTGCTTCTGCAAATGCCAAAATTGCTAGCTGCTCTCTACCTGAATAACTTTGTGCAGATTCTCTTAAACCTTTAGCAACAGCCTCTTCAGGAGCACCTCCACCTGCGACAACTTTACCAACTTCTAATGCAGAACTTATAGATCCAATAGCATCTTCCACAGCTCTTTCGACTTCATCCACAACATGCTCTGTTCCTCCTCTTATAAGAAGAGAAACTGCTTTTGGATTTTTGCATTCTCTAACAAATATCATTTCTTCTCCACCGATTTTCTTTTCTTCAACAAACCCTGCGAATCCTAAATCCTCTTTGCTTAAATCAGTAAGATTTGAAACAATTTTTCCTCCTGTTGCTCTTGCAAGTTTTTCCATGTCAGATTTCTTAACTCTTCTTGCAGTCAGAATTCCCTTTTTAGCTAAGTAATGCTGAGCTACATCATCTATTCCTTTCTGACAAAACATTACATTGCATTCAGAAGCAGCAACCTTTTCAACCATATTCTTCAATATCTTTTCCTCTTGTTCCATGAAGGTTTGCAATTGCTCGGGAGATGTTATTTGTATTTGTGCTTCTGTTTCCGTTTTTTCTATTTCTAAAGAAGTGTCTAATAAAGCTATTTTTGCATTTTTAACATGTTTAGGCATTCCTGGATGAACAACCTCTTTATCGATTATTATCCCTTTAATTAGTTCTGTATCCTCTGAAGAACCTCCTTGTTTTTTCTCGAGCTTTATATTGTCTTTATCAATCTCTATTTTGTTATCAACCCTTTCCATAACAGTTCTAACAGCATCAACAGAAAGTTTTGCCAAATGCTCAGACGCTCTTTCAGTGCTTTTGCCTGTCATGGCTGTTATTGCTATTTTCACAAGAGTATCAATATCCTCTGGTTTAATGTCTTCAGAAATATCTTCAAGAATTTTTAAGGCTTTTTCCCTAGCAAGTTTATAACCTCTTGTTATAACAGTAGGATGTATATCTTGATCTAAAAGTCCTTCAGCCTTTTTCAGTAATTCACCTGCCAAAATGGTTGCTGTTGTTGTCCCATCTCCTACTTCTTCATTAAGTGTCTTTGCAACCTCTACTAACATCTTAGCAGCTGGATGTTCTATTTGCATTTCTTCAAGAATTGTTACTCCATCATTTGTTATTACTATGTCTCCTAAATTATCAACAAGCATTTTATCCATTCCTTTGGGTCCTAGAACAGTTCTAATAGCATCTGCCACAGCCTTAGCAGCTGCTATGTTATTATGCTGTGCATCTCTTCCCAAAGTTCTTAAAGTTCCTTCAGGTAAAACTAGTATTGGTTGTCCTCCTAATTGGATTTGTCCATTTGTCATTTTATCACCTCATAAATTATATGTTAATTTTATGTATATGTAAGTATACTAAATATTTAAAGCTTTATTATTAGAATTAAATTGCTTTCTTAGCCTTTTTTATTAATTCTCTTCCACTCTCAAATTCTTCTAATTCTTTTCTCTGTATCACTGGTATTCCTGATATTTCTTCTTCCTTTGATTTTTCAGTTATAAGTAGAGCAGGCTTTTTTACAATGTTTATAAAATCTTTCAAATCAGCAGCTCTTCTTATCATTTTTCTCCTATTCACTTCTATATCAGATATTATCAATGCTTTTTCTTTAGCAAAAACATCTAGAGGAGATTGTTTTACAAAATCAGTTTTGAATCCAAGTTTTTCTAAATTCTTTCCGACTCTCTTTTCTAAAACATCTTCTGGTTTTCCGTGTTCTTCATATCTCTTGAATATTTCTATTGGTTGTATCATTTTTTTATTTAATATCTGTTCTAATCTCTCAGCTATTGTTAAAAGCATTCTCAATTGTTTTTTCTCATGCTCATAAATTACTTTTTTGTTTATTCCAACAGCCTCTGCCAATTCTCTTTGAGTTAAACCTTTTCTTTTTCTACTGTCCTTTAGAATTTCCGAATCAATCTCAACATATAAACCACCTTTGTCTCTGTATATCTTCGGGAAAATATTGTTACAAACCAAATCTTCAAACGTTTTTAAAGAAACTGTAGGCATCTCAAATCTTTCATAGACTATTCCTGATTTTAATTTTTCTACATTCGTTTGTAAACCAATTAGCATAGGATGAGCATCTAGATTATTAGAAATTATTTTAAGGTTTTTTGATTGCTCTTCTTGAAATGAATCTATATTTAATAAAGTTTTTAATAGTAATAAAACATCTTTTTTAGCTGCAATATCAAAACAACCATGATACCCGCAAGTAACATAATCGCTCTTTTCTAAAAAGTTTAGAACCTGTTCTTTTATATCTAGCATATTTTTAAATTAATCTGCATAGAATAAATTCTTAATGGGCGGGTAGCTTAGCCTGGTAGAGCGCCAGTCTTATAAAATGACGTTAGTCATTTTTCTTGACTGCGTTCTGTAAATACTGGAGGTCGAGAGTCCGAATCTCTCCCCGCCCACTATGATTTTTTAGAAAAATTATGATTTCTTTGTTAGGTCAACAAATGATCTTTTACTTCTCTTTAACAGTTTCCACTGTTTTAATTCTGGAGGTATTTCTTGAGTTTCAGAAACATATGTTGTTTGAGGGATACCTAACACATCACGTTCATACCCTTTAAAAATATTTTCTTCATTTATTTTGCTTGAATTTGGTGATGAAAAATGAGGTGGTGCAATAGTTCCTAAAAATTCACTTAATACCTCATATCTAGTCTTATCTATTTTAAATGTTGAAAGTCTATTTGATTTAACTCTTTTATCTCTACTCATAAAATTTTGTATGCCTAGAGAAAGAAATACTTGTCTAACTCTTTCTTCATCATCTGTTTCAACTCTAAAATAATAATTATGGTCACGACTTAATCCTCCAGGTTCTTTTCCTTCTATTATATATTCTCTACCATTACATTTGAAAGAAGATATTGGTGTGAAACGAGGTCTAAAAGAACTTACAAAATTTGAAAAATATTTTTTTAGGTTTACCACTGAAATCACATAATAAATAACAAAATTAATTTGTAGAATAGGCTTATAAAATTTTCTATAAAACAAACCAATAATTCATTTAAATGACTTTTTATTATCATTAATTATTTGTTAGAAACAAAATCATTATTTTTTATATGTTATAAGTTTTAATGATTTCTATGGACCGGTGGTCCAGCGGTCTAAGACGCTGAGGAAGAAATCTTCCGCGGAACCCTTACAAGGCAGAAATCGCAAGTTCAAATCTTGCCCGGTCCACTCTTAATTTTTAAAGGTATAATTTTTATGAATTCAGAATTACAAACAGTTGATAAATTTATTTGAGCACGTTCTCTAAATTTTCCATTTAGTTTTATTTTATCTTTATATGGACCTAAAAAATTAAAATTATAAAATTTCTTTGTTAGAAGTTTAATCTCATTTAAAAAATTATAATTTTTACCAGTCATCATAATTCCAAATCTACATTTAGAAAAATATCCATCTGTATCAAATAATCCGGCTATAAAATGCTTGAGCATATTTCTATTTCTAAAAACAGTTGGTATATGCAAATTAACTTTCTTCTTAGGTTTAATTTTAATAAACTTTGTAAAATATAGCCAAACCAACTTATTGTTTATTTCAAGAATATAACAGTTCTTATCTTTTTTTCTATATATTTTACCACTATAGTTAAAATTTTTCAATAAAATTCTATTTAATTTTAGTAAGAAATTTTCAGAAGAATTATAAACTTTTAACTTTGTTCTAGGATATTTTGATGTTTTTCTTTTTATCAAAGTTAAATTACCATCTCCAAAAACTACACCACTTAAATATGCAATATCTGAATTTAAATTTGGTATGCTTATTTGAAAGGGTGATCTTCTAACACATATTAAATTTGATTTTATTTGAAATTCACTTCCTAATATTTTAGGGTCAAAAATAATAAGAGGCGTCATAAAGACTAAAAACATAAGTAAAGATATAAAAGTCTTTTACCACTATTAGTAGTGATTATGGGCTGGTAGATCAACGGAAGATCGCTTCCTTGGCAATATAAACCAATGTGGAAACTATTTAGCCATAAGAGGTTTCGGGTTCGAATCCCGACCAGTCCATTAAATAAAATAATTTATTACAACTTCTATTATCCCAGCAATAATTAGAATTATAATAGAAACCACCAAGAGCGCTAAAATTGTTAAGAAACAAAGGAAAAAGATAAACTTATAATTTATTTTCAAACTTTTCTAGGCTTATACACATAAGTTCTTCCTCTCCCAATTTCTACTACTTCTCCTTTCGGTATTGATCTAGAAACATATTTAGCCATTTCTTTTTGAGCGTCAGACAAAGCTTTTTCGTGACTATCTCCCAATTCTATTACCAATATAGAATAAATAATTCACGTATTTAAACTTTTTGTTTTATTCACTACAAAAATTGAGTTAAAATAATAGACCTGCTATTCCACCTAAACCCAGCAACTTTTCTCCGGCATTATGTTTTGAAGAAATAACCGTTATTTTTACTTTCATCCTATCTGCTAGATCTAAAACTTCTTCATATTCTCTAATCTTCTCATCAGAAATCAAAAGCAAACTAACTACTCCAGATTCTACTGCTTCTCTAGTTTTTTCCAATCCATAAACAGCTTTTCCACTACACCCTATAGCCTCTAAAAGATTCTCTACAGCTTTAGTCTCTTCTGCTACTCTAGAAATTTTAGTTAATTTCTCTAACAAACCTTTTTTTAATAATTCCTGTAAGCCTAAGTTTCCTGTTTGAAATGTAGAATCAATTATTATTTTTTCTAAAAGCTCTTTTTCCCTCTCTTTTATCAACTTTTGAGCATCATCCTTCGCAAATGCTGGTCCTGCTAAAATTATTATTTTAACGTTTTCAGACTTGCTTTTCAATATTTTAAAAATATTTTCAAAATATTCTTTTTGTTTTGCCTCTGTTTTTTTGGTTTCAAACCTCTTTCCAGATGCCTCAGAATCTAGATGGATTAGATGTTTATATCTTTCTTTTAAAAGATAGAAGTCAGCTTCAGTCTCGTCTAAAATACATATAAGAATTGGCTCTGGTTTTCTCTCTGCAGCTTTTATCCTATCTATTTCCCAAGACTTCCAAATCTTTTCTATTTTCAAGAACTTGCCAGGTTCAACCTCTATTGTATGATATCCTTTTTCTACATCCTCAGGGGCCTCTACAATCTTTCCAGTTAACCTTAATTTTTCTGTTAAATCTATTTTTTCAACCTGGATTTTTAGAATAACCTCTCTCCTTCCGGTCTTTGCCCTTACCAATTCTCCTTCTCTTCTTATCTTTACGCTTCTAGGAGACTTAGCAGTAACAAAACTTCCTGGAATTATCACTTCTTTCAATATTTCCAAATCCTCTTGTGTCTGAGGTGTTATTTTTCCAATGTTATGTTTTAAATCAAATGAAGACCTCATGAGAATATTTTTATGCTTATCTCTTTAAATATGATTTATGCCAGAGTTTGTTCCAATATTGATAGCAGCAGTATTGTGTTTGATAGTTCTTCTAATGGCTTTTGGAGGAGGTCTTGTATCTCCTGAGCAAAGAGTAAGATTAAGATCTAGTAGAACAATATTTTTAGGACAGGATTTCACTATAACTTATTCTGCTGGTGAAAAAACTGTTGCTAGTTTGGGTGGAGAGGTCTCTAGAGGAGTATTTTCAGGAATTGGAGATAAAACAATTGATTTTCAGGTTCCTGATATTGCTGATGTCTCTGAAGGTATGATAAAACTTAAAATATGGAATACAAATCATTATGGAAATCTGATTATTAGCATTAATGGGAAAGAAATTTATAGAGGATTTCCAAATATTGGTGAAAAGATAATAAGCTTTGGTGGAAATATTTTAGAACCTAGTAATACTCTAGAGATTAAAGCAGAGACCTCGGGTTGGAAATTCTGGGCACCTACAACATATATCTTTGATTTGAATGTTTTTGTCAATTATTTGGGTAGAAAGACTAAAAGCTTTACCTTTGATATTTCTGAGAATGAATTTATCAATACAAACAGGGCAAGACTTTTGATATTTGGGGCAAGAGAAGGAAGAGGCAATATTAATGCGAGATTAAATGGTATCGAGATTTATTCTGGATTGACAACAGTTTATACAGACTTTTCTGTGGATGCTCTTAAAGTTGGTAATAATACTTTGGATTTGTCAACAGAGCCTAACACAACTTATAACATTTCTTCTGCTCAGATTGTCCTTTTCTTTGGCTGATAGATTAATATATCAATTTTCATATTTAGTTTATAGAAAAATAATAGGTTAAAGTATGGGAATTATAGGTAAAATTAGAGAATTTTTTGTAGGTATCCCTCATGAAGAATACAGAGGTCAAATATTTGTTAAGCCTAAGTGGGTAAGATGTTATCATTGTGGAAATTTAGTAAATCTTTATGCTCTTGATAATTGGAGATGTACCTCTTGTAATTATGATGTAAGACGAGCAGCTGAAGAATTCGAAAGAAGGGAGAGAGAAAAAGAAATTCGTGGAGCTGAAAGAAGGGAAAGAGAAGCAGGTGCAGAGAAGATTTTAGAAGCTGAAAGAGCTGAAAGATATCCATTAAAATATCCTCCTCCTGTACCTCCAATGGGAGAATTTTTAAAGAGAGTAGAAAAAGGAGAAATGCCATCGCTAAAACCAAAACCTATAAATTGTTTAAGGTGTGGTTTACCATTTGACAGAACTTTAACTACTTGTCCAAATTGCGGAAATTTTAATCCTTTACTTTCTCATGAAGCAGCAGCCGAAGAAGCAGCAGTTAAACAATCAAAACAAATTAAAGAAGGACTAACTATCTTGCAAAAAAGAGCAGAAAGAGAAACTAGAAAATTCACGCCACTAACTGAAAGAATGCCAATACCTCAATTAGGACCATTGGTTGAGATGGCAGAACAAAAACCGCCTTCTAGATGGACTAGAGCTACTGATAGGTTAGGAAAAGTACCATATTTAGGTAAAGCAGCAGGAGCCATGTCTCCTTACACTTGCCATTCATGTGGAGCTCCTCTCCATAAAACTATTACTGGCAAATATATCTGTTCAAATCCAAATTGCCCTTACTCAGGTATAGAAAGAAAAGCAGAACATATAGAAAAAATGCATAGTTCAAAGATTTCAAGATCAGCAATTTTTATGGCTTTGGGAGTAATTCCTCTGATATTTCCAGGAGGTACTGCGGGTTTAGTATTCATGTTTGGTATTTGGGCTATGGTTTTAGACTTGTATTTCCCTCATAAACCAAGAGGAAATAAAGCTGCAATGTTTTTAAAAGGATTTGGGAAAACAATATCTTATTTATTATTTGCTTTTGGTTTCTTTTTGTTAAATCTAATCTTTCCTTCACTTATTATACTATTTTTAGGATACTATAGTTTTCCATCTGGAATAGCAGATATAGAAGGATATAACATAGTTCAGGGTGGTTTTAAATCTATTATGGCAATTATTATGGCAGCTTTTACATTTATGTTTTTGGGAGGACCAGGAGACTTCAAACTAGTTTTAACTCTTTTGATAGTTGCTTTCTTTTTCACAATACCTTCAGCAGTAGGTGAGATAGTCACTTTAGTAATTTTTGTTTCCGCCTCTATAGTTGCTCTATTTTTAGGAGCCGGTTTACTTGGTGCCCCACCCCAATCTATTATAGGCTTAGTGTTGATAGTTGTTAGTTTACTTTTTTATATGTTTAGTAAACTTGGGGAAAAAGAAAAACAACAGAAAGAAGAGAGGGAGGAAAAAAGGAAAAGGAAAGAGGAGGAGGAAAAACAGAAAAAGTTAGAACTTGAAGAGAAAGAGTTAGAAGAAAAAGAGAAAGAGGTATCAAAGAGAGAAAGAAAGGCCACACTAAAAATAAGAGAAAAAACTTTAGAAGAATTAGAAAAAGAAGAAACTGAGGAGAAATAAATGGCAGGAGAAACTCATAAAGGTCTTGCATATATAGCATATATTTTATTCATTTTTGGTCTAGCTATTATCACAATAACTTCTGGAACCATACCAATAACTTTATTGATATTTTTGATATTAGGTTCGATATCCGTATTTTCAGGAGTACCAATGACAGCAGATTCTAGATCTTATCTTGGTGTACCATTTATATTGCTATTTTTAATAGTTTTTTCAACACAATATCCAGCTATTTTGGGACAAGCATTCTTTGGGCAATGGTGGCCTCAGGTAGAAAATGTTGCTAGCACTACTTGGGAATATATAAGTCCTCTATGGGATCAAATGACATCAGGAATGAAAGATGCTTGGATGTTGTTAACAAATCCTGCACAATATTATAACATAATGATGCAAAAACAACAGGCAACAGCTAGTGTTGTAAAGACTGGAGGAACAATAAAATCAATAGAATTAACAAAATTTGATTTAATGACATCCTTAACAGGAACTTTAGAACCTATTTTAGATCCATTAATAGGTTCTATTGAACTCCAAAATCAGGGAGAGTTTGATGCAAATAAAATAGTATTGGATGTTTGGGCAAGCTGGAAAAATCCCAGCACAGGAGATATAAAAACGACAGGAACAATCAAAACATTATCATGCAGCTCTCCAAGTACTCAATCTTCTACTCCAGCTCAGAAGGTAACATGTTATTGGACTACAGATGTAACTTATCCTCAAGAAATGAAACTCTCCACATTTGTTTTCGATAAAAATTCTTGGACTTTAAGTGGAGTAGACGATCCCGACCTAGGGATATGTAGCTATACAGGACCTTTAGGCGATTGTAAAGAAAATAGTGATAGTTGCTGTAATAAACAAAATGCAACGTATGTTCATGGTGGTCAAATTGTCAATGTTAATGCTAATGTCACTTATGATTATAATGTTAATGTCTCTATACCTATTGAAGTCATAAATTTTGATCTTTATAGAAAATTGTTAGAGGGAAGACAAATAACATTACAAGAATTAACATCTCAATATACAGGAGGCCCTGTTAAAGCAACTATATGGAGTCAGAAACAACCTGTAAGAAGCGAAGAACTATCTTTGTTTGTCGCTTCTATTGTTAACGAAGGTGGAGGGACATTGAATAAAATTTATAATTTCAATATTTCAATACCAACAGACATAGTTGATGCAAACAAAGTTGAAATAATATCTAAAACATTTACAAACTGTAACATAGACACTTCTGATATTAAATATACAAAAATAAATTGTGACCACGATAAACCCATTGGTTCTCAAGAATACAAAAGAGTGTCATTTTTCGTAACACCTAAAAATGTGACTGATAGAAAAACAAGTCTGCTTGTAGGTTTAGCTCGTTATGAATATATAAAAACAAGTTCACAAAGTATAACAGTAGCTAGCGTCCCATGGCATTAATCTTTATATTTAAAAATTAAAATATAAAAGGAGATTTGATGAAAAAATTGATTTTTGGATTAGTTACAATTGTTTTAATTTCTGGATGCGTCGGGATGCCAGATATATTAAAAGGAATTTTTCCAGGTGCAGGACCTCAGGTAACAGAACTTCCTCCAGATTTGATAGTTATTCAAAACATAAACACTTTACCAATACCTCCAATTAACACAGGTGATCAATTTACAGTTTCTTTTGAAATAAAAAATCAAGACGAAATAAGAGATGTTTCAGGAAATGTCACAGTCCAGCTTTTTGATTATGGATTATGCAAACCCGATAAAAGTTCATTTACTCCTACTGGTTGGTCAGAATCTGGTGGAGTATATAATTATAATTTTAATGGTTTCGATCCTTTACAAACAGAGTTGATCGAGTGGACTTTCACAGCACCAAAAAGTGAGGAAATAGCTTATCTGAGCACTAAATGTCCTGTTAGGTTCAAGGTTAATTATAGTTCTTCAGCAACATCTCAAGTTGATATAAGTGTTATTTCTTCTACAAGATTAAAAGAACTACAGAGAACAGGTCAAACACCAACATACACTCCTGATCAAACTGTTGGTAGAGGGCCATTAAAAATTTATTTTGATTTTGGTACTTCATTTCCAGTAAAGTCTGGAAGTATTCTACCAGTTTATATAACAATAGAAGACAAAGGTTCAGGTCTTATAGAAGGTGGAGATCTTCCAAAAGGTAGTTTAAAACTTAATGTTAACACTTCAATTTTTACAATTGATCAATGTGATAAATTTGAGAAAGTTGATGATAGTGGTGTTAAAAACAATCAAACAATAACAATGATTAGAAAAAAATCTATTCCTCTTAAATGCTCATTTAGAACACCTTCTGTTGATATTGAAAAGACTTATCTCATTTCAGCAAGTCTAGATTATTCATACAGCATAACACAAGAGGTTAATGTCCAAATCAAACCTTAGATATATTTATCTACTAAATTCCAATATTTTTTATGCGATATTTATTATTGTTAGCAATAGTTTTTGTTTCTCTATGTACACAACTTCCAATAGAAATTCCATTCTTGACACCAGTTCAAGAATCGAGTCTTGCTCTAGAGGTAACAACAGACCCAAACTTATACCTAAAGGTAGAGACCCTCCCCAAAGAAGTTAAAGAAGGAAAAAACATTAGCATATTTTTTGAGATGAGAAACAAAGGCGATTCTATTTTGGAAAATATTAATCTTTATGTTTATGACCAATGCATTTTTTCAGATGGTAATAAGAAAACTATAAGTGTACTAAAGCCTGATAGAACCGAGAGATGGTCTTGGAGATGGAAAGCTGGGAATATAGAACTGCCAACAGATTGCAAGATAAAATTCAGAACAGATTATGAGAGCAATTTTTCATTGTTTCAAGATGTAGCTGTTCTAACAGAGTCAGAATACTATATCAAAGAGCAGGAAGGAACATTAGAGAGCATACCAATTTCATCATCCTCATCCTATAGTCCATTAAGTATTTCTGTTAGCTTTCTTGAAAAACAGCCATTCTTGGAGGAAGATGAAATAACAATGACAATAGGATATTCCTATATAGGAGATGGAATTATGAATGTTTCAGATATAACAATTGACATTCCAAATAATTTGCAATTTGTAAGTTGTAGCGATTATAATTATATTGTTACAGAAAGTTGTAAGGGAATAGCAACATCATGTTCGATATTTACAGATCCTATATTGTGTCCAAAACAAAAAGATTGTAGTTGGAAAGGATGTGACGGAACTGCTAAATCTTGTGATAGTTTAAATGAAACAGAATGTCCTAAACAAAAAGACTGTACATGGAATGCAACTTCTAATGCATGCGAAGGTACAGCAACCGTGTGCTCAGATTTAAGTAGTGCAGATTGTCCAAATCAGCAAGGATGCACATGGATAGGATGTGACGGAACGGCAACCCAATGTTCAGAATTAAAGGATTCAACATGTTCTTCTCAGGAAGGTTGCAGTTGGTTTTCAAAGAAAACACTTCAATTAAAAAGAAAACTTAATTTCATAAATAAAAGAGCTTCCCCATCAAACTGCAAATTCACTACAAAAGCGTCTCAACCAATGGATATAAAATCTTTATCCCTAACCGCAAGCTATAAATACGTTCTTGACAATTCTATATCTGTGAGAGTGAAAAAATGAACTCAAAATTTTATGCATTATCGATTCTAGCAATAGTTTCTATATCACTTTGTACAATTCCAGGCATTCCTGGTGTAACACCAGGAATAGGAGTAGGAGGTAGAGGTCTAGAGATAACAAGCTTTACAGCAGAACCATCTCCAGTATTTAGCAGAGCTACAGTTAGGGTAATAATGGAAACTGAAAATCAGGGTGGATCAACCGTAGATAATGATTCAGCCTTAGTCTATTTAACAGGTTCAAATATTGATTTAGATAATACAAATGGTGATTATTGGTATGGTTCAAGTGCTTCTGATCAACAAGAGATTAAAACATTTCCTAAGGATATGACACCACAAGATGTTGTTAAAGGTACACCAGCGAGCACATATAGATTTATATGGAATTTGATAGCACCAAATCTCACAGCAGGCCAAACAAGAGATGACATGTTCATAGGAAGAATCTATCACGAGTATACATCAGCTGCAAATGGAAATGTTTGGGTTTATTCTGAGACAGAATCAGAAGCAGCAAGAGCTGCTGGAAGAGCATTAAATAAGGCAAGCTTTACCACAACTATGGGACCAGTAGCAGTAGAAGTTACTGTAACACCAGATCCTATTATATTGTATGGAAGTGAAAGTACATTTTCATTTAACGTGAAAATAAGCAATGTTGCAGCAGGTACAATTTACAAAAATGATACATTAGGGTATTCAACTAAAAATATAGCATTAACAGCAGAACAATTAAATAAAGTTTTTATTGAAGTAAAATCTCCAGGCTTAACAGTTACGGATTGTACAGGTGAACAAGAATTAGTAGCAGGTAAATCTATGACATTAGTTTGCACTGCTTCAGGTGCATCGGTGACTACTTTCAAAGCATACCCAATCAATGTAATAGCTCATTATGGTTACTATACAGAAAAAACAACTTCAGTAACAGTTCAGGGAAGATAAAGTTTTTCTAAAACTACAAATTCGTAGCGTAAGCAATAAATTATAAATTATAAATTTCATCTCTAACCGCAAGGTATAAATACGCGCTCTACAATTTTATGGTAAGTAAGGTGAAAAATAAATGAATAAAATAGCATTATTGACTATGCTAGCTATTGTTCTAGTCGCAGGTTGCGCACAGGTACCATTACCATGGGTTACGGCACCTACAACTTTGATGGGAGGTAATGGTTTAGTAATGACAGAATTTTCTTCAGACACCACAGAAATTTACAGCAATCGTTCAGCAAAGATTACAATGACAGTTGCCAATAAAGGTGGTGCAGTTGTACCAAATCTTAAAGCATTAGCTGTACTACAAGGTTCAGCAATTAAAGATACTCTTGCAAACAATTTGTATTGGAGCGGTAGAGGTACTACCACCAGTGTCTATTTAGGAATGGACAAAGACATGAATCCATATGATCCGGTCAGAGATGTCCCAGCAGATGAGAAGACGCTAAACTGGTATTTAACATCGCCTACAGGTATTTCAGTGGGGACAACAAGAACCGATATATTCATTGGAAGACTTTATTATGATTATTCAACCACTGTTACAGGTAACATATGGGTTTATTCAGAGGCAGAGTCAGATGCGGCTAAGGCAGCAGGAAGATCACTAAATCAAAATTCATTCACTTCAACATCAGGCCCTGTTGCTTTATACGTAACAGCAAGACCAACCAATGTGGTAGTTTCTAGTACTGACAACACATTCACAATGCAAGTAAAAGTTAGCAATGTAGGTGGTGGAACAGTTTATAAACAAGGTGCAGTTGGTTATAATCCATCTTCACCAGATCTAACAATTGATGCAGGAACAGAATTAAACAGAGTAAGCATCGATATAACAGCTCCAACAGGATGGAGTGGTTACACAGATTGTGAATCAACAGATCTTGAATTATTGAAAGG
>Ga0315296_10002661_pt1 | contig 15172 bp, 9 predicted proteins | sample YL17G14_18_MG_FD_203921 | JGI IMG/M metagenome (GOLD analysis project Ga0315296, IMG submission 203921) | Sediment microbial communities from Yellowstone Lake, YNP, Wyoming, USA - YL17G14_18 | ecosystem: Environmental > Aquatic > Freshwater > Lake > Sediment | place: USA: Wyoming | collected... | reverse complement strand
TGAGGATGGCCCCGGGTACCTGGAAGGGCTTGCGCTCGGCGAACTCCTGCTGCTTGCCCTGGTTCCAGTTCTGCACCGGGCGCAGATAGCCGACGATCCGAGAATAGACTTCGCAAGGGACGCGCAGGACAGGTTGGGCCTGGGCCGGATCCTCGGCCTGGGGTGCTATTTCCAGAACGACCGCAGTGGTCAAGATCTGCTCCATGGGACACGTCTCCTTTACGATCGGACATGGGAGGAAAAAGACAAGGCGCCACTTTGGCTATCTACGATCCCCCTCTTTGGCTCTCACGTCTGTGTGGCGGCTCACTTCTGTTATGTCAAATCACCCATGGGGTCAGGCCGGCCGGCCGAAGCGGGCCAACTCCTCCGCCGTGTGCTCGTAGGGGCAGTAACGATGCTCGCCCGAGATGTACCCGTGCACCGGGCAGATGCTGAAGGTCGGTGTCAGCGTGTAATAGGGCAGGTGGTAGTTCTCGGAGACCGTCCGCACCAGCCGGCGGGCCTGCCGCCAGTCGTGCAACTGTTCCCCCAGGAAGATGTGCAGCACCGTCCCGCCCGTGTAGAGCACCTGCAGCGTATCCTGATGGTCCAGTACCTCGAAGAGATCGTCGCTATAGCCCACGGGCAGGTGGGTGGAATTGCTGTAGTAGGGGGCCTGGTCTGTACCGGCGGTGATGATGTCGGGGAAACGCTTCCTGTCGGCCCGGGCCAGGCGGAAAGAGGCCCCCTCGGCCGGGGTCGCTTCCAGGTTGTAGAGCTGGCCGGTCTCGGCCTGGAAACGGGCCAGCACCCCGCGCATGAACTCGAGCGTGCGCACGGCAAAGGCCCTCCCCTCGGGGTCAGCGATGCCCACCCGCAACAGGTTCAGGCAGGCTTCGTTCATCCCCAGCAAGCCGATGGTCGAGAAATGCTGGCTCCAGTAGCCGCCGGTCTGTTCCTTGATGCTGTCCAGATAGTGCCGGCTATAGGGGTAGAGACCGCGGTCGGTAAAGATCTCCAGCTCTTTGCGCTTGATCTCCAGGCTGGTGCGCCCAACCTCCATCAGCTGCTCCAGGCTCTCCCGGAACTCGCCCTCGTCTTGGGCCAGGTAGGCCAGCCGGGCCATGTTGATCGTCACCACGCCGGCCGAGCCGGTCAGCGGCGCGGCGGCAAAGAGCCCACCGATGCGCTTGCGCAGCTCGCGCGCGTCCAAACGAAGGCGGCAGCACATACTCCGGGCATCCTCGGGCTTCATGTCACTGTTCACGTAGTTGCCCCAGTAGGGGATACCGTAGCGCGCCGTCATCGCCCAGACCGGCTCCAGGGAAGGATTCTCCCAGTCGAAGTCGCGGGTGACGTTGTAGGTGGGGATGGGGAAGGTAAAGACCCGCCGCCTGGCGTCCCCGTCCAGCATCACCTCGGCGAAGGCCCGGTTGAGCAGGTCCATCTCCTGCTGGAACTCGCCGTAGGTCGCGTCCTTCGCCTCTCCACCGATGATCACGGCCTGGTCACGCAAGGTGGGGGGCGGGGTCAGGTCCATCGTCACGTTGGTAAAGGGAGTGTTGTGGAAGCAGAGCAGCCCACTGCCGCCGGCAAAGTTCTCCAGTGGCGTATCCACGCTCAGGTCATACTCGTACTCGTGGGGGTAGGAAAAGGTCTCCCGCCGCAAACAGACTCGCGCCGCCAGGTCCCCCGCCGCGTAGCGCTCCGCTGCGGTCCTCTCCTTGTAGATTCGCAGGGTGTACTGGTCATTCCAGGTTTCCCGTTCGTAGGAGGTCTCGTACACGCTGAACTTGTAGCCGTTCATGGACAGGAGCAAGCTGAACCCCAGGCTCAGCTTCTTGGAAGTCGTCGTGTAGTCCCAGTGGTCGCCCAGGTCGCTGCCGTCCCCGCGGAGCAGGGTGGTGATCAACGTTTCCTGGAGGTGATGCGTCAGGTCGTAGACGAACCAGGGGATCGCCTTGTTGGTGCTGTACGTCCCTGCCAGGTGGCTAATCAGCACGGCCAGCAGTCCCTTGCCAGCCATCCGAAGGACAGTGTGGGTCGGGTTGCCGAGGGCCGACCAGCCGGTTTGTGTCTCCGTATAACCAAGCGCACCAAGCACACCCAAGACGCGGGCCATTCCCTCCTGGTTGCCACCTCGGGCCTGGCTGACGTACAGCCCATTGGTGATGTCGCTGTGCCCCTCGGCGATGTACCAGGCCAGCAGCCGGACAAACTCACCCAGGCCCTCGCCGCGCAGGTCGCGGCCGTACCAGAGGTCGCTGTTGCGCAGGGAGAACCTGGCATCCGCTTCGTCGCCCCCCAAGGCCCGCCACACCCGATAGGGAAGCGATCCTTCTGTTGCCCAGCGCTTCCAACAGCCCTTGTCCTTGATCCCGTACTCCAGGTAGAAAGGGGTCAATCCTCCGAACCGTTCGACCGCCCGCTGGCGCAGGCGGTCCACCGCCTGGACAGGGTCGGGGACGTGCACACGGGCACGCCCGGCGACCGCTGCAACGGCGTCGATCAGTTCGGTCAAGTCGAGGCACGTGCGCGTTCCCCCATTCGGTGCGCGCCGCACAGCTACGAAGTGGTTGGTCGGGGTCAGGCTGGCGTTTCCATGGGCCACCTCGACCTCACCTGCAGCCATCGGACGGATCGAGCAACGGCCATTCAATTCGTCAAAGGCGAACAGGGAATGCGCCTGGGAGACACGGGCCGTCCCCCGGCTGGTCCGGACGCGCACGAACGGAGCACCCTTCGGAACGCGGTGGCGCACGAACGCCTTGACCGGCACCCAGGCCACGTGCCCATCTCGGTCGAAGGACAGGGCCTGGACGTCGTCAGAGTTGGCCACGGCAGAGCTGCCGTTCCCCTTGCTGAGCACGCAGTGGGCGTTGTTCCCAAACTGCTCGTCCACCAGCTGCCCGATCTCGGTGACCTCGACGCGTCGATTTCGCTTCACCACCACCAGTTCGTCCCACACCAGGCTCTGGAAACCAACCCGAGTGGGCACGTTGATGTTGAAGACGAACTCCTGCACCGCCTGCTTGATTCCGACGTAGTCCAGCCCATCGTAGCGGATAAAGGGGGCAAGGAGTGTGTCAAAGTTTGAGACCGCCACCGCGCCGGCCACTTCCCCCTGCAGGGTGTAGAAAAAGTTGACCAACTGGCCCAGGGCCGTGCGCAGGTGGCGGGGCGGCCGGCTCTCGATCTTGGCCGGCACACCGCCAAAGCCCCGGATCAACAGGTCCTGCAGGTCCCAGCCGCAGCAGTAGACCGAGAGCATCCCCAGGTCGTGGATGTGCATGTCCCCCTCGGTGTGCGCCCGCTGCGCCTCAGGGGGGTAGATCGTCTGCAGCCAGTAGCGAGCGGCGATCGACGAAGCCAGATAGAAGTTGAGCCCCTGGAGGGAGTAGTTCATGTTGCTGTTCTCGTTGACCCGCCAGTCGGTGCGCTGAAGATAGTCCTCGACCAGTTTCTCCGTGTCGAGCAGCATGCGCTCGGTGGCCCGCGCGTCGGCCCGTTTCTGACGATAGAGGATGTAAGCCTTGGCCACCTGGGGGTGCCCCGACTTGATCAGCACCTCTTCGACGATGTCCTGGATCTGCTCGACGTGGGGCACGTAGCCGTTCTGAGCAAAGCGCTCTTCCAGGATGCCCATCACCGCCCAGGAAAGGGTCTCGGCCCAGACGCGACCTTCCCCGTTGCCCACCGCCCGGGCCGCCGCGTAGATGGCTCGCTCGATCCGCTTCCGCTCGAAGGGAACGGCCGTGCCATCCCGCTTGATTACCTGGCCGATGCTCATCAACCCCTCCAGAGTGTGAAGAATTTTCCCCTGGTTTCACCGAGAGAATTGCCCCGGTTCCTTCCGGAATTCGGCCGGATGGCCTCATGTTGGCATTGCCGCCGGCCCGGCCAAGGCACTACTAAATATGGGGCTGTATGTGCAGAATTCTACTACATATAGTGGTTCGTTGGGATTCCGGCCGCTTTGGAGACAGAAACCCCCACTCTCTGACCAGTCCTGGGGCAATCACGAAGTGCTCTGCAACAGCCGCCCTATTATACCATATCCCCTCCCCCTTGTCCAGTCGAAAATAGTTACAAATCGATGAAGAAACAAAGGGAAAGGTGTAGGGGCGAGTCCGCCTCGCCCCCACACCGGGTAGGGAACCGTGTCGCTCTAGTGGAGCGAGTTGTAGATCGTCCCAAAGATATCGGCCACCCGCGGTGCCGCCGCAAGCAGGACGACCCAGATGATGAGTCCGATGACCAACAGACCAACGCCGATGCCTCCCATGACGATCCCCGCCGTGGCCTGGCCTTCGCCCTGCAGCGAGGGATCCCGCTTGAACTCGTTCTTCGCCATGATGCCGGTGATCAGGGCGACGATGCTGCCAATGCCCCCACAGAGCGTCAGTCCCAGGATCCCGGCGACCAGGCTGACCGTGGCCAGCGTGCTGCTGCGCGCGGGCTGCGGCACAACATAAGGCATCGCGGGCATCGGCTGTACCGGCTGCATCGGCAGTACCGCGCCTGGCGCTCCCAGGGCCGCCTGGCAGAAGGGGCAGAAGGCGGACCCCGGTGGTACTTGGCGACCGCAATTCGGACAGAACATTGATGACCTCCTCCTTGATGCTACCTCACCGTATGGAGCCTCGGTTTGCCCGGATAGCTCCACCCGCCATGCAGTTTCCCGCTACCGTCGTACCTGGTTTCCCTGGCCAGCGGCCGGGACATCCGCAGGGAAGCCCCTCACTCAGCTTCCATCATATCACAAGCAGGAATGCTTGTCCAGTCGATGGCCTGGTTGCTCGATTGCTGACGGGAGCGGAAACCCACTCGAGAACGGACATGCCTCAGCGCTGGCCCGCAGGCCTGCGTCCAATGGCACAGATGTAATCCCCTTCGGTACAGAGCTGATCCACATGCAGCCCAGCCTGCCCCAGCAGATAGCCGACTTCCTCCGGAGTGTACAAGTGGAGCGGGACACCCCGATAGTCTTGTTGCACGGTCTGCTGAAAGTCCCGGAACCCACCCTCCGAGAGGAGATTCATGAACTGGAAGTAGAACCGCCCCCCTGGATTCAACACACGGTGGGCCTCCCACATGTAGTTGAAGCCGGAGCGCCTGTTGATGTGCTGCAGGACGAGGAGCGAGTAGACCAGATCGAAGTGATCGCTGGGAACTCCCTCAAAATCGAACCCGTTGCTTCAGCACCGCGATTTGCTCCTGCATACGCTGCACCTGCGCCGCCAGAAGGACCATCTGCTCCCCCGCGACGTCGAAAACGAGGGTCACGCCCTCGTGAAAACGGTTCGTCTCGCCGACCAGCGGTTCCACATAGTGACGGCCGGCGACGTTGTTCCAGAGACGGCGCACCCACGTGATGAGAGGCCCAATAACGGGGACGCCGGACCGAAGCATCCCCGGACGAACGGTCCGCCGTTCGTTCAGGAGCCTTGATACCTCACGCAAGCGGGCATTGATCTCGTCAAAACTCATGGGGGCCTCCTCACTCGAACAGAATCCACAACGACCCCCAACTTCCTCTCATCGGGCAGGCCGGAGGCCGAAGGTTGCCACACGTCGCTGCGCAGACGCAGGTGCACCTCCTCCCGCAGGGCCAGTTCCCTGGCCACCTTGGCCGGAACCGCGAAGCTGTAGGTGTGGATCCCAGGCTTCGGGACGAGGCGGGCGAGCAGGTCGTTACCCAGGAAGATCTCCCGGTTCGGTGGGGGAACCGAACCTGGCCGGCCATGCCCCATGGACAAAGTCAGCGAAACGGACCCGGTCGAGGAGAACCATCCCGCCGGTAGGACCAATTCCGCCTCCCCCTGGGTCCAGCGGAAAGTGACGCCGTCCGGCCGGATCTCCTTCCCCCAGAACCCCTCCCCCAGGTAAGGGTAATCCACCTCGCCAACATCCACAAACCCCTCCGACCCGGCAGCGACTGTCCTGCCCGGACGCAAGCGATAGATCTCCAGGGAAAAAAGGATCTCCCCGATCTCCCGAGGAGGGCGGTCCGTCGTCTGCTCTAGCCGGGGCAAGGTGAAGCGGACCGTTCCCTGGGGCAGGAAAGTGAAATCGCTGGGCGAGAGGTGGCTTCGCCCCTCCGCAACGATGAGATAGACCTCCTTCCCCTGCTCCTCCCAGGCCCGAAGCTGGGTGGAGATGCCGGCCGGGTCAGGCCGCACCCGCTGCAGGATGAAAGAGGGACGATGGAAGATGTAGTGGAGGGGCATTCCCAAGAGGGTCCCTTTCTCCACATCGGTGAAGAGAAGGATGTCGTCCGGGTCGAACCGGCCGGCCAGGGCAGCCACCTGATCCACGGCACCGGCATAGTCCACGTGTCGCAGCAGCGGCCAGGTTGGCCGGGCGGTGAGGACTAGGAGGGCCAACCCCAGCGCGGCCGCCAGGATGCGGCCGGCTTTCCCACTCGCGGCCCCTCCCAGCCGCTGCAGGAGATAGGCCGCGCCAAGCGCCAGGGCCGGGATCACCATGGGGACATAGCGGCGCACTGCGTGAATGTGCACCGGGGTGTCTGCCCCGTGGTAGATGTAGATCACGCCGTAGAGAAGGAACACGCCCAAGAAGAAGGCAATCCGAGAGGACGGCTCCCGGCGGATCGCCTCCAGCAGGCCCAGCACGCCCAGCAGGATTCCCCACGGGGTCAGATACCAGCCCAGGCGGACCAGGTTCTCGTCGTTGGCGAACGTGAAGGTTTGCGACTCCGGCCAGGTATAATAGGTGACGGTCTGGGGAGGCGTGATAGCTGGCCAGATGAAATAGGCAAAAAGGGCCAGGCCGGACAGCAAGACAATGCATATCCACCGGACCAGCCCCTCGTGCCGCTTCAGCCAGCCACAACGAGAGAGGAAGGCAACGGCTATGAAGCCACCTCCGCCCAGAAGGGCTAAGGCAGCGAATCGAACCGGTCGGAGGAGGTAGGAATAGAGGCCGAGCAAGGAGCCCAATGTATACCGCAGGGTAAAGCAGAGCAGATACAGAGCAAAGTGGACTCCCGCCACAGTCAGGACGAGGAAGAAAGGAAGGTGGGCCCGCCACCGCTCCCGGCGGAGAACCAGGAGATACACTCCCCAGAGCACGACAGGAACCAGAGCGAGCAGCGAATCCACCCGGGTATGCAGCAGGGCGGCCAGCGCTCCCCCGGCCAGCACCCCCTGACCGGCATTCCACCTCGCTCTCCGTTGATCGGGCCCCGCAGGCTGCAGGTAGGGGACCAGCACGGCAAAACTGGAGAACAGGAAATACTGGGAGAATATCTCTGAGGTGGGATACCGAGAGAACCACACCTGTACCAGATTGGCACTGAGGAGGAGGCTGCCAGCAAGACCGGCCCAGCGCCCAAAGATGGCCTGGCCGGCGAAGTAAATCGCCAGCGCGGCCAGTACGGCGAACAGAGGCGTGACGTAGAGGCAGCCGCGCAAGCCAAAGAGATCGTATCCGATGGCGATCCAGGTGGGGAAAAGATGGTAGAACTGGGGCATGACCTTTCCACTGGCCAGGTCGGTGACGAGAAAGGCAGGTATATGATGATACATGGTCGCCATGTGGGGCATCGGGATGTCCGAGAAGAGCAGCTCCCGCTGGGCCATCCCGGGATCCAGGGTGGCCAGGGTGGGGTCGTGGAGGAGGATGCCACCTGTACGGGCGATGCTGACTCCAATGTTGGTATAGCTCCCGGCATCACCGCTGCCCAGGACGTACTGGTGGGGACGGAAGGCCAGCACCCCGACCAGCAGGGCCAGGAACAGAGGGAGGATGTCCCCCCACGCCGGCCGGGGCAATCGGAAGGGGATCCGCTCCCTCCAGATGAGGAGCCCGAGGAGGCAGGAGAGCCCAACCAGGAGACCAAGGAGGAGACGTAACGAGAAGAGCCCCAGTTCGGCCAGCGGGAAAGCCAGGGCCGAGGTCAACAGCGTACTGGCCAAGACGCTCTGGAAGATCCAGCCGGCCAGCGAGAGACGGGCCTCCGCGCGGCCACGCAGCCACTGCAGGAGGAGGTGGCCAGGTAGCAGGAGAAGGAGGGGCAAGGCGCCCAACGAGACGACCAGCCTCAAGGGGGACACGAAGTCTCCTCTGCAGGCACTTCCCGGGGACCGTAGACGTGCTCAACGAACCGTTCCACCACCGCCTCCCAGCGGAAATGCTGGCAGACGTACTCCCGGCCCAGGGCACCCATCTTCCGGCGCAAGGCCGGCCGGGACAGGAGCAAGTCCAGGCAAGCCTCGAACTCGAAGTAGTCCCGGAAGTAGAGCCCGCCGTTGCTCCTGCGGCAGTGATCCGCCGTTACCGCACATTCGGCATTGACCAGGGCCGCTGTCCCCTGAACCCACGCCTCCATCAACACGATGGAGAAACTCTCCACGGCCGAGGGCTGGCAGAAGATCGTCGCCGCAGCATAGGCATCATGCTTCTCCTGCTCTCCGAGGAAGCCCAGGTCCAGAATGTCCAAAGCGAAAGCAGGAGGCATTCGGACCAGGTTCTTGCCGATGAGGACCAGTTTCAGCGGACCGGGGCGATCTTTCTTGTACTGGTGAAAGTAATGGATCAGGGTGTACACCCGCTTCCCCTGATCGCGCCGGCCGGCGAACAGGATAAAGGGATCATATAGGCCGAATTGCTGGCGGAAGCGCCGGGCGTCCCCCTGCCAATGCAGGTCAATTCCCTCCCCGATAGCAGCCGCCTTCGCGGCATCTATCCCATAGAGCTGACAGGCCAGATGCCTCTCCGGCCCGGAGTTGAAAAGCACACCCCGGACAGAATTGAAAACCGGGCGGTAGATCGGGGTATAGGCCCAGGGCTCGTCGTGCAGGCAGGGGATCAGGAAGGAACGTTCCAGGCACAACTGGCTCCCCCACACCGTCATCCCCCACACGTAGGGCATGAAGACAAAGAAGTATTCCTCCTGATGCGCTTGAAGATATTCAAAGAGCCCGTCTTCGGCGACCAGGTCGATCGCCGGGTGCCCGCTTTCTGGACCAGGGCGCTCCACACCGGCCAGCAGGTCCGGGTGCGCCCGAAAGAACGATTCACCGCGATCCTGCCGCAGGGGAAACCGGCGGACGGTTACCCCATTCACCTCACCCGTCCCTTCCGGGTAATAGTTCCCCTGTTGCCTGGAGAAACAGTCTCTCCCGCAACTGGTCAGCACCTCGATTGCCACCCCAGCCTGGCACAGGCTTTCGGCCAGCCTCCGGCCGTGCGCTTCGGCACCTCCAGCCGTATCCAGCCCATACCAGGGGAGCACAAGGCCGATCTTGGGCTTGCCCGACAACGTGTCCATGCCCTCTCCTGAAAACGCCCCTCGAAACCCCACCACCGAGGAATCCGCCGCGCTCGCTGGGCACCCGAATTCGAGATCGCGGAGGAGATGCGTCGGCCCATTCCTGGAGGGCCGCGGAGCGCTCTGCCGGGCTTAGGCCTCTCCGGGTCGTCGCTGCCCTGGTGGGGAGACAGGATCCGGCGGTTCCGGCACCTGGCCGGAGTCCCTGGCAGATTCCAGTTCCATCAATTGCTGATAGAGCGCTTCCACCTGGTAGCGCAGAGCGGTCAGTTCCAGATCGCGGGCCGGATCGTACACTTGCTCGATCAGCCGGTAGAGGACCTGCACGACATTGCCATTGAAGGTGGCCTGCCGGGAGCAGACCTCGTTCAAGGCCAAGAGGATTTCCTCCCGGGAAAGCCGGCCGCTCGAACGCAACGACACCGGCAATTCCCAATTGCGGCTCGCCTCCTGCAGCTTGTGCAGCATCTCCACTTCGCCGGCCTTTCGAATCGTCGGCGGAGAGCGATACGGGTCAAACTCGGGGAGGGGCGCTCGCTCCACCAGGTACTTCTGGCCGACCTGCCGGCGGACCTGGCGCATGATCTGCTCCACGTCGATCTCCCCGATCCCCTCCAGAGCTCCGGACGCAGGAACCCCCTCCTCCTGCCCTTGGGCAGCAGAGACCCCGGCCCTGACTCCCTCCAGGTCCGGTTCCCTGCGGAGGGGCAAGGCCTGCCGTCGCTGCAGCAGGGCCCAGACCTCCTCTAGCAGGCGGCGATAGGTATCAGCGGCAGCGGCCGGCGCATGGGCCTGTCGCGCGTACTCCCGGGCGTTTTCCCCCAGCCTCTGCCGCACCTCGGGCCGGCCGGCCAGAAACTGCAGGTAAGCCCAGAGCAACTCCTCCCCTTGGGCGCCAGCACTGATCTGGACGCAACAGTCCTCCGGGAACTCGGCCAGGCCACGGGCGGCCGGGAAAAGGACCACCTTGCCGGCCGCCATGAGGCGGGGGGGCAGCTCCGGCATCTCCCCCAGCGCCGGCAGGTGCAGGTAAAGGGCGATGTCGGTCACGGCGATCATCTCGGCCAACAGCGCCGCGTGGTCTCCCACCTCGATCACCCGTGCCGCCCCCAGCAGCCGGCAGGCAGAAAGAGCCTCTTCCCAGAGCGAGGCATCGACCGGGCCTTCGGCGACGATGAGCAGGACCGCCGTCGGATCTTCCCCCAGCAGCCGACCGTAGACCCGCGCCAGGCGCTCCCTCCAGTCGCGCGCGACAGCGCCAAAGGAGGTCAGCACCAGCTCCTCGGGGCCCAAGTGGAACCGCTGGCGAATCGTGGCCAGATCGCCCGGAGCAACGGGAGCGTCGAGGGAGACCGGACGCCGCACCAGGGCGGCCGGCAGATCGGGTAGCCCCTTTCGCAGCAGGGCCAGGGCCTCGGCCGTGTGCACAATCGCGCCCAGCGCCCTCGCGGCGACGAACCGGCCCAGCGGTCTGACCTCCCCATCCACTGCACCCGCCAGCCCGATAGCCCGGTAACGGGCAAGAGACCGGCCTTCCTCGCCATACTCCTCCACCATCGCCTGCTCGTACGCCGGTTCGGACGGATGAATGGCCAACAGGGGATGCAGGTTCATACTCTGCAGGCTGACAACCCCGGGCCACCGACACAGTGCCTCCCAGGCGAAGCGGTAAGCCGGGTGGTCGCCGATCCGGTAGAGCACAAGATCATAGGGGCTTGCCCGGTGCCGCTGCGCTAAGGCAGTCTCCTCGAAGGCGGGGAGTTGTGGGACCAGGGAAAGTCGGCCCAGGGAGCCAGCCTGGACAAAGCGCTCTACCTCGACCTGGCGGGCCAGCTCCGGGAGCAGGGCCTGGTCGTAGGCCAGGGAATCGGCCAGTTGGGCGGGACAGAAATAGGCGATGCGCATCGTTCCCTCTAGGCGCCGACCACTTCCAGAAACCGTTCGGTGGCGGTCGAACCATATTGCTCAAACCATGTCACGTACTCGACGACCATGTCATACTTGAGAAGGTAACGTCCCGGTTCCAACAACGCTGGGACGTGAAGTTCAACCTGCGCTTCCTCGCCTGGACTCAGGTCACGGGGAAGAGGGGTTCGGCCCAGGTCGTCTCGAATGAGCCGGCCATCTTCTGTGCAGATTTTCATGCCCACGGCCACTTGCCCGCCAAAGGGTTGCTCCTGAGCCAGCCAGTGAATGTCTCCCACATTCCGCACCTGGACAAGGTCGGTGAATGGCTCGCCCACTCGGACCTGTGGGCACGTCCGTAGCAGAGCGATCTGGGCTCTCAGGAGATGGGTAACGAGGGTCCGAGGGGACATACGAGAGTCCAGGGGGCGTCCCGGCCCCTTCTGCAGGACGAAGAAAGCCTGGGAACTAAGGCCCCCCGCGATCGCTTTCTCCCACATCTCGCGCAAGGCCTTCACGTCCGCCGGGCCGGCCGTGTAATTGACCATGTAAGAAGAGGGGTGCCCCAGGGGAATCGCCTTCATCTCGGCGAAGCCGACCCGCTTGGCCAGCAAGGCGACGAGTGGCAAAGGGACGCTCTTTTCCAACACCCCTTCTTCCTTCATCCGGGTTTGGGAACCCGGGGTCCTGGCATGGCCGGCGCCGGGCTCGGAGAAAACGGCCCGTCCTCCTGGTTTCAGAACCCGGTAGATCTCGGCCAGCGCTTCTCGATAGGAGGGCATGTGGTGGAAGGCGTTCATGCAGATGACACCATCGAAGGAACTGTCAGCGAAGGGTATGTGGAGCGCGTCAGCAGCAGTGAAGTGAGCCTCGACGGCTTGGTTCAATCGTCGATCACTACGGAGCCGGCGCCGGCCACGCCGGAGCATCTCATGCGAGATGTCCAGGGCAACGGTACGGATGCTGAGGCGGTTGAGGAACTCGGTGACCCAGCATGACCCGGCAGCGTAGTCCAGCACCAAGTCGCCGGGACGGCAGGCCAGTCCCTCCCCGGCCAGGGCAAGGGAAAAGAGGTAGGGCCAGCTTTGCTCCCAATCGCGCCAATAGAGGGGATAGTTCAGAGTTTCTTCTTCACCCTGCCTTTCGTCCGCTTGAACCTCCATCTCGCAGGAGTGTACTTGATGCGCTGGCACTCCCGCGTTCTCCCATTGCCACAACACCTCGTCGTCCACATCCGCCAGATCATCCATCCCCAGCAGCCCGGAAGCCTCAGCCTCTCCCCTCAGGTCTACCTCGGCTCCCTCGTAGGGGAGTATGGTTCGCCTCAATTCCCACACCTGGCCGCTCAACTCCACTACCATGCTGGCCAACTCGTCGCACGCCCGCACGACCTCGCTATTGAACCGGTTCTGCTGCTCCAAGATCGGGCGGACGTACCACTTCGTAGACATCCAGTTCCACAGGCGCCGGACCGCAACGATGAGGGGGCCGAGAACGGGCGTTCGGGACGTGAAGGCAGGTTCTGCTACGACCTTGGCCAGGTTGAGACGGCTGGAGAGAGAATGGAGCCGATGCCGCCACTGCTCCAGGTCCAGCCTCTGGAGAGGACTCTCCTCAACAGGCAGCGGTCTTCCCACCAGAATCTCCTCGAGAAGTGCTCATTTCCTGGCCACAACCGCATAGTCCTGGTAGCCGTAGACCAACTCGTTCAGTTGGGCAAAGTTCCTCCGGATGGCCTCGAAGGCCTCTCGTTCCGCCGCTCCCCCGCACACCGGGACTTCCCCCAACTGGTCCAACTCGGGGACCCGGTTCACGTAGCGGGTTTCGACCTGTCGGAATCCCCCCAGTTCGAAGAGGAAAGCCAGGGCCAGCGGGTGCAGCGGGCGGGTGTGCGACAAATCCAGGTAGAACGAGCGGACCAGGGTCCACAGGCAGGTGGGGTTGGGCGTCTCGGCGATGCAACAGGCCCCCGGCTGCAGTTTCTCAAAGGCCAGTCGCACGAACTCGGAAAGCCGGCCAGTGGGGAGATGCTCCAGCACGTGCGAGGCGATCATTCCCCCCAGGGAGCCGTTCGGCAGGCCGGCCAGGTGGGCAAAGACGTCTTCGTGGCGAACATCCAGCCCCTTCTCCCGGCAGACCAGGAGCATCTGCTCGTTGACCTCGATGCCGTAGGACTCGATTCCATGCTCGCTCAGCAGTTCCAGGAACTCCCCTCGCCCGCAGCCGATGTCCAGGACTGGCCGGCGCCCCTGGAAAAGGGGCAGGTAGGACTCCTGCTTGCTTCGGACAGCCCCCGGCGAGCCCCGGAACACGTTCTCGAAGGCGAAGTAGTCGTGATCTCCAAGGGGGTCGATCCGCTCCAGGGGAGCCATGGGCTCTTTGGGAACAGGACCGGCCGGCTGGCCCTCCAGCAGGAGTATCAGCCGCTCCAACCAGGTCCGTTGGAGGGCAAGACCTCGGCGGCTCTCCTCCGCCTGCTCCCTACAGAGCCTGACGACTTGCTCCTGTAGGTCGCGCTGGCTCTCCTCGAGCACCTTGAAGTAGGCGTCCATCCGCCGCGCGGAGCCCAGGGTGGAGAGCGCCATGTAGCGGTAGAGGTTTCCCAAGCAGCGAGCGACGGCGGTATTGAAGGCGACCTGCTGCTGCAGGATCGGCAGCACGTACCATTTGGTCGCCACCCGGTTCCAGAGGTCACGGAAGCGGACGATCAGCCGGCCCAGCAGGGGGACGCGCGAGACAAAGGGCCGTTCCTCCACTTGCCGCAGCCTGTCGACCTCCTGAAGGCTGGCCTGGAGCTCTGGGAGAAAGTCCCGATCACGGTCGCCATAGAGGAACTCGCCCTCGATTTGCTCCAAGGCACTGTAGTCGATCCCCGCCGCGGCTTTGGCCCGGACCCCCTCGCGAACCCGGCGCAGCCTTCCCGCCAATTCTGTGTCCCGAAGACCCGTCTCGTCCATAGTCTCCTCCACCACGCCATGTCCTCCTTCCTCGCTCGTTGTCCCGTTCACTGCATCCTGGGGTGCAGGGTCTCACTTCATGAGCAGGTAGCCTGTCGGTTACAGCCGCTGTCCATTCCGACAAGCACCGCCGTCAAACGATCCGCTGAGCGTCCGTTCGTACTCGGCGTTCGGATTATATCATCGGGCCGTTCATCCTGTCAAGGTTGCCTTTGCCTCATGATGGGTACCTCTTTCGCCTTTAGGCAAGCCCGCCGGAGCCTTCGGCAGAGCACCTCGGGTTCCGTATTCGTCGCGCCAGAATGGCCAGGCGCGTGTGGGCAACCGAAAGGCGTCGCCGGTGCATTTTCCCACAGCCTAGATCCACACCCGGTCGGCTGCCGACCTATTCTCATCTGGGTTTCATCTTCCATTGGCATCATGGCTGGTTAGAACGGCTTGTCCGCCGACAGGTGTCCGATACGCCTGCGGGCGATCAGGGGGAACTGATGATCCAAGTCGAGGGTCTGACCAAACGTTTTGGGCCGATCACGGCTATCGAAGGAGTCACCTTCTCGGTGAAAAAAGGGGAGATTGTGGGCTTCCTGGGCCCCAACGCGGCCGGTAAGACGACGACCATGCGCATCCTGACCGGGTATCTGACGCCAACGGCCGGCCGCGCTACCGTCGCCGACTATGACGTGGGCGAGGACTCCCTGGAGGCACGTCGCCACATCGGTTACCTTCCCGAGGACGTCCCCTTGTACACCGAGATGACGGTGCGCGACTTCCTGGGCTTCTGGGCCCGCCTGCGCCACCTGGACCGGCCCCAGGCCCGGGTCAAGGCCGTCGTGGAGCGCTGCTCGCTGGAGGGCTGGGAGGAGGCACTGATCAGCCGGCTGTCCAAGGGGTATCGCCAGCGCGTGGGCCTGGCCCAGGCCCTCCTGCACGACCCCGAGGTGCTGATCCTGGACGAGCCCACCGGGGGCCTGGACCCGCGCCAGATCATCGAGGTGCGCGAACTGATCCGCAGCCTGGCCGGGGAACACACCGT
>Ga0315296_10002660_pt1 | contig 15173 bp, 13 predicted proteins | sample YL17G14_18_MG_FD_203921 | JGI IMG/M metagenome (GOLD analysis project Ga0315296, IMG submission 203921) | Sediment microbial communities from Yellowstone Lake, YNP, Wyoming, USA - YL17G14_18 | ecosystem: Environmental > Aquatic > Freshwater > Lake > Sediment | place: USA: Wyoming | collected... | reverse complement strand
AGAAATGTTTGCCGAGGCAGCGCTTTCCTACCAGAATGCAAAAGATTTAAGAAAAGCAGCCGAGATGTACGAGAAGAAGTCCTCCTTAGAAGGAGATGATTACGATATTCTACAAAGATTAGCACAAATATATCACCATTTGGGTCAAGAAGATAGAATAGTAAATATCTTCAGGCGAATGGTAGCAGTTAGAGAAAAACCCTATGATTTGAGCATTCTTGGTGAACTCTGTGAGAAGCTAAAAGACACTGAAGGAGCCATCAGCGCCTACGAGAAATTGAGCCAGCTCGATAGGGAAAGTCCAGAATATCAGGATAAGCTCCTGAAACTCTATTTTGAAAATGGCAATAAAGATAAGTTCCTCGCTCTTGCTGAAGAAGTGCGGTTCACAAGGGAATTAACCTCAGACATTCTCCCCAAACTCGCCAGGATGTATATTGATAATTCACTTTTCGATAAAGCTTCCGAAGTTTATAGGAAATTAACTGAGGAGAAGCCAGAGCATAGATACGAATTTGTTGAAACTCTACTCATTCAAAACAGGATAGAAGAAGCACTTGAAGAGTGCCAGAAGTTGCCTCTCACAAGTAGTCAGGAAGTGAATAATCTTCTCGACCTCTACGGAAAGATAAGCGAAAAGCACCCGGACAACGGCCATGTCAAGAATCTAATAGAGGAAATCTATCGAAAAGCAGAAGAGAGTGGACTGGAGATCAAAGTCCCTAACCCAGACAATGAGAGAGAGCAGATATTTCGCCCTCCCTTAATGAAAGTCCAGGAGCCATACACTATTCTGACAGAAAATTCACCCGAGAAGGCTGAACTCTGACCACTGAAGTTAATTGTAGCTGCAGAGCGCGACAGCTCTGCCTCAATATAGGTCGCGTAGGGGCGACCCTTGTGGTCGCCCACCTGTGCTCTGCTCCATATGTCCCCTGTAGCGGCAAAGCGAAGCTCTGCCTCCCTTTTTTCGCATAATTAGGGGCTTGTCCCCGTAAATACCAGTTTGAAAGGAGTAGCGGAGCGATAGAGGTTGTGTCGCAATGGTAGCCGACGGCTTTAGCCGGCGAAAAGATGCTAAAACGTACTGTAACACAACAATTGCACCTTATAAGAAGGACTATGTATATCATTTCGTCCTACAAGGGAGCCTCATAGCTCAATAGAATAGAGCAACGGTTTCGTAAACCGAAAAGGGGTAAAAAGAAGGGTCGTAAAAAGATAGACGAAAATCCCAAAACTACTTGAAAAATCAAGGAGATTTGGGATTTTTTATTTTATGGGAATTTATCGGAATTTATGGGGTTTTGGCGGATTTATGGTCAAAAAATGGTTAAAAATTTTGGAGCTTTGCTTAGGCAGTATTGAGTCAAGAAAAAATTATAGGTCTATTACTTTGAAATAGAGAATATATATTAAACTTATAAGTATTATATAGCTAATAAATATAGAGCATTTTAGAGTATATAAAAAAGGAATTTGGAACAAATATGGAACACTTTAAAAAAGATTTAGGACAAATAAGGACATATAAAAAAGAATCTTTCCATAAAATTAAATATTAGTAGGAAAGTAGACCCAACAATTTTCGACACTTTTCGACACTTTAAAAAAGAACATAGGACAAATAAGGGACACTTTAAAAAAGGATTTAGGACAATTATGGGCAAAATTTGCGAATTTTTGTGAATTTAAAAAAAGAATATGGAACGGATTAGAACAGTTTAAAAAAGGGATTGGTTAATTACGAGCAAATACGAGCAATAAAAAAAGAAACCAGTCCGGTGCTCAATGTTCATTTATTAAAGGAGGAGAGAGATTATGAAAAAGGTGGGAATCTATGGAAGGGTTAGCACTAAGGACCAAAACCCAGAAAGTCAACTTTGGGATTTAAGGAAGTATGTGAAGCTTAGGAACTGGGAAGTATATCAAGAGTATGTGGACCGGGGCGTAAACGGAGCAAAAGAAAGCAGACCAGCGTTGGACAAGTTAATGAAAGATGCAAGAAAGAGGAAATTTGATATTCTCCTGGTCTGGAAGCTTGATAGGTTTGCCCGGTCTACGAAACATCTGGTTACAGCATTGGAAGAATTAGAAGGCTTGGGTATTGATTTCTGTTCTTATGAGGACAGCATAGATACTTCTACGAATCATGGGAAGTTGGTATTTACTATTATGGGAGCGATAGCCGAGTTTGAAAGGTCTTTAATCAGAGAAAGAGTGTTGGCTGGCATTAGAAGAGCCAAAGAGAAGGGCATAAGGCTTGGAAGGCCTCCTTTGGAGCTGGATATTGAGAGAGTTAAGGACTTGGCCTCGCAAGGGAGCTCTGTTAGAGCGATAGCGAAGGAAATGGGAATTCCGAAAAGTCTTGTTCATAAGAGCCTACATTATTAGACACCCAATTTCAGAAAATTAACCCTTTGAAATCAAGCCGGTCGCTTGCACGAGATTCTTGCCGCTCCTTTAGATTTTCTTCAGAAGATATAGAAACAAAAAACCTACCTGATAGACATTACCTTTCTCAGATAGGCCGTTTTATAATAAGTCTTTATGTAAAACTATCTTCCGTGTCCGCCACCCATAAAAATCGCCCCCTCATCTACTAAAATATTATATCATAGGAAAGAGAATGTCAAGTTAATTTTTGAATTTCTTCATACTCTGATTCTGAAAGAGGTTCCCACTCTATCTGATATATAAATCCCAATTTTGGGGACCTGATACAAAGTTTTACCTCCAATTGCTCGCCTTCTTTTTTCTGGGCAAAGCAATTTTCCGCCTTCAGTCTTTCAAACTCAAAAAGAGCTTTATTTCTTTCATAAGCCATGTATACCATAAAAGATACTTTTGGAAAGTATTTCAGCGGGAATAATAACCGCGTCTCTAAATAATCGGTCGGATAAATAATTTGATAGCTCGTCCTTTCCTGTGGGAAATTAGGGGCTTTTCCAGCTTCTGAAGTCATTACATGTGTATTTTTTCTATGCAACCGGTAGCCGTAAGACACCGGCTCTTCTCCGGGCTTCAATGGCGGGATAAACTCAGTTAGCCAATGAACGTAATCTAATCCTCTTTCTGTAACAGGGAACTTAATTGTTCGTTTTCCCGGATTTATTGCATATGGCTCGAGGCGTAATTGGTCCTTTTCAGGGTTTTCTACGCCTGTAATAAATTCTTCATGATAACAGGAAGACAATTCGTATTTTGTTGCAACAACCTCGATAGTGGTTTTGCATTCGGCGCTCCCGTCCATTTTAATCTCCATTTCTTGCTTAACGAATCTCCTTCTAAAACCATACATCTCTGATAACAACGTTTCAATATCCTTAATTTTTTCAATCTCCTTCTTTGTTGCTTTCTTCTCTATCATGAGTTGGCACAATAGACAAATCAGCCAAAGGAAAGCCACAAAAATTATTGCTACCAGGAGATATCCCCATTCTTTGGAAATTATTTTTTTGACAAAATCACAGTAAGCTACCAAGCTACCAAAAATGATAACAAGTAGTGTTATTATTGCCGGAAGTGTCAAATAGCCTATTTTATTTCTTAACCACTTGATCAATTTATCCATAATCGCAGTTTTTCCAAAGTTATTTTCTTTTCCGAATTTTATCTTTTAAAATAAGAAATCTTGGTCAAGAAGTGAGTTAAATATAGAATTATGGGAAGGCTTTTAAGTGTGTTCATCGCTGAAAAGTTTCGTAGAATTACCCTTATATCAAAGTTTGAGTGACACGAGTGAAATTGATGTTATTATACCAATTTGAAGAAAAAAGTTCAAGGGGAATCCCTTCCTCCTAAATTGGGAAAGAATGGTAGTATATATGCGATGCTCACGACTATCGTTTCCTCGATGCTTTTATGGTCGGTTGCGACCTGACCCTTAGGAGGTTGCTTAAAGTTTTCAAAGAATATGGTCGAGCCCAAGGAAATAGTTATTTCTAAGAGCGTGTCCATAAAACCCTAGATTCAAGGACTGCTAAATTCAGAAAATCACCTTTTATAAAATCGGGCTGATAGTAACGATTTTTTTAGGGATTAAAGGACAGGGAGCACAGGGAACTTTGATTTTTAACTTGCATAGACAAGTTTAATTTATTATAATGTTTTTGGCGTAAAACCAAAGGGTGGCCCTAGTACTCAAGCGGAGGTTGTCAAGATACCCTTAGTTTCCTGCGATACCATGCTTTACAGGTTAACAAAGGATCTACGGCTTGTACAGAAGCAATTAGGCCACAGTAGCAGCCAGATAACAGAGGTTTATGCGGATGTTTTGGATGAGGACGTAGAGAAGGCAGTCAATTTATTATATTCATAGATTGGATATATTACATTCAAATTTAGGCGGTTTTAGAAGCAGTTTACAGGATAATTGGATATAAAACCCCACTTTTATATCCAGTTTAAGATTCTTCCCTTAGCTCTTCTTTGTACTTGGGCATATTTTTAGAAACTCTATAGTTAGAAATAAACGGACCACTTCGCAAAACATGCCAAATTAGCGGTATAGCCGAAGTAGTTCGGATATAAATAGTTATATGAAATTGCCGCCTATATAGACAAAAGGAGATGATAAAAATGCCAACATTCAAACCAGAAGTAAATGAAGCATCAGAGTTTTTAGAAATATCAAGTGATTTTGGAGACCCACGAGAGATAATACGAGAAGCGATTAGTAATAGTTTTGATGCAAAGGCAACGGAGATTCATATTTCCGCTGTAATTGATAAATCTAAGGGAGAAGATGAACTTGTAATTACCATATCCGATGATGGCGAGGGCATGGGAGAAGAAGAATTGAAATTTTTCTTTGGCTTGGGATTTACCAATCGTTTAAAGTTAGATGCACTGGGTAGAAAAGTATCTGATGCTGTCGGTGAGAAAGGTCATGGTACAAAAATTTACTTTAATAGTGGACATATTAAAGTCGAGACAACAAGAGAGACAAAGCGTATTAGCGCATTTCTTGAGAATCCTAAAAAGAATCTACGACTAGGTAGACTTCCTGAAGTGGAGTATGAGGTAACTCATACTGAATCTCAACATGGAAACAAGGTCACTATCCGCCGTTATAACGATAACAATCAAGCAGGATTTAGTCACGAAGAGCTTAAGGACTACATTTATTGGTTCACTCGATTTGCATCTTTTGAGGGGGAGGTAGGCATAAAAAAGTATGAAAATATAGTCATTAGGTTATCTGGTTTAGGTTGGAAAGATAGAGAAGGAGAACCTTTGAAATTTGGTCATATTTTCCCTGAGGTCAATACAGATGTACGAGCATTGAAAAAGTCTGACAAAGTTTCACCTCTGGATTATTATGTTGCCGAATGGTCGTTTTCTAATGAACCTATAATAAGTATTCCCGGCACTCATATAGATTTTGTTTTTTATCTTGAGGGTGATAAAGCAAAGAGAGAATATAACAAAATGATCCACGAGCCTTGGACTAGTTGGCGACCAGGGCAATATGACGTTTATGGTCGCTATGGCTTATGGCTTTGTAAAGATTATATTCCAATAGAACGCCGTAGTTCTTGGGTGTCGGAAAAGACGGAGTGGACAAAATATCATGCTTTTGTAAATTGTCAGGAGTTTCGTTTAACAGCCAATCGAGGTGACCTTGGAAATACTCCTACGCGCATATTGGAGGCTGTTGAAAAAACAGTTAAAGAAATTTTTGAGTTGAGAATCAGACCGTCTAAAGAATTTGAAAAATATCAAGAAGAGCTGGAAAAAGAGCAATTATATCAAAGTGCACAGAAGGAAGAAAAAGATTTTCAGCGAAGAAAAATACTGACTTTACAAAAGAAGACAACGAAGCTTAAAAATATAGAACTTCTTGAGCCACGTCAGGAAAGTGGAGTTTTTAGTCTCGTATTACAACTGTTGGCACTTGAACCGGGGCTTTTTGATTTTAAGGTAGTTGACTATGATACTTCAATGGGATACGACCTTTTGGTCACTAAAGATTATGCGCTGGACTTGAACAGAGCCTCAATGATGTTCACAGAGATAAAATATGAGTTAAAACGAGATTTCAATCATTCCTTTAAGAAACTAGCGGCAGTAATCTGTTGGGATACCAATCTCTCGAATGATGATGAAGTGATTGACCTCACAGGAGCCAAGAGAACTATGAAAATAACCCCCGCAGATAAAAAAACCGAAAATAGTTATACAAAGCATATGTTAGTCTCTACTACAGAACCACATAATATTGAGGTCTTCGTTCTAAAGGATTTTCTTCGTGAACGTCTCAAAATAGAGTTCAGACCCAGAAGCAGTGAGTAAAATGGCGGCAACTTCATATAACACAGCATATACGACTCACTTTGTTCGCCCAAATTGCTACGCTTCGCTCCACAACTTCGTATATGCTGGGAACGTTAGCGGAAATCGCCGTTTTAGAGTAAAATAAAGGCAAGTATTAATGAATCAAGAAAAGATTAAGGCATATTGGGAACCTGTCTTTAAGACGCTCTATGAAGCCTATTATCAAGAATTCGCGTCTGAAGCGCTAATCAAGCGGTGGGAGTGGATTGATATTGTGACAGCCCTTCTTGTGGCAGCAACAGTATCTGGGTCAGCGGTCGCTGGATGGGCTCTCTGGAATGAGCCTGGTTTTAAAAATGTTTGGGCAATTATCGCAGGAATTGCATCCATAGCATCTATTGGACATGGGGTCATGAGAGTACCGAGTCGGGTTAAAGAACAAACAGAGCTTCGCCGTATGTTCTCCGAACTACGAGTCGATCTTGAAACGTTTTGGCAACAGTTGCGCATTGGCTACATTAACGAAGGTGAAGTAGGGAATAAATACAACAGATTTCGAGAAAGACTATCGCAGTGTATGGGGCATGCACATCCAGACCCTGTCTTTACAATTAAATTTCGTAGTGAAATTCAAAAACGGCTTAACAAAGAATTGAAAGAGAAGGGGTATATCCCATGAGTTACACTAGACTACAGGAACGCTGGCAAAGACCCGGACCACCATGGCCAATACCAAAGCCAAAATCCTAAAGAAAGTTATGTAACCGTGGAGGGTCTGCAGGGATTCATAAACGGCGACTTCGGCTAACACAGCACGAATGGATAAATACCAAATGCCAAGGCACTTCGTCTGTGCGTGGACGTTAACCGAATGTCGCAAAAGTAGCACTTTTGCGACATTGGAATCAAAGAAGCACTCATTTATCGACGAGACCAGAAAAAGATTTCTTGAACTTTTGCGACGCTCAGAGTAAAATAGTAAACATCCATAGATAAGAATACCTTTAACCTTTTACCAGAATCCAATAAGAGAATTTTTAAACAAGAGGTGAAATATGAATAAAAACTATATGAAAAAATTAGACATCAATTTTCAAAAAATCTGCTCTTGTGCGAGTAGTCATATAAACTGTCTTAGTGCTAAAGACTGGGTTCGGAACCAAGTTGCTGTTTGGGAACTCTACTATGAGAAAAGAGATGTTAGAGATAAAGATATCCACCCGGCTGTATTCCCGATTGCTTTACCTAAAAAGTGCATTCAAGTCTTTACTCATGAAGGAGAATTAGTGCTTGATCCTTTCTTAGGTATCGGGACTACTCTTATAGCAGCAAGGGATTTGGGAAGAAATGCAATAGGATTTGACCTTAAGAAAAAATACATTGATTTTACTAAAAAAAGACTTAGACAGTTGGAGCTTGATTTTGATGACACAAAGCAAATTGCAATTTGCGATGACGCGATTAATATTCCGAAATATCTTGATAAAAATACTGTTTCTTTAACCGTTACCTCACCTCCTTATGCAAATATGCTAAATCATAAGAGGTTAAATAAGAGTATTCGGGGAGACCTTCGAGAGAATAGATACTTCAATAAGATTCAACAATATTCAAATAATCCACGAGACCTTGGAACGATGAAGCCTAAAGAATATGCAGAAGCGCTGGCAGAGATTTACAAAGGAATATTGCCCCTCTTAAAACCAAGGGCTCACTGTGTAATTAACCTTAATGATTTATGGGAGAGTAATCACAGATATCCCACGCATAGTTACGTTATTGAAGCTATGGAAAAAGTGGGTTATGAACTTAGGAATGTAATCATTTGGGATAAAAGAAATCTAGTAAACAGAGTAGGAATTTATGGCTGGCCAAGCAACTATATTACCCTTAGTACAACTTTTGAATATATACTCGATTTTTGGAGACCATGACCACTTATCCTGAGTTCATAGAAAAGTTAAAGGCAATAAAAGAGATGGGTTATATTAAGACCCACCGTCCAGGAACTACAGGAATAGGAAAGACATTAGAAGATCTCTTGGGAATAGTGGAAAATAACATCCCCGGACCAAACGCTGTGATGATTGAGTTGAAGTCAGCGAGAAAAAATGTCTCAAGTATGCTTACATTATTTACAAAGTCCCCTCTCCCCAGAAAAGCGAATTCTGTTTTACTACAAAGATTCGGCTATGAATCTGCACGCGGTAATAAAAGAAAAGAACTGCACACCACAGTAAACGCTATACGATACAATCAGTTAAAAGGGAAACCTGGTTTTAAAATTGACATTCAAATAGATAGAATAAATCTCATAAATACCCAGAACGAAATTTTAGGTTATTGGGGCAAAGAAACACTAAAGGATTACTTTCAAAGAAAACTTCCTAAATTGCTATATGTAAAAGCACAAACAAAAGGCAGAGGTTCAAATGAGGAATTCTGGTTTAACGAAGCATGGTTGTTAAGTGGTTTCAGTTTTGACAATTTTCTAAACCTCTTGAGAGAAGGAACGATTCTTGTCGATATACGAATCGGCCAATATCCTGATGGGAGACCACACGATCATGGAACAGGATTTAGGGTCTTTCCGGATAAGTTAGATTTGTGTTTTGAGAATAGAGAAAGAATAATGTGACGCCAAAAACTTTTGAAAGGAGGGAGCATGAGAAAGCCACAAAAAAGAGGTTATGGGTATGAAAAACAGCAGGCCTATAAACGGGGCGTGAAACCAATCGGCGGGCCGGGTAAACCCGATTTCAAAGAAGGAAGTATAGAATCAGAAGTCAAAAACTGGAAGAAACCAGTCCCAAGACCTGTGGTTGTTAAAGCAGTAAGAAGGGGTGTAAAAAAATTCATTTCTAAAAGTGGCTTTACGGAGCCCGCTATTGATTATGCCAAAGGAAATAAAAAAATCACTCTAATAAAAAAAGGCAAAGTAGTAGTCAAACGTACCAAATAAGGTCTTACCATTGGAAATGACGCAAGAAAAATCTAATAACTTAGAATCGGTCATCGCGATACATAATATCATAGAGAGTAGATTTAGAATGCAACATGAACTTGTAGAACAGTTGGATGCAAAGTTAGCATTGGCTATTACTTTCAGTGGTATTATAATAGCAATCATTTCCCAAGTTGAATCAAGCAACAAAGGGCTATTTTTTTTCTTGGCAGTTAGTTCTTTAATAGTTTCCATAGTTCTATCTTTTGTAGCATATAAAACGGAGAAATATAGAAGAGACCCCGACCCAAAAATGCTAGCAAAGAAATATATTAATAAAAGCAACCAGCAAATTTTAAAGAAAGTGATTGCGAATCTAATTACCGCCTACTATGAAAATAGAGGAAAATTGAGAAGAAAGGCAAAACTATTTTCTGTTTCACTGTTATTCTTGGCTTTTGGTCTGGCTTGCTTGCTTCTTCGATTAATTTTTTAAGTTAAATGGAGGATAATATGGATAATGAAAAAAAACCGCAAGAAGAACCCAGGACGGATGAAGATTCATCACAGGAAGAAGTATCTAATGAAGATCAAGACTGGTTGGAACCCGACCCAGATTTAGAAACCTATGTTGAAAAAGGATTAGGTAAAGAAAATAAAAGAAAGAAATAGATCAATTTTTATCAAAAATATCTGTGACATTCAAGGAGTTTTTGATGAAGATTGTACTTGATCCCAAACAACTAGAGATGATTCAACAGATGCTTGACCGAATAGCAAAAGTGGCTCAAGAGATCGCTACTGAGATGAAGCGCGCCAACGACTTAAAGGAAAAGGAATTGAAAGGTAAGGAGGCCTAAATTATGGAGCTTGCCTTAAAACTTTTGGGCATTTTATTTGGCGTCCTGGCCAGGACACTGGTTCCATACCTAAGGAAGTTAAAACAGGGAAAGATCGGAAGTTTTAACAAGGGATATTGGGTATCAGCATTGGCTTCATTCATCTTGGGCCTGGTTACTACCCTGCTTATCTTCCCAAAATTTGAGTTTGTCGGAGCAGCTGCAGGGCTAGAGGCCTCTATTAAACTATTCTGCACTGCCTTTGCTTTCGGATTTGCCTGGAACTCCCTGGTCTCAGAAGGGGCTAAGTGGGTGGAGAGGCCCAAGCAGAAGGCGAATAAGTCAGAAAATTGATTCCCTTATTTGTGGTTTTAGTCACATATGTCGGGGCATTTCCCTGAAGAGGCTCGTTTTCTTGACGCTACCAAGGAAGGCCCCAGTAGGTTTCTATAATGCGGCAGCTCCAAAATTTTTATGGGACACTAATATTTATAGGACTAATTATAGCGTTAATCCTTGGGATTATCAGGCTGTTAAAATTACTATAATACTACTGTCATCACAAGCAAAAGGATCCTAAAGAGGGGTCGAGCACAAAAGTGGGGCTGGTGTTAAGCCTTTCTGCTTTTTTTTCGGGGATTGAGAGATCGCAGGAGTAAAGATGAAAAGAAGCTTATCAAATTTAAAAACTCTTGGTCCACCAAATGGGGTGATAAAGGCTTCGGATACTACCCTATCAGTATATTGAGCGCTACATGATGGATGCCTGGAGTTCGGTTGATATTGAGGATCCTAACCCGCTTACGCTGGCCAGTGTGTTGAAGTATAGAGAGAGGGCTTTAGTTTGATATCCAAACTACATATTTTTTAGAGATTGAGACGGGGCAAAAATGGCATATACAAAAAGGTTAGAGGCATCAGTAGTTCAATCAGTTTTAACTCAACTCGATAATCTTGGTTGGCACGTTGATGAAAGAAAGAATAATTGCAATGTGTTTCAACAACGTGCCAAAACCGCTGAACAGGCGAAAAAATTAAAGGGTAAAAACCCTGATTTTGTTTTATATCAAGAAGATTCAGATACACCCATTGGTATTATTGAAACAAAGAGACCAGGAATGACTGTTAAACAAGTTCTCGGTGAAGCAAAGGAAAAATACGCAGAACGATTAGAAACGCCTTTAATCTTTGTTTACAATGATACATATATTGAAACCCAATATTTATATAATGGACATAATTTAAAGATTGATGGTGAAGATGTAAGGCAATTTGTAGACCACTATACAGCACTTCGTTTTGTCCACGAGGGTTCGGAAATATTATCAGCTCCTCAACACGTCCAATATTCTCGTGAACAACTAATCAAAATATTTAAAAGAGCATCTAATTTATTAAGAGAAGCAGGATTACAACAGGGATTGGAAAGATTTGGTGCTTTCTCCGATATACTATTTTTAAAGATTATGGATGAAGTATGCGAGTTAAAATTACATGCAGGCAAAGAAACTCCAATACCGGAACACGCAAGATGGTCAAGTTTCAAAAATAAAGCTTCAAAACAATTACATTCATATATAAAAGATGTAGTATGGAAAGAAATGAATAAGAAATATGGAAGTATATTTAGCGAGGTAATGCCAATTGATGACCCCCAAGTATTAAAAGATATTGTCAATGAATTATCAGAATTAAATTTACTTTCTGCCGATACAGATGTAAAAGGTGATGCTTTTGAATATTTCTTGAAAAATGCTTATCAGGGTTTAAGCATAAAAGATTTAGGTGAATATTTTACGCCAAGAAACATAGTTAGAACGATGGTTAATATGGTTGTTCCAAAGATAGGTGAAAAGATTTATGATCCTTTTTGTGGAACGGGTGGCTTTTTAATCGAAAGTTTTAAATATATAAATGTAAGATTAAAACCAAATAAAAGATTTGAAAAAATATTACAGGAAAAAACTGTTTATGGTTCTGAAATAACTACTAATGCAAGAATTGCTAAAATGAATATGATATTATTCGGTGATGGACACAGCAATATTAAAAAAGAAGATAGCTTTAAAAATATCAAAAAGAAAAAGTTTGATGTTGTATTAACTAATCCCCCTTATTCTCAGCATACAAGATATGGAAATTTATATCCTGTTCCATCTTTTAACGGTGATGCTATCGCAGTGCAGCATTGTTTTGAGAGTCTTAATGATAATGGACGCTGTGCAATGTTAGTAAAAGAAGATTTTTTAGCTGAAAGCGGTGATATAGGTGAAGTAAGGAGATATATCTTAAATAATGCTAAAAATTTTTCAGTAGTTTCCTTGCCGCGTAAATTATTTGTTCCTTATACTCCCACTAAAACGAGTATAATATATTTTGAGAAGGCGGGCAAAAGAAACACAACCTTTTTCTATGTTATAAAAAATGTGGGACAAACATTATCAGCCAGAAAGAAAAATATCAAGGCTAACGATTTGCCTGTAATGTTAGATGCTTACAAAAGCGGAGAGCAAGCTGATGAGATTGATTCCTGTATGGTTGATAATGAAATAATAGCTAAGACAGACCATTCATTATGGGTATATGACTATATTGAAACTTACCCCGAATCGCCTTATAAAATGGATTTCTTAGGTAATTGGATTAAAGAACGTACAGGGGCAGTTAAGCCGGCAGATTCTCCCGATGAAGAATTTAGGATTTTAGGAGTTAATAACAAAATAGGAATATTTGAAGATGACGAAGAAGAAAAATTATTTGGTAAAGATATAAAACAAAAATATAAACAAGTAAAAACAGGTGATTTGGTATATAATCCTCATCGTGTAAATGTAGGTTCTATTGGATTAGTAACAGGGGAATTTGATGGCGGTTATGTGAGCGGTATTTATGTAGTATTTTATTCTATAGATAAAAAAATGCCGCCTGAATATATTTTAAAGTTAATGAAGTCTCATCAATATAAAAGAGTTATAGAAGCATACGATACTAAATATGGGGCAGTAAGAGCAAACTTAACATTTGAACAGTTATGCAGGATTAAAATTCCAATGTTATCCGATAATGTCTTAAAGGAATTTTTAGAGCAACAAGATGATATAATGAAAATTAAAAAAGATTTAGAGATTAAAGAAAAGTCTATTTCAAAATTCATTTCTAAATTCGTAGGAAAATCTAAAACCGCTAATGCTTTATCATAAAATATAGCTCTTTCAGATTATAAACTGTTATACAAGAGAACAAAGAAAGACAACTCTTCTTTGTAGAAGTTTAATGCAATTCTATCTTAACTTTTCTAAAGTCACATCGTAATTCCAAATCATCCAAAATAAAAATTTCCTGTTAGATTTTGCCACTTCCTACGTCTATTGTAGTAGGAGGGGCTGAGATGCTAAAGGTCCCAATAAGCTAATCCAAGAGACCAGGGCAATAGTTAGATTTTACCTATTTCTGAGGTATGATTGTAGGCTAAAAGAAGCTGATGAGTTATCAGCTAAGGAGGAAAGTTAAGGGAATTAGTTAATGGCCTCAAGAAGACCCCGTAGAACGCAAATATGAGGGCCTCTTCAGTATCACAACCCGAGCAGTAGGTAAACTCCCTTCTGAAAGTGCCAAATAACCCCACCTTCAAGGGCACAATTTTTATGTCCCAAAATTAGCCTTCTAATTAGCATTTTTGCTAGTTAAAACCAAAAAATCTTGCAAAGATCATATTTTATTGTATAATTAAAGCATAAGCCCAAAAACCGATTCTTCTCTTGGCCAACGCCTCAGAAAAGCCGGCATCCGAGAAATTGGAGGAGAAAAACTATCCAGTGGATGCGTGTTGATACTATACAGCAAAAAGAAAAGAATAGAGAAATTTTTTAACAAATTCAAAGTCAAATATGAGATAATGAAAATTTGGAGATAATTGCATATTTACGTAGGCGGAGGGTAAAAATGAAAAAAGGAAAAAGGTTTTTGAACTTTTGTGACATTCAAGGAGGTTTCTGATGAAGATTACCCTTGAGCCAAAACAACTGGAGATTCTCAAAGAGATGCTTGGTAGGGTGGCGAGTGTAGGTGAGAAACTGGCTACTGAGTTGAAACGGGCGAACGACCTGAAAGAGAAAGAATCGTAAAACGCGGAAGAGGTGATGAGATAGGAAGTGATTAAAGTAAAGAGATATTTAGCAATTTTCATAATCGCCCTTGTAGTTATTCCTAATACTACAAGGGCTTTTTGCTATGATGCTGAGGTAACTGATATTAGTGGGACTAAATACTTTCCTGCGGTGAAAGAGGCTCTGTCAAAAGCAGAGGAGTCAATATATCTGGTGATGTTTATAATAGAATTATCTCCATACAAAGAAAAGTCAAAAGCTAATCTCTTGATTGATGAACTGATAAAGGCAAAGATGAGAGGGGTGGATGTAGAAGTTATCTTAGACCAGAATGTAGACTTTGTACACAGAAGACATAAGGGTGAATGGGAAGCCAAGATTAGAAGCATCAGGGCTTACAAGTTACTTAAAGTTGCCGGGATAAAGGTTTATTATGATGAACCAACAAGATACACTCATGCGAAGGCCATCATTATTGATAAGAGAATAGTCATATTAGGAAGCACAAACTGGACAGAAGCGGCGTTTGATAAAAGTATTGAGGCAAGTGTTTTGATTGAATCGAGAGAATTGGCAGATGATATGTTAATTTACTTTAAGACTATCAAAATAGATGAGAAGATAGAAAAATATCTTGAGTTTATTGGTCCGTCTACGCCTATAGCATGGGAGTTTCTGGAAAATCCAGGACTTGCTCCAAGGATGGTAAATAAGCACGATGAGCGGCCTTTTGATGTTTATCTATTTTTGCTTAAGAATTTCGATGGAAATCCTGAAGGCAAGTTGATGCTATTCTACGACCAGGTGGCAAAGTATCTTGGAATTTATGAAGGTTGGGATAGAACAGCTTACAGGCGCCAGGTTATAAAGGTACTTAAAAGATTAGAACAGAAATATAAATTGATCAAATTTGAGCCTCGATATGCAAAAGAGGCAACGATAATACTGCTTAATTATGAGGACCCAACCAAAGTTTATGAATATCCGGAAGAGCTATACTTTGAA
>Ga0315296_10002659_pt1 | contig 15174 bp, 14 predicted proteins | sample YL17G14_18_MG_FD_203921 | JGI IMG/M metagenome (GOLD analysis project Ga0315296, IMG submission 203921) | Sediment microbial communities from Yellowstone Lake, YNP, Wyoming, USA - YL17G14_18 | ecosystem: Environmental > Aquatic > Freshwater > Lake > Sediment | place: USA: Wyoming | collected... | reverse complement strand
GCCGACCCGCTGGGCCACCCTGCCGGCCAGCAGGCCGCCGATGGGCATCGAGCCGAAGAAGATCAGGCTGTAGAAGCCCATCACCCGGCCGCGCAGCTCGTCGGGCACCATCTCCTGCACCAGCGCGTTGGCCAGATTGAAGACGAGGACCAGCATCCCTCCCGCGCCGGCCAACGTCAGCAGCGACAGTGGCACCGAGCGCATCAGGGAGAAGAGCAGCAGCGTCAGCGGGAAGGCGAACGTCCCCAGCGTTAGCAGTCTCCCCTTGAATTTGAACCGCCCCAGTATCGCAGGGCAGCGAACCCCTGCCCGGTGCGGGCGCGCCCGCTCGCGTTCGATGGGGGTTGATCCATGGGCCATGGCTCCAGCGGTTATGGTCGCCCGGCCATCTTACACCCGTTTGCCGGCCGGCGCTGTGGGGGCGACTACTGGGATCGGTTCAACCCATGGATCAGGCGCAGCCCATCCAGCGTCAGCCAGGGGTCCACCGCCTGGAAGACGTCCGTCTCCCGGGCGATCATCTCGGCCAAACCGCCGGTAGCGATCACCCGCATGCCCGGCCCCAGTTCGCGGCGGAAGCGGGCCACCATTCCCTCGACCAGCCCCACGTAGCCGAACAGAATGCCCGACTGCATGCTCTGAACCGTGTTCCGCGCGATGGCCTGGGGAGGCGGGACCAGCTCCACGCGGGGTAGCTTGGCCGCCCGCTCGGTAAGCGCCCAGGCGGCGACGCCGATGCCGGGGGCGATGGCTCCACCCAGGTAATCGCCCTCGGCCGAGATGGCGTCGAAGGTCGTGCCCGTGCCAAAGTCGACGATGCAGGCCGGCCCGCCGTAGCGCCGGAAGGCCGCCGCCGCGTTCACCACCCGGTCGGCCCCGACCTCGCGCGGGTTGTCCATGCGGATGCGCACCCCGGTGCGTACCCCGGCGTCCACCACCAGCGGGTCCACCCCCAGGTAGCGCTGGCAAAGGTCCACGAACTGCCCCGTCAGCGTGGGAACGACGCTGGCGATGGCGGCGTCGTGGATGTCCGTGGGCTGGCGGCCGGCATGCTGCAGCAGGACCAGCAGCAGCGGCCCGTACTCGTCGGCCATGCGCTCCCGGCCGGTGGCGATGCGCCAGTGGTGGGCCAGTTCTTCGCCCTCGTACAGCCCCAGCACGATGTTGGTGTTGCCGATGTCGATACAGAGAAGCATTGCTACCTCCCTCGGGGAATGGCCAAAGAGGACCACCCCGACATGCAGACAAGAGAGTAGCCTTCAGCGATCAGCTTTCAGCGGTCAGGACTCGGTGCGGAAGACGCGCGCCCCCTTCCGCCCGAACTCGATCTGCTTCCAGGCCGCCACCACGGCCACGGTGATCAGCACCGCGGCGATGATCTCGGGGATGCCGTTGGTCAGGCCGACCGCTGCCAGGGCGCTCCAGGGCAGCACAGGCACCTGCCCCAGCTTGCTCACCACACCCAGCCTGCCCACGACGCCGATGCTCGTCAGGACCAGGACGGTATTGGTCAGCGTCCCGGCCACGGCAGCGGCGGCGGCGGCCGGGACCTCGCCCACGCGCAGCAGCACCAGCACCAGGCCGGCCGCAGCCAGGGCGCCCAGCAGCAGCGAGGAGACCAGGACGAGCGTCTTCTGGCCGGCCTGGTCCCCGAGCACGGGTGTGGTGTAGGCCAGCAGCGGACCGGCCGCGGCCAGGAGCAGCACCAGGGCCAGGACCAGGACGGACTTCCAGATCTTCGGTTCGCGCACCAGCCGGTAGACCAGGCAGGCGACCAGGCCGATGAAGATGCGGGGCACGACCGAGATGAGCGGGTTCTGGAAGAAGACGTCCCCGGGGCCAGTCGGGCCGATGAAGGCCCAGATCAGGCTGAAGAGGCCGAAGAGCAAGCCGATGGCCAGGCCGACCAGCGGCCCCTCCATGACCGCTCCGATGATGACGGGCACGTGCATGATGGTGATGGCCATTCCCAGCACAAAGGGGATGAACCCCAGCCGGGTGGCCCCCAGCACGATGGCGATGGCGCCCAACGCGCCGGCAACGACGATCTGGCGGGTGGTGCTGCTTTGCATGGTGACCTCCTTCTTCTCTTGGTCATAGCGGCTACATCCGTGGAGCCGACGGTGGGAAGTGGAGAGTTGAAACTGGCAAGTCGGAAGTAACAAGTGGAAGGTAGAGAGCCATGTGCATTCCGCGCTCCGTGATAGGGGGGCCGTTTAGGGACCGGACAGGAGATGCCGCAGCCAGTCGATGACGGCCCGTTCGGCCGGCCCCAGGTTCACCAGGAACAGGCCCACGCTGGCCCCGGCGGCCACGCCCAGGGCCAGCAAGTCGGCCGGCCGGAAGCGCAGCCGCACCAGGTGGGTGCGCCCCTTGCCGCCGACGTAGCCGCGCGCCTCCATGGCCACGGCCAGCTCCTCGGCCCGGCGCAGGGTGGTGATGAAGAGGGGGATGAGCAGCGGAAAGGTCCGCCGCACCCGCTTGATCACCCCGCCGCGCCCCCGGCCAAAGTCGGCTCCCCGGGCGGCCTGGGCCTTCATCAGCCGCTCCATCTCCCGCGTGAGGAGCGGCACGAAGCGCAGCGCCACTACCAGGACCATGGAGACCTCGTGGGCGGGCAGCCGCAGCCGCTGGAACGGCCGCAGTAGCCCCTCCACCCCGTGCACCAGGCCGGTCACATCGGCGATGCTGGTGAGCAGGGTCAGGACCAACGCCAGGGCGGCCATGCGCAGCAGCATCGCCGCCAGGGCGATCATCCCCTCCCCGCTGAGGACGAACCGGCCCCACTGCCACAGTGCCGGGCTGCCCGCGGCCACCGCCTGCCGGTGCGGGTAGAAGAACAGCTGCAGCACCAACACGATGAAAAAGAGCGGCAGCAGCGGGCGCAGGCCGCGCAGGGCATGCCCCAGGGGCGCCCGGGCGAGCAGGAACAGCCCTCCGACCAGGAGCAGCCCCACCAGGAGCATGGCCGGCCGGCGCTGCCCCATCAGCGCTGCCATGAGCAGGATAGTCCCCAGCAGCTTGACCCGCGGGTCCAGCCGGTGCAGGACCGACTCCCGGGGCAGGTACTGGCCGATGGCAACGTTCCGCAGCAGTTCGAACTCACTCATGCCAGCAGCGCCTCCAGGACGGGGAGCGCTTCCTCCAGGGAGAGCACGTCGGTGCGGACGGGCAGCCCCGCCTGCGCCAGTTCCAGCAGCACCTGCGTCACCGCCGGCACCTCCAGGCCGCAGGCGGCCAGGAGATCTCCCCGGGCAAAGACCTGGCGCGGGGTCCCCTCCAGCACGACCCGGCCCTCGGCCAGCACGTAGACCCGGTCGGCCAGGCGGGCGATTTCCTCCATGGAGTGGGAGGCCCAGACGATGGCCCGCCCCTCGCGCCGGTGCCAGCCGGCCAGGAGGGAGACCAGCTCGCGCCGGCCGGCCGGGTCCAGCCCGGCCAGCGGCTCGTCCAGCACGAGCACCTGCGGATCCAGGGCCAGCACCCCGGCCAGGGCCGCCCGGCGGCGCTCTCCGCCGCTCAGGGAAAAGGTCAGCCGGTCGCGGTAGACTTGCAGCGGCAGCCCGGCCGCCTCCATCGCCCGGCGCACCCGCTCCCGTACTTCTTCCAGCGGCAGGCTCAGACTCAGCGGGCCGAAGGCCACGTCGTCGGCCACGTAGCGCTCGAACAGTTGGTCCTCCGGGTTCTGGAAGAGGAGGGCCACGCGCAGGCGCAGCGAACGAAGGCCGGCGCGGCGGTCGGAGAGGTCCACCCCGGCCACCCGCACCCGGCCGGCCTGGGGACGCAGCAAGCCGTTGAGGTGTTGGAGCAGGGTGGACTTGCCCGATCCGGTCGGCCCAATGACCCCCACCATCTCGCCGGGGTAGACGGTGAAATCCACGCCGCGCAGCGCCACTGTCTCCAGCGGCGTGCCGCGCATGTAGGTGGAATCGAGGCCGCGGACCTCGATCAGCGGCTGGGGTGCGCTCATCGGCGCCCTCCCCGGGAGAGGGCCTGTTCCTTCAGGGCGGCGACCATGCCGGCCGGCGTGAGCACGCCCGCCGGGAAGCCGGGGAGGCGCTCCCGCAGCATCTGGGCCAGGCGGGCCATGAGGGGCAGGTCCAGCCCGAGCGAACGCAAGGCCTCCTCGTCGGCAAAGGCCTGCTGCGGCCGGCCATCCAGGGCGACCTTTCCCGCGCAGAGGGCGATCACCCGTCCGGCCTGGGCCGCCTCCTCCATGGCCTGGGTGATGGCGACGATGGCGATCCCCTCCGCGTGCAGCCGGCCGACGATCTCGTGCACGGCGCGCCGGCCGGCCGGGTCCAGCATGGCGGTGGCTTCGTCCAGGACGAGCAGTTCCGGCTGCATGGCCAGCGCCCCGGCCAGGGCCAGCCGCTGCTTCTGCCCGCCGGAGAGGTGGTAGGGAGAGCGGCCGCGCAGGGAGGCGATCCCGGTGACCTCCATGGCCCACTCCACCCGCACCCGCAGCTCCTCTTCGGGTACCCCCAGGTTCTCCGGGCCGAAGGCCACGTCCTCCTCGACCACGGTGGCCACGACCTGGTTCTCCGGGTTCTGGAAGACCATGGCCACGGCCCGGCGGATCGCCTGCCGGTGGCGGGGGTCCTGGGTATCCATCCCCCTGACCCAGACCCGGCCGGCGGTGGGGAGGAGGAGGGCGTTGAAGTGCCGGGCCAGGGTGGACTTGCCCGAGCCGTTGGCACCGACGATGGCCACGTATTCGCCCCTGGAGATCTCCAGGTCGATGCCGCGCAGGGCCGGCACCTCGCGCTCCGTGCCGGCGTTGTAGGTATAGTGGAGGTCCTGTACCTGGATCAGAGGCTCGGGCATCGCTTTGGCTCGGAAGCAATCAGCAGTCAGCCGTCAGCTTTCAGCCATCAGCCAGTTTATCTGACCGCTGATTGCCGATCGCTCCATGCAAAAACCCCCCGGTGCCAACCGGAGGGCCGACGTTCGAACCTGGTATCTGTACACCACAGGGATCGGGAGCAGAGCTGTTTCTCTCCCCAAAAGAAACCCTCTGCGCTCTCCGCGTCTCTACGGTGATTCAGGCTCTTTCCGTCGTCTCGGTCGCACCGCGATCCCAGCGACGATAGCTGGCTGCTGCTCTATCGGTCACCGCCCCACGGGGGTCGGTAGCAGGGCCATTATAGCACAGGGGACGGCCGGCCGCAACTTGACAGCCCTCTGCTCCCATGCTACACTACGGCTACGCTGCGGCCAGGCGGACAGGCCTGGGTGGACGATTCGGAGGAATGCACGAATGGCTGAACGGGAACCGGGTGAGGTGCGTTGGGCCGGCCGGCTTTGGCTGCTGGCGCTGATCGCGGTCGTCCTCGCCGTCGTCATCCTGGCGGTCATCTGGCCGCGCAGCATGGCCTGGCGGGCCCCTCTAGCCACGGCCACACCGGGGACGCCGAATCCGAACCTCTACGTGATCCCCACACTGCTCCCGCCGTCGCCTACCCCTCCGCCGGTGCCCCCAACGATTGGGCCGGTGTTCCCCACGGCGGCACCGTCGCCACCGACTACGCCCCCATCGCCATCTGTCCCAGCGGCTACACCGACGCCGTAGGGGAGGATAGAGGGACAAGGAGCAAGGAGAAGGGGAGACAAAGGGGTGGGGGGATGGGGAGAAAGGGCGACAAGGAGCAAGGCACAAGGTCGCTCGTCATTTTTTCCGCAGACTCACCAGAGCCTGTCACCTCCTTCGGTTCATTAGATCGTTTCTCCCGCTGACCGTTGACGAGACTATTGACCCTCGCGGGGTGATGTGATAAAATGCTGTCAACAGGACGACCAGGTCGACAAGCTGGGACAGACGCTTTCCGCTTACATGCCTTCTTAGCCTGCTTTCGACACCAAACAGGTGTTCTGAAAAATAACCGCACTTTAACAATCGCGCCATAAGTTGTATACTCTGCCTGAGACTCAAGGAGGCAGAGCGATGGACAACACCCAAGCTGCGCAACTCGGGCCGGCCATCAAGACCTTGCATCCGCGCCAGATGGGCGCCCTTCCGTTGATCTACCCGATTCTATCCGGACTGCAACTGCGGCAGACGACGAATACGGTGGTGGCCAATCAGGCCGACATCGACCTGGGGCAGATCGTCGTCCTGTTGACCTGCAACCGGCTGCTGGCCCCGCAACCCCTGTATCAGGTTGGCGATTGGCTCACCGAAACCGTCCTGCCCCAGGTTCTGGGGATTCCCCCAGCCAAGGTGTACGACAATCGCCTGGGCCGCGCCTTGGACGACTTGCATCCCCACCTGGGAGAACTCTGGGCGCGCCTGGTCACGCGGGCGATTCAAGTCTATGACCTGGACCTGAGTGTCCTGCATTGGGACGTGACCTCGCTCTACTTCGAAGGGGCCTACACCGACAGCGAGCTGGCTGCGTACGGCTACAGCCGCGACCACCGCTCCGACACCAAACAGGTGAACCTGGAAGTAGACGTGACCCACGACGGCTATGTGCCCGTGCTCTACCAGGTCTTGCCCGGCAACACGGCCGATGTGACCCGGCCGCCGCACCACTTGCAGGCCCTGTTGCGATTCCTGGCGCGGCCGGAACTGGCCGCGCGGCCCTTGCGCCCCTTACTGGTCAGCGACTGCAAGATGGTGACGCCGGCCGCCGTGTTGGCCTGCCACCGCCACCAGTTGTTTTACCTGGGGCCTTTGGCCGGCGGGGTCGCTGCCGAAGCCGTCCTGCGCAGTGTTCCGGCGGCGGAATTAGCGGCCCACCCTTTGGCCTACCGCCCCAAGCGCGTCAAACCGGACGATCCCCGCTATGTACCCTACCAGGGAGTCTGGCGGGCCTTCTCCTTCGAGCACGCCGGCCAGACGGTCCTCGATCGGGTCCTGGTGGCCTGGAGTGCGGCGAAACAGCGGTTGGATGAACAGAAGCGCAAGACGTACCTGAAACGGTTGCTGAACAAGTTGGAAGGGGCGCAAAAACGGCTCAATACCCGCCGCTACAAGAAGCGGGCCTACGTAGAACAACGCCTGCGTGCCTTCCAACAGGGCAATCCGGCCAAAGAACTGGTCGACATCGAATTGCGCGGCGAAGATGACGCCTTGGCCCTCACCTTTCGGATCAATCAGTCGAAACTCGCCGCGGCCCAAACGTTGGACGGGCGGTACCTGTTGGCGACGAATGCCGACCATCTGAGCGCCAACGAGGCCTTGACCCTGTTCAAGGGCCAGGATGGAGTGGAAAAACGCTTTCGGGCGGTCAAAGGCCCCCTGGAAGTCCACCCGCTCTTTGTCCATCAGGACCGGCGGATCGAAGGACTGGTCTTCATTACCCTGGTGGCCCTGCTGGTTCGTGCCATCTTGGAGCGGACGGTCCGGCGGCAGGGGTTAGCGCTACCTGTGGAGCGGCTGTTCCAGGGCTTTGTTTCGCTGCAGGCGGTTGACTTGGTCTGGGCCGATGGGAGTCAACAACGCCTGGGTTCCGAAATGTCGGCCTTTCAGGCCCAGATCCTGGAAACATTGGGGTGGCCGTTGCCAGAAGCCTATGTCGGACCGGCCCCCCTTCCGCACTGACGCCCGCCCGAGGCGGTCCGCCCTCCTGCTGGACGGCTTCGATCTGGGGGCAACCTCGTGGGTTGCCGGTAGGCGAAAGGTCGGAGAGGGGCCAGTGGGCTTCCCCGGTGGGCTCAATCGGGTCGCTACGGTCCCCTTGAGGGGGCAGAGGAACGACCTGAAGCCGTGCTTCAGGCGTCTGTGCCGGAGAGGCCGACCGGATTGGCGTTAGTCAGCGCCGTAGGATGTCGTTTCGCCCGGACTTGTGGCTCGATTGTTAAAGAGCAGTCGCACCCAGTTCAGGGTTTAGGTGGTTGTGCCTCGATATCAAATCGAGTGTCGAATGCAGGCTTAGATGAACCTGCCGGTTCTCTCAGAGAGCAAAGGAGTTCAATATGTCTCTCGGGATTGTGATCAAGGGCCCTGAGGGGCTAGTTCTTGCGGCGGAGAGCCGGGTCACCATTGGGGCCCAAATGCAAGACGGGCAGAAAGTTCACGCGAATTTCGACAATGCCACTAAGTTGCTCTCCTTCAGCGGCGAAAACGGGCATACGGGAGTTGTCACATATGGACTGGCAGCAATAGGCTTGCGCACAGCACATAGCTTCATGCCGGAATTCGAGGACAGACTGCCACCGAAGAAGCGGCTTGCCGTACAGGATTTCGCTAAGAGTCTCAGCGATTTCTTCATGGAGCAGTGGAAGGCAGCGATGCCGCCCGACTTCCCGGGGCCTGGCATGACCTTCGTTGTGGGTGGTTTCAACGAGGGGGAGTCCTATGGCAGGGTGTTCTTGGTCGAGATTCCTGGAAGCCCAGACCCTGTTGAGCAACAGCGGAATCCGGGAGAGTTTGGGATAACATGGGGAGGCCAACGCGAGTTTGTCGATCGTCTCATCCAAGGGTATGATGAAGGGTTGCTGGATATCGTGTCCAGAACCCTTGAGATTGGGCCAGAGCAGGTTCAATCGCTCAAGAAGTCTCTCGAAGTGCTGCAGATGCGCATCCCGTTGCCAGCGATGCCTCTACAGGATTGCGTAGATCTTGCGATCTTCTTCATCAGAACGGTAGTCACTGCGCAAAGGCTAACAGTAGGAATTAGAGGTTGCGGTGGACCGATCGATGTAGCCACGATTACCAGGTGGGAAGGGCTCAGATTCGTCCAACGGAAGGAGATAGTTGGGGAAATGGGAACAGCCTTAAGAGCCGGCGAGAGGAGGCCCCCATGGATCTCTTGAAGCCCATTGCACCATTCGGCCAGGTTCATATACCTTCATTGTCCAGCAACGAACTCACGGCAAGTTACACCTCATCTGACTGGACTTCGCTAGGTCAGTCTTGGCGGATCACCATGTACTGCGCGTTTCCAGAAAGCGGGCTGCCAGTGGAAATGCCCAGCGTCACGCGCGGCGAAAGAGATTTCGTGCTACCAAGGACTTGGGACGATGCGGTGGAGAGGGTTCTGCGGGATCGCGCGGAAGCATGGAAAAGGCTGGCTGCCCTTTGAGATTTCCGACTCGCGAGGATATTGTCAGGCTCAATCGTCGCCACATCGAAGAAACAGGGGGGACATTCGTTGAGCCTGACAATCTGATGAAACCAGGCAGTCTGGAGTGGGTACTGGAGGCTATCCAGTACCCACTCTTTGGCGCAGATCGCTATCCGACCCTGGTGGAAAAAGCGGCCATGCTCGCCTGGATCATCATTCGCGATCATGTCTTCTATGACGGCTGCAAGCGCACTGGGATGTCGGCTCTGGAAAGCATCATCGAATGGAACGGCTGTCAATTGAACGCGACTATTGACGAAGTTGTCGAGGTAGCACTTCGAATCGCGGGAGGTCTCGCCGAGGATTACCCTTTCGAGGAATTCGTCCACTGGGTTAGGGACAGGCTCAGGGCCAGAATCGCCTTTTGAAAGACCTCCGCCACCGAGAACCTGCTGCAGGTCCCAGACCTGCGGAAGGTTCTCTCATATCGACTGGCTCATCCCGTATGCTGGCCTGTTCAATCTCTATCCTACTCTCCCCATCTCCCCCTCCCCTCAGCGTGCCAACGTTCCAACGCTCCAACGTGCAACGTGTAGCGGTCCCCGTCTCCCCCTTCCCATCATGGGTCATGGCTCCTGCTCAAACGCCCGGCGCAGCTCCTCCCCCTGCAGCCCCATCCCCAACGCCACCATCAGCTTCAGCCGCGCCTTGGGGCCGTTGAGCCCGTTGGCAAAGAGGGCACCGGCCGCTTCCAGGTCCCGGTGGGCGCCGGCGTAGCCGTAGCGGTCGAAAGTAAGGCCGGCCGGGCAGCGTGAGGCGACCACGAGGGCTACCCCCTGGGCAATCGCCCCCCGGATGGTGGGCAGCCACCAGGGAGGCACCCGGCCGCCGCCCAACGCCTCCAGCACCACCCCGCGCATCCCCCACTCCACGGCGTAACGCAGCAGGCCGTCGTCCATCCCCAGCGCCAGTTTCAGCAGGGCGACGCGCTCTTCCAGTTGTTCGGCCGGCAAGGTATGCCGCTCCGGCCGGCGGCGCAACAGGACCTTCTCCCCCTCCACCCGGCCCAGCGGCCCCCAGAAGGGGGACTGGAAAGCTCGCGGGCTGGTGGTGTGCATCTTGGCCACTTCCCGGGCGGCGTGGATCTCGTCCTCCACGACGACCACCGCCCCGATCCCCCGGGCTTGCGGAGCAGCGGCCACCCGCAGGGCCGCCAGCAGATGGGCCGGCCCTTCGTAGCCGGGGTCGGAAGCCGCGCGCATGGCCCCGGTCAGCACCATGGGTGCCTCTCCCTCCACCGTCAGGTCCAGGAGGTAGGCCGTCTCCTCCATCGTGTCGGTGCCGTGGGTGATGACGATGCCCTGGATGTCGGGCTGGCCGGCCAGTCCCTGCACCCGCTGGCGCAGCGACCACAGCGTCTCCAGGGTAAAGTGGGCACTGGGGAGGTGGCAGTGCTCCACGACCTCGAGCGGGCCGGCTTCAGCCGGCAGAGATCGGCGCAGTTCCTCCCCGTGCAGGGTAGGCACGATCCCGCCAGCGCGGGCGTCCTCCGCCATGGCAATGGTCCCACCGGTGCTGATCAGGATCACGCGGTCGGGCATCCGTTTCCCTCGCCACACGGGACATGGGCCCGCGAGGCGACGATGACCCGATCCCCTCCCTGCTGCTGGGCCTCCCGCAGGGCCGACTCCACCTGCTCGATGAGGGCCAGCCCGTCCACACCCCGCCCAGCGGAGGCAGAAGCCACGGCGATGCTGATCGGGACCGGCCGGATTCTCCCCTGGGCCGGCGGCTGCATCACCTGAGCCAGGCGGCGGATCCGGGCGGCCAGGTCGAGCGCCCCGGTCTCATTCGTGCAGGGCAGGACCAGGGCCAGGGCACTATCGCCGTAGCAGGACAGGACGTCCGCACGGCGGGTGTGGTGCTTTAGCATCTCGGCCAACACCGGCAGCCACTCCCTGGCCTGCTGGAACTGGCGGATGTCAAAGGCGACCAACATGAGGGAAAGAGGGTAGCGGTAGCGGCAAGCGCGCGATATCTCTTCGTTCAGCCGGGATTCCAGGGTGGAGCGATCGTACAATCCGGTACCGGGATCGAGGAGGAAGGGAAAACAGCGTTGCGCCAGGTCCGCCATGCTCGTCTCCTTTGACTGCTGGCCGAATTTTGGACCGCCGTACTGTAGCACAATCTGGCTGCGCTGTCAATTGGCCAGCGAGAACGGGATCTACCGGCGGGTGGAGAAATCGGCAGGCGGACAAAGCGCCGCCCGTCGCATGCCCGGGGAACATTCAGGAGAACCGGCAAGGGCGCAGTTGAACTGCGCCCTTGCTGCTCCTTCGTCCGGGAGGAAACCACTCAACCCTCCGTTTTCACGAGCGCCTCGGTCGGCTCCTGCTTGGGCCGCAACCAGAGGATGATCCCGACACCCAGCAGGGCAAAGAGAAGCACCGACGCTTCTACGAGCAGGTAAGCGACCGAATCGGGCAGCCGGCCGGACACACCGTAGGCCACCAGCGATACGACCAGATCGGCCAGGGTGTGATAGCCCAGGGCCAGCCACCACCACCAGAACCTCTGCCGGCGGAACACCTGGAGCACCAGCACCGAGAGGGAGACCTGGATCACCATGGTCAAGATCCGCTCCAGCGCGCCGATCAGGGGGAGCCACCACGGCAGGGCGGCAATCTCCGCCCTGGCCTGGCTGATCTTGGCCAGTTCATCCGGGGTGAGAGGTATGCCTGACGTGTTCCCCTGCATCAAGTTGATGATCGAGATCAGCGACAGTACCGCCATCCCCCCCACCAGCAGCATGGATTCCAGCCCGCCGTGGCCGGCCCCGTACATCAGGGCCTGGCCCCACGTCCTCTCCTCGCCTTTTTTCCAGAGGACACGGTAGCCCAGGTAGCGGCCGCCTTCCTCGAAGAGGCCGGCCGTGAGCGCCGCGAAGGCGATCCAGGCGACCATGTTCCAGGGGGAGGACTCCAGGCGGCCCTGGATCCGCCCCTGCAGGGCCTGGATCGCGGGCACTCGGGTGAGGACCTGGAAGACCAGGAAGACGAGGGCCCCGTAGCCAAATACCTTCCAGGACACCCGGTAGCGGCGCTGCAGCCACAGGGCCAGGGCGAGGGGCAACAGGATCTCGATGGCGATGGCGACGCCGTAGGCGGGAACGAGAAGCGGGTGCACGGTGAACCTCCTTCTACCCTGCCTGCTGTTCCATGCGCGCCACCTCCTCCTCGACAATGCTCTCGTCCAGTTTGCGGAAGAGCGGCTGCGGCCGGCCGAGCCTGCGCCCGGCCTGTAGCTCGCTGGGCGCCCAGCGCCCCTCCCACTTGCCGGGGTGCCAGCGGTAGACCCGGTGGCGCTTCCCCTCCTCGTCCACCTCCTCGAAGTGGATCTCCCCGGAGATGGTGGCCGGGTAGCCCAGCATCTGGTGCAGCACCTGGGCGGTGTGGGGGGTGAAGGGGCAGAAGAGCGTCTTCAGGCTGTCCACCAGCCGCAGGGCCACGAACAGAGTGGTCGCGGTGCGAATGGCGTCCTGCTTGACCGTTTTCCAGGGCGCGCAGGCGTCCAGGTAGCGGTTCGCCTCCTGGGCCAGGGCCATGACCTCCTGGATGGCGGCCTTGAACTTGCACCGGGCCAGCAGGTCACCCACAATGGCAAAGGCCTTTTCCGCCCGGGCCAGTATCTCGCCGTCGCGAGCGTCGAGCGTACCGGGCTGGGGGACGACCCCCTGGAAGTAGCGCTGGGTCATGGAGAGGACGCGGTGGGCCAGGTTGCCCCAGGTGGCCACCAGTTCGTCGTTGTTGCGGCGGACGAACTCGGCCCAGGAGAAGTCGGTGTCGCGCGTCTCCGGCCCGTTGATCATCAGGTAGTAGCGCAGGGGGTCCGGTTCGTAGCGGGAGAGGTAGTCGGGCAGCCAGACGGCGATGCCCCGGCTGGTGGAGAAGCGCTTGCCCTCCATGGTCAGGAATTCGGAGGAGACGATTTCGTAGGGCAGTTGCAGGCTCTCGTCGTAGCCCATCAGTATCGAGGGCCAGATCACCGAGTGGAAGACAATGTTGTCCTTGCCCATGAAGTAGTAGTGGCGCGACTCCCGGTTCTGCCACCATTCCCGCCAGCGCTCGGTGTCACCGGTCAACATGGCCCATTCCTTGCTGCCGGAGAGGTAGCCGATGACGGCGTCGAACCAGACGTAGATACGCTTGCTCTCGTAGCCGGGCAGGGGGATGGGCACCCCCCACTCGATGTCCCGGGTGATGGGGCGGGGCTTCAGTCCCTCGTTGAGCAGCCCGTAGGTAAAGTTGATCACGTTGGGCCGCCAGTAGGACTCCTTGCCCTGGAGGTACTGGCGCAGCCGGCCGTCGAAGGCAGGCAGGTTGAGGAAAAAGTGCTCCGTCTCCCGGAAGACGGGCGGGTGCCCGCACAGCTTGCAGCGCGGCTGGACCAGGTCGCTGGGATCCAGTTGCCGGCCGCAGGCGTCGCACTGGTCCCCACGGGCCTCCGTATAGCCGCAGTGGGGGCAAGTCCCCTCGACGTAGCGGTCCGGCAGGAAGCGGCCGCAATGCTCGCAGTACGTTCCGACCATCTTGTCGGAGAAAATCGTACCCCGCTCCAGGTGGCGCAGGAAGATGTCCTGGACCACCGGGTAGTGGTTGCGCGTCGCGGTGCGGGTAAAGAGGTCGTAGGCGATGCCCAGCTGGGCCAGGTTGTCGGCGATCTCGTGGTTGTAGTAGTCCGACAGCTCCTGCGGGCTCTTGCCCTCGCGTTCGGCCCGGATGGTGGTGGGGGTACCGTGGTCGTCCGTCCCTGAGACCATGAGGACGTCGTTGCCGACCAGGCGATGGTAGCGGGCAAAGACATCCGAAGGGACGCCAAAACCGGCCACGTGCCCGAGGGTCCGTGAACCGGAGGCATAGGGCCAGGCGACTCCAATGTAGATCTTCTCAGCCACGTTCTCTTCCTCCTCGAAGGAATACAATCCATCGCTCCGCCGCCCGATTGCTGCCAGGACTGTACCGATTCCCCGCAGAGTAGAGCGGATCTCTCCCAAAAGAAGCCCCGCGCCCTCCGCGTCCCGGCGGTAGATCCTTACGCCATCGGGCGGGGGGCAACGGCCGCTTCGCCAGGCGAGCCTGGGCCCCCCATCACACACCTCCACCTGAAAAAAAGCACCCCGGCATTTCCGGTCGCCGACATTATACCACGTCCAGCGAAGGGCCGTCAAAGCGGCCGTTTGCGCATTGGGGGATTCCGCGGTACAATCGGCCCATCGTCGCAAGGAGGCAACCATGGACGGCGAAGTCCTGGTCGAATTCACCCGTGGCAGCCTGGTCGAGGCGGTACACCGCGGCCACCTCGCCGTTGTGGATACGCAGGGGACCCTGCTGGCCTGGGTCGGCAATCCCGATCACTGCTGCTACATGCGCAGCTCGGCCAAGCCGCTGCAACTGGTCCCGCTGCTGGAAGACCACCTGGACGAACGGTACGGCTTCCGGGACGAGGACCTGGCCGTGATGGCCGCTTCCCACGAGGGCGAGGAGCGGCACACCCAGGCAGTGAGCCGGATCCTGGCCCGCATCGGCCTGGACGAACGGGCCCTGCGCTGCGGGACCGAGCCCCCGGGGAACGAGGCCACCTGCCAGCGGCTGCGCATCCTGGGCAGAGAACCGGGCCCGTTGCACAACAACTGCTCCGGCAAGCACGCCGCCATGCTGGCGCTGGCGGTCGCCGGGGGCTATTCGCTGGACGACTACCCGGTCCCCACCCACCCGGTGCAGCAGCGGATCATGGGGGTGATCCACGAGATGACCGGGGCAGAGGACCCGGTCATCGGCGTGGACGGCTGTGGGGTGCCCGTCTTCGGGATGCCGCTGCGGGCCATGGCCTACGGCTACGCCCGGCTGATCGACCCCCGCGACCTGCCTTCGGAGCGGGCCCAGGCCTGCCGCCGGGTCACAGCGGCCATGCGCGCCCACCCGGGCATGGTCTCGGGCGAGGGCCGGCTGGAGGACGCGCTCATGCCGGCCAGCGGCGGCCGGCTGCTGCTCAAGGGCGGCGCCGAGGGACTCTTCGCCGTGGGCATCCCGGAGACCGGCAGCGCCAGCGGGTGCGGGCTGGGCCTGGTGTTGAAGATGGAAGATGGAAGCGTCGGCAGCCGGGC
>Ga0315296_10002658_pt1 | contig 15175 bp, 11 predicted proteins | sample YL17G14_18_MG_FD_203921 | JGI IMG/M metagenome (GOLD analysis project Ga0315296, IMG submission 203921) | Sediment microbial communities from Yellowstone Lake, YNP, Wyoming, USA - YL17G14_18 | ecosystem: Environmental > Aquatic > Freshwater > Lake > Sediment | place: USA: Wyoming | collected... | reverse complement strand
TAAAGGCCCTTGAGAAAGTCGCTGCTGAGATGAGCAAGAAGACAACTATGCGTTACTACAGTGTACTGGTACCTCAACTACCATTCTATTCTTCAGGAGACCTAGGAAGCTATGACTATGTCAGACGCGAATATGTCGGAGGCATTCTCGCCGACATCGACATGACCGAGCAGGAAAAAGTCAAGCTGGTAAGCAGAGCCGGAGACACGCTGGGAGAATATGACTTCTTCTTCGAATGGGAAAAGGAGCCTTCAAAGCAGCAAGTAGAAGAGCTCATCAGCATGATCGATGAGGCCCTAGCGGACTGCGGATGCAGATACACCATCGTAACAAAGTAAAGAAGGAACACCTCTCTTTTTTTGGCGCATGCCAACAGGTATCACCGATCGATTTCATTCTTACATGGATCAGTCGCGTGCGAGATTGTTGTGAATTGTTAAAAAGAGTCCTGTAGACCAATTGGGCGCAAGCAAGGAGTCGGGGTTTGATCCTGTTCCATGCAAGACACTATCGCGCGCGAGATCGATTGCGTGTCAATGCAGACCTACGAACTGATCACTGAGATGGACATATTGAGTCGCGAATAGGTAGTATAGGGGGTACCTACTTCCTCCCCGCGATAGGAGACCTATTCCTAAGATTAATTAGTCCGTAATATTCCTAGTATCAAGGAAGCCTTACTTATGAGATTTGCAAAAGATCTTTTGAAAGTAGTTCCATTGTTACTGCTGCTGATCAGTCAGGTGGCATTCGTTTCAGCGGCTCTATCCCCACTGGCGAACGCGTCCATAACAGTAGATGGAGATAACGGCGAAGCAATAATCATTTCGGGCTCAGATGGTAACTTCCTGATAACACAAGGACTAGGCACAGGCAATTACAAAGTCGAGATCTATCGCCAAGGATACATCTCAAAAACCCTCAACACCACAATTACAGCCGGTAGCCAGACCAACCTCGGCGACATAGAGCTACAGGCCTCAGGGAAAATACAAGGAGTTGTCAAGAATCCCAGCGGCAACGCAGTCTCAAACATATCTGTCGTGTGCATCGATGAGTCAAACAATCATACAGTTGGATACGCCCTCGCATCGAGCGATGGCTCCTTCACCTTCGATACTGACATAAAAACAGGGTCCTACACGGTAGAAGCAGTAATCTTCGGTGTCTCGGGCCTTAGCTATCCAGGATTAGCATCAAACAGAACCACTGCAATAAAGACAACAGCTGGCCAAACAACCTCAGGAGTGATCCTCCAGCTTAGACCCTCAGGAGCAATTACAGGAACAGTAAAGGACAAAATCAATGCTCCCATAGCAAACGTGAGCCTCTTTGCCTCAGGCTCAGAGGGCACCTTTGGCGGTTTCGCTACAACCAACACTCAAGGCATTTATACTATGAACAGTAACCTACCAACAGGCACCTACAAAGTCTACATTTTCGATGCGAAGGGTTTCGTCTACAGCTTTATGACCGACTACAAGAATGCTAACGTGATAGCTGGACAGACCACCACGGTTGATTTCTCCCTCGATCGCTCAGCTATAATCTCAGGCACTGTCACCCTGACTAGTGGTCCCCCCGCTCCCAACGTGACCGTGTCTGCCTTCAGGCAAGACTACCAGTACTTCGGCTCTGCCCAGACAAATAGCAACGGCTTGTACCGCATAGACTCAGGCCTCGCCACAGGCCAGTACCAGGTGAGCGCTGGTGATTTCATGAATATGAAAACGGTCAACGTAACAGCAGGGGTAGAAACTCCAAACGTGAATTTCCAGATCACAAAGAACTTGGCATGGATAGCTGGCACTGTGAAGAACAGCACAGGCGGCCCAATCGACTCTGCTGACGTTCATGCCGAATCCCTGCAACTATCCGAAAGCTCTCATACGGACGATGATGGCAAATACAACATGGAAATCGATCTACTACTAGGACAGAACTCTGCACAAGTGAATGTGACTGCCTCTGCAAAGGGATATCTTTCGTCTTCTAAGATGGTGACTATCAGTTCGGGACAAACAACAAGCTCAGTTGACTACACCCTACAAAGAGTGCCTAGTGGAACGCTTAAAGGAAGAATTGTCGCTGCATATGTCCGTGCGGATGCAGCACTCAGCATCCAGTCCTCTTCTGGCAACATTGGCAAAAGCTCGTCCGTAACCATATCGGGTGCTCTCACTCCAGCGAGGCCTGGCACAGTGACCATCTATCAGTCTGTAAATGGCTCAGGTTTCGCAGCTCTTACCACAGCTACACTCTCAAACGGCCAATACAGCTTGGCTGTCACACCATCATCTTTGGGCGCCTACCAATTCAGAGCCAATTGGCCGGGAGATGACCTGTACAACCCTGCAGACAGCTCAACAACATCTGTCACCGTCTCCGCACAGCCCACACTTACAGCTACCATCACCGCCACTCCAACATCCATATACTCAGGTGGAACCTCAACAATCAGAGTCACCCTCACCAGCCAAGCAAGCGCAGTCACAGGTGCTACAGTCTCATTAGCATCGGACAAAGGAGGGACCTTCTCAACGGTCACTGACTCAGGCAATGGCACGTACACATCAACCTACACGGCCCCCGACATTAATGCACAGACAACAATCACAGTAACAGCCACGGCGTCAAAAACAGGATATGCAGGCAGCTCAGCCCAAACACAGATAACTGCTCAACTTCTAGTCCTCAACATCACCATCAAAGGATCCGACGGAAGCTCCATAGATGGCGCAACGGTTGCCTCGACCTCCCAGCCGAGTGGTCAAACAGCGCTGAACAAGACTACGGATGTCAATGGCTTAGTATCCTTCACAGGCATATTGAAGGGCTCGTACACATTCAAAGCCACGAAGACTGGATACGACGACAAGACTTGGACCGTCACGGTTCAGGCAGGACAAGTAACCACGGAGACGGCAACACTTTTAAAACCCTCTGCTTCGCCGGGCATCCCGGGATTCCCGTACGAATCTATCGTTCTTGGGCTCATTGCTGGTATCATAGTAGTCTGGCTACTGCAGCGGAAACACTAGCCGCATCAACCCTTTTTTCCTTCTTTTTCCTAGATCCCAAGGAGAAGAGTTTGATGAAACACCCAGCTAACAATGATTCACTTACCCTAAGGGACTTTGCTATCTACGCATCACTTTTCCTAATCATAGTATGGGGCTTCGAGTTGATCCCTAGTCAATGGCTGGAACGTTTGTATGCACAGCTCACCTCCAACTTACTAAGTTCAACGGGCCTCTCTTCCTCTTGGAGAATGGAAGGGGGACAAGCGCATCTGACTTTGGCTGCTGGCATCAGAGACGTGTCTACAACCATTATCCGTGAATGCACAGGCATCCATGTCTTCGCTATTTTCTCAGGTCTAATCTTACCGTTAAAGGGAGGACTCTGGCTAAGAAAAGCGCTCAGTATCGTCGTCTCAGGGTCACTGCTCTTCATTATGAACCTATCACGCCTAATGCTCACAGTCGTACTCACAGCTTTCGACATCCCTCCATTCTCATGGATATTTACGAACCCGACAGTGGAGACCTACCATTACCCTCTAAGCTTCGCATACGGCCTCCTCGGCGTCGCCGCACTAGTTGTGATAACTTCGAAGTGGACTCTACCAGAACTAGGCAATACATTACTCAATATACCGAGAGTACTGTGGATATCGATTCAGACTTCATCAAGACACTTCCGCGAAGCTTCCGTGTCTTCTCCACAGGAAAAATGCCGCTGAGAATGCTGCGATGACCACGACTATGCTGAGCCATTGCGACAAGAGGCCTTGAGCATTCGTTAGAGTAATCTCACTGCCTACCGGGCGTTCGTCGCGTGCAATAATGCAACGTCTCCAAAAGAAAAGAGAATAGAAAGTCCAAAGATATCGGAGTCTTCCTCAGGTCAACCCTTCATTGGATTGTAGTTGCTTGCTGGAACTGGTCGTATGACGGACTCGGGAACAGCAGGTCAGCAATAGCGTGTGACTGAATTGCATTGTCATTGATACAGACGCTGAATCCAACTAACCACGCTCCAACGAACGGGCAAGCAAGACAGGTTATGAAGACAAGATACGGAGATTGATTGTTTCAGCTAGACAGGCCTTCACAAAAACCGTATCGCTCTCAAAGCAAGATGAATTTCCGACTAGACTAGTGCTGGGCGCTGCAATTGTGATAGTTGCCGTTGTAGCATACGTTCTCTTACTCAGAAAGAGGTAACAGACACCTCTGTGTCCTTCTTTTTTCTAAACTTCACAGCTTCCCCCTAGTGTCAGCTCTTCTTGTCACCGTTTAGCTTGTCCAGTGCAAACGCTATTGCCCCAAAGAGAACGACATCATCGCCTAGAGCAGTGACCTTGATATCTGGCACTCTGTTAATCGTATGGTTGCGAATATTCTGCAAGATGGCGGTCAGGATCAGCTTGGAATGATTCAATACAACCGAGCCACCTACAGTTATCAGCTCTGGGTCAAAGACATTGACAAGGTTGGCGAAGCCTATGGAGTTTAGAGCACCCATCTTCTCTACAATCCACAGAGCGATTTGATCGCCTCTATCAGCGGCCTCCAATACTTTCCTCGTATCAATCTTCTCCCGATCTCCCCTCACCGGCCTCAGCAAGAGACTTGAAGTGACACCCTCAGGCTGCCTTGTACTCAGAAGCCATTGGGCATACTTTGGAATACTCTCCCCAGAGCAGTACGCTTCCCAGTGTCCCAGACAGCCGCATCCACATTTCATGACACCTGCAGGATCAACCGTCATATGCCCAATCTCCACGGCATTCCCATCTTTGCCTATCAGAAGGTGGCCATCAACGATAGCTCCTCCACCAATCCCAGTGCTGATGGTCACATACACAAGGTTCTCAAACCCTTTTCCCTCGCCATACACATGTTCACCCAACACAGCAGCATTGCAGTCGTTTACCAAGAAGACTGGAACACCAAATTGCTCGGAAAGAGGATCTGTCAATGGGATTCTCTTAATGGGCATGTTTGGCGATTCCACGACGCAGCCTCGTCTAAGATCCAAGGGCCCTATCGAGGCTACGCCGATTGCCTCAGGAAAGGCTGTGTTTGCTTGCCTTGAAAGAAGCGTTCTCGTCATTCTGGTTATCTGTTTGATTATTTCCTCCGGCCCATTCAGCCTGTTGGTCAGTTCCGAAAGTGATGCTAGTATCCCCATATTGCTGCCAAGTGCCACTCTAACCCTTGTAGCACCCAAGTCTACACCTACAACATCTACCAACTCCTTTCACCTACTGTGAGGATGTTTACCACCCGCTTCTTACATTCCTATGCCCTTACATCTACATGATTCTTACTCAGTCAGGACCTATCGGTGTCCCTACAGTCAGATTAACTGAGATCTATGAAGCCGATTTGAAGCCCAAGAAACATTGGTTCAGCTTTCTCATTCTATCTCTCATCGGCGTTGAAAGACTGTACCACTCGTGGGGGACTACTCTTCGCAGGTTCAGTTGGTCCAAAGAGATTTTAACCACTCCTTGATGCTCTACTAGTCGAGGGGTACAAGATGGAGGAAGATACAAGGATAATTGATGTGATAGAGCGGGTAAGCAAGAGCGTTCTTAACATCAACATACTAAGAGTTCTACAAGACTACTACTACCGTACGGTACCTGTCAAGGGACTGGGCTCAGGCTTCATATTTGACGAGGCAGGGTACATCCTAACAAACCATCATGTGATAGGAGATGCCCAGAGGATCTTGGTTACTCTTGCCAATGGCCAATCGTCAGAGGGAAGAATCATAGGTACCTTGAGAAGCTCAGACATTGGAGTGATAAAGATCGAGGCAAAGGGCCTTACCGTTGCCGAGCTCGGAGACTCGGACAAGCTCAGAGTGGGGCAGAGGGTCTTCGCAATAGGCAACCCCTTCGGCTTACAGGGTGGTCCCACTGTGACTTCAGGTGTTATCAGCGCTGTCAATCGGACCATCCAATCAGAGGAGGGAGTTTTCCACAACCTAGTTCAAACCGATGCTGCAATTAACCCGGGTAACAGTGGAGGGCCGCTCATAGACACAGAGGGAAAAGTTGTAGCTATTTGCACAGCCATTATTCCCTATGCTCAGGGCATTGGTTTCGCCATACCTATAAACGAGGCAAAGAGTTTTGCCCAAGAAATACAGCAATATGGCAGCACAATGAGGCCCTGGCTCGGGATAACAGGCTTGAACCTGAACAGAGATATATCAGACCACTACAACATCCCAGTAGAAAGAGGAGTATATGTTGTCAGCGTCACCGGTGACAGCCCAGCAGAAAGAGCAGGAATGGAGCAAGGAGACATCATCTCAGAGCTAGATGGACACCGAATAGACACAGTTGAAGAGGTTCAAGAAGTCCTCAGCAAAAGAAAAGTGGGAGATGCTGTTGAACTATCAATCCTGAGAGGACGGCAAAGAGGACGGCTGCAAGTGACACTGGAGAAAATGCCGTGACTCCACGTTCCAAGAAGCTGTTCATAAGCTGACACGAAAACTCTAACACATCTTTCTTCTTCATAGAATGCCAGGTCTGTTTCGGTGGAGAGGAGAAAAAGACCTAGAGGATCATCTTTAACCTTCTATCTAGGCACTGTTCTCTCACAGTGTTAGTCGATGAAGGTTGCTCACCTCTGGTTCGTGGCGCCTATCTACGGCGGAGCTGAGACATGGGCCATCGGTCTCTCCAAAGCCTTAAGGAAAAAAGGGGTGCAATCTGACATAGTGTGCTGGAGAACTGAAGGGCCTCTACTTGAAGAAAATATCTTCAAGGTTCTTGGAGGAAATGTCTCCTCTTCTCCTGATGTCATCGATTCCTTGATGTATGGGGCTTTCATGGCACGTCAGCTTAGAGATTATGACCTTGTATGCGCTCATCACATAGATGTCCAATTCCCGGCAGTTTTCTCCAAAAGCTTGTATGGATGCCAGGTAGCCAGCATCCTCCATGAGCCTCCGATGGCTTGGAAGCTATCCAATGAGGGCCAAGTCTCCTACAGAACGGTATCAGAAAAGAGCCAGGAAGTCCATACCATCTGGAAGATGTTCCTGCCCTATTCAGATTTTCATTTCACAAACTCCGTTTGGAACCAGAAGCTTCACGAGAAGTACGAAGGACTATCCCCCATACCTCTCTTAGGGGGAGTTGACCATGATCTCTATAAGCCTGACTCTCGATCAAGACGTGAATATAGAGAGAAGCTTAAAATCAACGAAGACACAACAGTTCTCTTCTACTCCTCAGCAGCAGGACGAAGAAAGAAGCATGAGATCCTCCTGAGAGCTCTGAGGGACCTTGTGAGCAGAGGTGAGAATGTGAAGTGTATACTCACATGCTCAAAGGACCGTCTAACACAGAGTTTTCATCCTCTCGTCGGCAGAATCATTGAAGAACTCCGGCTTGAAGATAATGTTCTTGCCTTTCCCGCGACAAGCAGAGAAGTGCTCCTAGGCCTCTACAACGCGTGTGATATCTACGTACATCCAGCTAACAACGAGCACCTAGGAATGGCCATCATGGAGGCAATGGCCGTGGGCAAGCCGGTGGTTGCCCAGAGAAACGGGGGAGTCCCCGAGATTGTTGAAGATAGCGTGGATGGATTCTTGTTCAAGACCGAGAGCATCGAGGACTTGGTGACGTGCTTAGCGAAACTGATGGAGGACAAGGACCTCGCTAGATCCATGGGTGTGAATGCACTGAGGCGAAGCTGGAGCTTCGACTGGACCGATGTAGCTAAGAAGTTTCTTGATGTGACTTCCTAGAGATGAATAAGCTAGGCTTTCTCCTGCTTGTTCTGCCCAACCCCAGGTGTTGAGAGCTGGAGAGCCTCTATCCTGTTTATGAGGGGCGGCGCTATGACTAAGAAAACGAGGGTATTCGTTACTGTATGGACAATCGGGGGGTAAGGGTAGTAGGCAGGGACGAAGGTCCAAAGCAGAGTAGTCCAGAAGTCGAACACCGGGTAGGCCAGGTAGAAACCTACGCTGGACATTATGTCAAAGATGAGTGTAAGTATGAAACCTGAAAGGCCCATTTCTATTAGGATCCTTCTCCCTGTTTTACCCTGTCTTCTCTTGCCCAGAATACCTCCGGCTACTCCATACATTGCCCCTAGTAGCGCCATGATTCCAAGTAGAATGGGAGATATCACGAAAAGCCAACCCGCCGGATGGGCAAAGGGAAATGGAACGAGCTGGTATGTCGTTTCAGAAAGGATTCCAATAGAAGCTCCGATGAAAGGGCCAAAGCAGAAGCCGCTGATGAAAATCAGCACTGTCATGAACTCTACTAAGCCGGGAAGGCTAGGTATCGACAATCCCTTAGCGAATGCAACAGCAACTGTCGCTGCTGTAAGTATGGAAACTAGGGCAATGTCTCTTGTTCTCATCCTAAATCGAACGATCACAGGTCTACTGCTTAAATGTTATCAAAGATGCAAAGAGGACGCATAGCTAGCTTAGTGGATCTCGTGTTCGGGGGCTCAGCTAGACTCATTTAGCTTGATCTCGAAGGCTTTTAAGTCTCTTACGATGCAGTCTCCGCAACGCTCTCCAGTTCTGTCAAGTAGGAATGCCTGGATACCTGCTTGTCTGGCAGCGGTTAAGTCGAATTTCTCATGATCTCCGATGTGGACGATATCTTGGGGCTTAGCACCTAGCTGCTCGACTATCTTGGTGTACAGGTTTGGGAACTTGAGCATTTTGAAATCTGTTGGTCCTGAGAATGTATGAGCAAAGTACTTACTTAGCCCCTCTGTCATCACAGCCATGAACTCTCTGCTCGTGTTTGAGATCAGGATCAACTCGTATTCTTTGCTGAGATGTTCTAGAACATCTTTGACTTCAGGGTAGATCGAGATGTTTCCTTTGTACCTTTCCAGCAGTCGTCGCCATTCTGTTTGTAGCTGGAAACGTTTGAACCAGTACTTAAGGTCGTACCATTCTATCCGCTCAGGCCCTATCTCAGAGTACTCCTTCATAACCTTCTTGACCGCAGCTTCATGATCTATTCCCCTCTCTTCCGCGTAGAGATCTGGAAGTCCCACCTCCCACACTAGGCGGCTGAAAACCGTGTCAACTAGTGTTCCTTCCAAGTCGAAAGAGAGGATTCGTACTCTATCCATACCTTTGAAACATGGTGAAGAGAATACTAGTTAAGAGTTGCGAGGATTTTCCTTGTGCCGATGGTTTAATATCCTCTTGAGAGCCAGTTCTCTTCGGGCAAATTGACAGATCTCCTCTTCGGCACAAGCGGCTGGTCCTACGACGAGTGGGTGGGTCCTTTCTACGAGAGGAAACAGGGCATGTTCACACAGTACACCAAGTGCTTTCGAACGGCAGAAGTAGACTCAACATTCTACAGGTTCCCAACTTCCAGTATGGTTAAAGGCTGGTACAGGTCCTCGCCTCAAAACTTCACCTTCTCGCTGAAACTGCCTCAAACAATAACGCATGAGAAACGGCTTCGCGTCGAGGAAGGAGCAGCAGAAGAGCTTGACCGGTTCCTTGAGTTGGTAAGGCCTCTGGCCGAGAAAACAGGAGCCATTCTCATTCAGCTCAGGCCTAACTTCACGTTCAAGAAAGATTTTGACAGTCTGAAGGGCTTTGTCGGGATTCTGCCGAAGAACTATGACTTCGCAGTGGAGTTCAGACACCCGTCTTGGCTTAGAGAAGAAACCTATTCGGTGCTCAGAGACGCGCGCCTAGCCTATACCATTGTTGATGAGCCGCTTCTTCCGCCGGAGACACATTTAACAGCTGACTTTGCCTATGTACGGTGGCATGGCAGAGGAGCAAGCCCGTGGTACAACTACGACTACGGCAAGGATGAGCTGAGAGCCTGGGTTCCGAAGGTTGAAGAAACAGCTGGAAAAACGAAGAGAGTGTACGGGTACTTCAACAACCACTTCTACGCCAATGCCGTCAAAAACTGTATAGAGATGCTGGAGCTTCTCAACATGGCTTCTGAGGAGCAGCGGATAGTGAGGGAGAAGCTCCTGAGCTATAGAAGGGGCGAGGCAAAAGAAGAAGCCTTTCCAGAGGGACTCGAGAGATTTCTTAAACCCTGTGTTGAGCCAGAGCAAGAGGAACTCAGCGTAGGTGACCTCCTTATGAAGTTCATGGGTTCAACCCGGCTTCTGAGGGCCGAGCAAATCGAAGACCGTCAGATTGAGATCCTTCGGGAATCTAGGGACAGCATTGAGGCGAGGATCAAGGAATACTCTCTCGAGGTTGACTTGAAGAACAGGATTCTGAAACACAACTGTGAGGACTGGTTTAAAGGCGCAGGCATGAAGCGGATATGCAAACACATCGGCAAACTCTTTCTCATTCTACCTGAAAAGAAAGCTCAAGAGATTCTGAAAGATATGTGGGAAGAAAAAGACAAATGGAAGTTTGAGACCTCGTAGACCCCACTATTCGAATGTAACTCTGGTACTAAAAGGGGCCTCATGGCCTTTGATCAATTCACCATCTTAAGGAGGTCTCAGTGTCTGGAGAAAACGGTTCTTCAGATCTCTAAGGACTATTTCACATGGGTCTCAAAAGCTTTGTCGATCGAGCCCTTTGAGATTGCAGCAATCAAGAATCTTATATCACCAGTGAGCATATCGATAAGCAGAGAGTGCTTGTAGATGAGTGAAGGTGTAACAATCGCTGGAGTTACAGCCCATCGAGGAGAGAAAGCCTATGGCGCAGTGCTTCTCCCAGACCTCTTCGCCGATGGTCAGCCCATGGAGCTGCCGTTCATCATCATGAATGGCGCTAAGGATGGTCCGAGACTGTATATTCAGATAGCCCAGCACCCCATGGAAGTGTACGGCCTTGAAGGCGTGTATAAGGTGTTAGGGGGCTTGAATCCGAAGAAGCTGTCCGGCACGGTGACCTTCAGTCTTCCTAATCCCATTGGCTTCAGGTTTGCCATGTACTTCGGTAATCTCATAACTCATGACATAAACCGTGTAGGCAACGGTGACCCTAACGGTTCTCTTATGCAGCGCATCGTCCATGCCTGGTGGACGAATTTTGTAAAGGGCAAGGCTGACTATGTTATCGATCTCCATGGGACTCCGCCTGAAACCTTTGTGTACTACGAGGCGCATGGAGTCTCACCTGGAGTGCCTAAAGAGGTGGCAGAGAAGTCAGAGAGGATGGCGAAGCTTTTCTCGGCGAAGATACTAATGAAGCAGATCGACCCTTATGGAGGAGGCAACAGCTTCCGCGGGGCATGCGTCGACAACGGCATACCAGCCATAGTCCCTGAAGTCTCGCCAGAAGGTGCACCTGTAACAGCTCAAGGGCTAACTAACATAATGGTTGATCTCGGCATGATCGAAGGAAAGATCAAGCTTCCGCCTAAACAATACGTCTTGAAGTGGGTGGCCGACCCTAGAGCATCAGCAGTCAGAAACAATAAGGCAGGAGCCTTCATACCCTCCGTGAAGATAGGAGACATGGTCAAGAAGGGGGATAAGGTTGGCATCATATATAGCCCCAGAACTCTAAGCGAGGTGGAGACCCTCACCGCTCACAGAGATGGCTACGTCTCCTCGATACGGGTATATCCCATAAAGACTGTTGGAGAGCCGGTTCTATCAATAGACGAAGTACTCGGAGTCATTGAGAACCACTAGACATACGAGGACAAGGCAGCATTCTCTCGGCAACATCAATGCGCCTTAGGAATATTCTGTAGAGCGTGAAAAATGCGGCCAACGCTCACAGTGGTCCTCCTTTTTTTGCTTTGGGAGCAACCCTTTACATAATTGAACTGCCTCCACTTTCAGACACCGGGATTCGCCGACGCGAGCCCCAGTTAGCTTACGACCATCGAGCGATGTAAAGCTGAACCTTGCTCGAAATTCATTATCTCACAAGGCTTAAGTAAACAAAGACAATGCATCCTTCTTCATGGAAACGAAGATTCTGTCGCCTGAAGAGTTCTACGGCTTCAGGATGGGCACCGACAGGAAGCTGGCGCGCTGGGATAAGATCGTTGAGTACTTTTGGCATCTAGGGAACTCGCCATGCGTCAAGGTCACGGAGATAGGCAAGACAACGATGGGCAACCCGTTCATAGTCGCATGCCTCTCTTCACCGGAGAACATCACGAACATAGAGAATATGCGGCAAACTAGCCTGAGACTCTCTCATCCTTCAGGGCTAAGCGAAGCAGAGATTGAGAAGATGATCACGGAGGGAAAAACTGTTATTTCGATGACCATGAGCGTCCACGCCTCTGAGATCGGAGGAACCCAGATGTGTTCTGAGCTCGCATACGAGCTTGCGACAAGCGAGGACCCTGAGATCAAGAAGATACGTGAGAACACGGTTCTCGTGCTAGTGCCGAGCTCAAACCCAGATGGGAACATCCTTGTGGTTGACTGGTACAACAAGTGGCTCGACACGGAATATGAAGGTGGGCCTATGCCCTATCTGTACAACAGGTATGTTGGGCACGACAACAATAGAGATGCATTCCACATAACGCAGGTGGAGTCAAAGCTTCTTACGAGGACCTTATTTAAGGACTGGTATCCGCAGGCCCAGGTTGACTTTCACCACATGGGGAGCTATGCAGCTCGCTTCTACATTCCGCCTCATATGGATCCACTTTATGAACATGTGGATCCTCTTGTATGGACTGAGCAGCAGCTCTATGGCGCAGCAATGCTCGTTGAGCTAGAAGCAGCAGGAAAAACCGGTGTTGAGACTCAGGCAAGTTATCCTGCAGATGGAGGCCCGTACTGGGATGAGTCCCCGGTCATGCATGGTATTTGTGGAATGCTGACAGAATCTGCGAGCGCCAACTTAGCAACTCCGATATACGTTCATTACCAGCAGCTGCAGCCTTCTGGACGGGGCCGACCTGAGAACCGTATGCAGATGAATTTCCCCCATCCGTGGCCAGGTGGCTGGTGGCGCTTGCGAGATGTTGTTGAACAGCAGAAAATAGCTGCCTTCGCGACTCTTAAGGCGGCAGCCAACTTCCGCGAAAGAATCCTCCGCAACATGTACCTGAAAGCAAAGAGACAGATAGAAGCTGGGGAAACCAAGCCGCCCTACGCCTACATATTGTCTCCGACGCAGAATGACAGGCTCACGGCTCTAAAGCTTCTACGCACTCTACAGATGGCCGATGTGGAAGTTCATCGGGCCAAAGATCAGTTTGAGGTAGATGGAGTCATGTATCCTGCCGGAACCTACGTCATGTTTACCTCTCAGATATCTAGACCTTACATCTTGAGACTTCTCAAACAGACATTCTACCATGATGGTCCCTGGTCAAGAAGACCTGATGGTTCACCTCTGCCTCCCTATGACCTCGCAACAAACACATTTGGAGACTTCTGGGGAGTGAAAATACTTGAAGCCACAAGGCCCCTGAGAGGCAACTTCGAGTCATGCTGCGATATTCCCTATCCTAAAGGCCTCGTGGAAGAATCTAAGCAGGGCCACATTCTAGATGGCAGGCTCAATGAAAGCTTCGCAGTGGTAAACGAGTTGCTCAAGAAAGGCAAAGAGGTATACCGTATCCTGGAGTCCATCGGCGAGCTACCGGCTGGCTCATTCTACATACCGTATCATGAAGAGCTTTTGAGGGGACTTCAAGAACTTGCAGAGCAGCATCACGTCACATTCCATGCTGTGAGGGCTTCAGACTTCGAGAAGAAGCCGGTTAAGTCGCTCAGAATAGGCCTTTACCAGCGGTACTGGGGCGGCAACATGGAAGAGGGGTGGATACGATGGCTGTTTGAACAGCAGTACAGCTTTGACTACAAGACATTGCTGGATGCTGAGATCAAGGAAGGAAAGCTCATTGACAAGTACGATGTTATCATAATACCTGGTGATGTCAAGTGCATGATCACAGGTGAAGGCATGGAAGAGTACTTCCGCAAGAACAACCCCAGATACGTTCAGCCCAAGTATTCTCCAGAGTACAGAAGCGGCATTGGTAAGGAAGGCGTAGAGAAGATAAAGGAGTTCGTAGAAGCAGGGGGAACTCTCGTCACACTTGCAGAAGCCTCAGAGCTCGCTATAGAAGAGCTGAAGCTTCCGGTCAGGAACGTCATCAAAGACATTAACCAAAGAGAATTCTTCTGTCCTGGCTCCACCCTGAAAGCAAACATTGACAGCAGCCACCCATTAGCCTGGGGAGTGGCTGAAGACACAAAGGTACTCTTCGAGAGAAGCGACATAGCCTTCGAAATCCTGAACACTCCGCGAAACGAAGACTACAAAGTAGTGATAAGCTACCCTGAAGAACGTATGCTCCAAAGCGGATGGCTAATAGGAGAGAGATATCTAAGCAACAAAGCTGCCCTCATCGAAGCCAAGTATAACAAAGGCAAGGTCATCCTCTTCGGCTTCTCGCCTGCCTCAAGAGCAATGACTGAAGCTACTTTCAAGTTCTTCTTCAACGCGCTGATCAGCTGAACCGCCACCCTTTCTTTCATTGCCCACGGGTCCAAGGACAGAATCTGACGAGTAGTCACACTCTTCTCAGGTCCTTTGACCATCGTCTAGATGTGAAAACGAGGAATCAAGAAAGTGGTACAAACAGAACTAGAATCAGAACCTGCGTGGAAACGACAGAGCCTGATGGAAGCCCTTTGAACGTAAAACTGGAAGGTTGAAGCATGGCAAGGCATGACGAGCCTCTCATATTCCCCAAAGTGAGCTCCTCTTCCCTTTTTCTTTGAAACGTCTGGCTATCGATCGAGGCGTCTGCGAAGACTCTAAGTTCAAGATGCTTCAATGACTGGAACGAGGCTTGTGGGCAGAACTGTTTTCACTGATGTTTGCCTCATATATCCTTGTGCTACTTCCTTTGTGATAGACCAATCTCTGTACCATCTGTTGAGTCACCATTGCCTGCCTGAATTCCGATGATGTAGAGATATATTGGATTTGAGAAGACTTATCAACATGGACATATCTAGTTCTGAAACATCTGCAGGCCGTGGTGCAATGGAAAGGAGATCTCTGGTAGTCTTCTTCATTTCCATGATGCTTCTCTTCCAGTTTGGCGTTGTTGGGCTTGGTAGCGATGGGGAGCTTAGCTTACACTATGCGGGAGATACCGGTGTAGATGCTAATGGAAATGGTTTTTTCGACTATTTGAGAGTACTTGTTGAAGCCAATATCA
>Ga0315296_10002657_pt1 | contig 15176 bp, 6 predicted proteins | sample YL17G14_18_MG_FD_203921 | JGI IMG/M metagenome (GOLD analysis project Ga0315296, IMG submission 203921) | Sediment microbial communities from Yellowstone Lake, YNP, Wyoming, USA - YL17G14_18 | ecosystem: Environmental > Aquatic > Freshwater > Lake > Sediment | place: USA: Wyoming | collected... | reverse complement strand
CCGCGGCGTGCTGGAGGGTGATCCGCATTCGGTGCTGGAGGGCATGGCCATCGCCGCCTACGCCATCGGCGCCGATGAGGGCTACATCTACGTGCGGGCCGAGTACCCCATCGCGGTGCAGCACCTGCACGTGGCCATCGCACAGGCGGAGCAGATGGGCCTGCTGGGAAGCAACATCCTCGGCGCGGATTTCAGTTTCACCGTGCGGCTCAAGGAGGGCGCAGGGGCCTTCGTCTGCGGCGAGGAGACCGCGCTCATGGCCTCGATCGAGGGCAAGCGCGGCATGCCCAAGCCGCGGCCGCCCTTTCCGGCGCAGTCGGGCCTGTGGGGCAAGCCCACCAACATCAACAACGTCGAGACCTTCGCCAACATCGCGCCCATCATCCTCAACGGCGCGGCTTGGTACGCCGCGATGGGCACCGAGGGCAGCAAGGGCACCAAAGTCTTTTCGTTGGCCGGAAAAGTAGCAAACACCGGGCTGGTGGAGGTGCCCATGGGCATCACCCCGCGCCAGGTCATCTATGACATCGCCGGCGGCATCCACCGCGGCCGCCAGTTCAAGGCGGCGCAGATGGGCGGGCCCTCCGGCGGCTGCGTGCCCGCCGAGCATCTCGACCTCCCCATTGACTACGAATCCCTCACTGCCATCGGCTCGATGATGGGCTCCGGCGGCATGATCGTGATGGACGAGGCCACCTGCATCGTTGACATCGCCCGCTTCTTTCTCGCCTTCGTCCAATCCGAATCCTGTGGCAAGTGCGTCCCCTGCCGCATCGGCACTCGCCGCATGCTCGAAATCCTCACCCGCATTACCCAGGGCGAGGGGCGCGAGGAGGATCTCGACACCCTGGAGCGGATGGCGCTTACCATCAAGGACAGCTCCTTGTGCGGCCTGGGGCAGACCGCGCCCAACCCGGTGCTTTCCACGATCCGTTACTTCCGCGATGAATACCTGGCCCACATCCGCGACCGGCGCTGCCCCGCGGGAGTATGCGCCGCCCTCAGCACCACCCCGTGCCAGGACACCTGCCCCGCGGGAGTGGATGCCTACGGCTACGTCGGACTTATCGCCGAGGGCAGGCTGCGCGAGGCCCTGCAAGTGGTGCGCGATCACATACCCCTGCCTGCCGTCTGCGGTCGCATATGCTATCACCCCTGTGAGCGCCGCTGCCGCCGCGGTGATGTGGATGCCCCGGTGGCCATCGGCGCGTTGAAGCGATTCGTCGCCGACCATGAAGCCGCCGCCGGCCTGGATGAGCCGATACCGCTTCCCGCAGATCGGCCCGCCGAAGTGGCCATCATCGGCGGCGGCCCGGCCGGGCTCGCCGCCGCTTATCATCTCGCCCGCATGGGCTACCGCTCGACCATCTTCGAGGCGCTGCCGAAGCCGGGCGGCATGCTCATCGCCGCCATACCTGCGTACCGTCTGCCGCGCGGCATCCTGCACCGCGAGATTGACCACATCCGTCACATGGGTGTTGAAATCAGGACCGGCGTGCGGGTAGGGGAGGACTTTACCTTCGATGACCTGCGCCGCCAGGGCTACCGCGCTTTCTTCATCGCCACCGGGGCGCATAAGAACCGCCGCATGGGCGTGCCCGGCGAAGACCTGCCCGGCGTCATGGGCGGAATCGAGTTTCTGCGCGAGTTCAATCTCGGTGCTCCGGCGCCGCTTTCAGGCCGTGTCCTTGTCATCGGCGGGGGTAACGTGGCTATGGACGCGGCCCGCAGCGCGCTGCGGCTGGGGGCGCAGGAAGTCTGCGTGGTTTACCGCCGCACTCGCGCCGAGATGCCCGCCCACGAGTGGGAGATCAATGAGGCCGAGCGCGAGGGCGTCAAGTTCACCTATCTGACTGCGCCGGTGAGGGTCGTGGAGGAGAACGGTCGGGCGGTGGGGCTGCTGTGCCAGCGCATGGAGCTGGGGCAGGCGGATGCCCGAGGCCGGCGGCGGCCGGTCCCTATCGAGGGCTCGGAGCATCTCCAGCCCGCGGACTATATCATCGCGGCCGTGGGCCAGGCGCCGGACATCGAATGGCTGGAATCCTTGGGCCTCAATATAGCTGATGATGGCACAGTAATCGCGCATCCCAACACCCAGGCGACAAATCTGGAAGGCGTATTCGCGGGCGGGGATCTGGTAACTGGGCCGGCCACCGCGGTGGATGCGATGGCGGACGGCCACCGCGCCGCGCAGGCTATTCGACGTTACCTGGAGGGATTGCCGCAGCCAGGCGCTGCGCCGCCGGTGAAATCCAGGATCGCCCTGGGGCCGGCACCCGAGGAGACGGAGCCCAAGCGGCGTGCTGTGATGCCGTGTCTCTCTTTAGCGGACCGCGAGGGGTGCTTCGACGAGATTGAGCTGGGGCTGGACGCGGAGGCGGCGATGGCGGAGGCGCTGCGCTGCCTGCGCTGCGGGCGGGAAAACCAGGAATGACAGACGAGTTCACACTGATCATAGATGGGCGCGAGGTGATAGCGCGGCGCGGCATGACGGTGATGCAGGCGGCCGACAGCGCCGGCATCCGCATCCCGCGCCTGTGCTACCATCCGCAGCTCGAGCCCTTCGCCGGCTGCCGCCTGTGCGTGGTCGAGGTCGAGGGCATGAAGACGCTCGCCGCCTCGTGCGCCCTGCCCGCGGCGCCGGGAATCATCGTGCGCACCGATGGCGAGCGGGTGACCGCCGCTCGCCGCCTCGCGGTCGAATTGCTGCTATCGGATCATCCCGCCGATTGCCTTACCTGCGAAAAGTGCGGCAGGTGTGAGCTGCAGCAGTATGCCTACGAGTTGGGTGTCCGCGAGCAGCCCTTCGTTGGTGAGCGCCATTACGACGCCCTCGATGACACCAACCCATGCTTCTTGCGCGAGTACGCCAAGTGCATCCTGTGCGGGCGCTGCGTCAGCATGTGCCATGACATCGTCGGCGCCGGCGCCATAGATTTCGCCCACCGCGGCTTCACATGCCGCGTCGCCAGCCCCTTCGGGCGACCGCTCCAGGAGACCACCTGCGTTTTCTGCGGCCAGTGCGTTCAGGCGTGCCCCACTGGCGCCTTGGTCGAGCGCTCCCGCGCAGGCAAGGGCCGCGAATGGGAGTTCTCCACCGTCCGCACCATCTGCGGCTACTGCGGCGTCGGCTGCGGGCTCACCTTCTACCTCAACCATGGGGAAATCATAAAAGTCGAGGGAGATGAGAACAACCCCGTCAACCGCGGCCGCACCTGTGTCAAGGGGCGCTTCGGCTGGGACTTCCTGACTCGCCCCGATCGCCTCACCTCGCCCCTGGTGCGCAAGGATGGCGAATTGGCCCCCGCAACCTGGGATGAGGCGCTCCAAGTAGTGGTGAGCAACCTCTCGCGCATCGGGTCCGAGCACGGCCCCGACAGCCTCGCCTTCCTCGCCTCCGCCAAGTGCACCAACGAGGAAAACTACCTCATGCAGCGCCTGACCCGCCAGGTCTTCGCCACCAATAACATTGACCACTGCGCCCGCCTGTGCCACGCTTCAACCGTCGCCGGTCTCGCCCTCGCTTTCGGCAGCGGCGCCATGACCAACCCCATCGCCGACCTGCGCCGCGCGCCCTGCATTCTCGTCATCGGCTCCAACACCTCCGAAGGGCATCCCGTCATCGCCTACGAGATCAAACAGGCTGCGCGCGACGGCGCCACCCTCATCGTCGCCGACCCGCGCCGCATTGACCTGTGCGATTACGCCGCGCACTGGCTGCGCCAGCGGCCGGGCTCGGATGTCGCGCTCGTAAATGCCTTGATGAACGTCATCCTGTCTGAGGGTCTCGCTGACGAGGCGTTCATCGCCGCGCGAACCGAGGGCTTCGACGATTTCCGGTCATCCGTTACCGAGTGCACCCCCGAATGGGCCGAGCCGATAACCGGCGTGCCCGCCGAAGACATTCGCAGCGCCGCGCGCGCCTTCGCCGGCGCCGATGCTACTCTGCGAAGTAGCGAGGCTACTCCGCTACGAAGCACGAGGCGCGCGGCGATAGTCTATGCCATGGGCATCACCCAGAGCTCCCACGGCACCGACAACGTGCTGGCCCTTGCGAATCTTGCGATGCTCACCGGGAATCTCGGCAAACCCAATGCGGGCGTCAACCCGCTGCGCGGGCAGAACAACGTCCAGGGCGCGTGCGATATGGGCGCGCTGCCTAATGTCCTTCCCGGTTACCAGCGGGTGGATGACGATGCGCTGCGGCGCAAGTTCGAGCAGGCGTGGGGTAACGAGCTTCCTTCGCAGCCGGGCCTCACCGTGGTCGAGATGATGAACGCCGTCGAGTCGGGGCAAATCCGCGGCATGTACATCATGGGCGAGAACCCGGCCCTGAGTGACCCCGACATCTGCCACGTTCGCAAGGCGCTGGAGGAGATCGAGTTCCTGGTGGTGCAGGACATCTTCCTCTCGGAGACTGCGGCCTATGCCGATGTCGTGCTGCCCGGCGCAGCGTTTGCCGAAAAGGGCGGCACCTTCACCAACACCGAACGGCGGGTGCAGCTCGTGCGGCGTGTCCTGTCCCCGCCGGGCGAAGCGCGCGAGGACTGGCGCATCTTGCTCGATATGGCGCGCACCGCCGGGCAGGATTTCGGCCTTGATAGTGAGAGCGCGGTCTTCGATGAGATGGCTGCTCTCACGCCGTCATACGCCGGCATGAGCCCCGCGCGGTTGGATCAGGCGCCGCTGCACTGGCCTTGCCCATCCCCCGATCATGCGGGCACGCCCATCCTGCATACCGAGCGCTTCACCCGTGGCAAGGGGCTGTTCCATGTGGTTAGCTATCGTCCGCCGGCGGAGGAGCCCGATGCGGAATACCCGCTGATCCTGACCACCGGGCGCATCCTCTACCACTTCCACACTGGCACTGTCTCGCGCCGCTCCGCGAGCCTCGACTCCCTGGCGCCCGAAGGGTACGTGGAAATAAACCCGGCCACTGCTGCCGCCCTGGCGGTGGCTGATGGTGAGCGCGTCCGCGTCTCCTCGCGGCGGGGGCAGATAGAGATTCGCTGCCGCGTCACCGAGCGCGTGGGACGCGAGGTTGTCTTCATCCCCTTCCACTTCGCCGAGAGCGCCGCCAACGTTCTTACCAATGCCGCCCTCGACCCCCAGGCGAAGATCCCCGAATTCAAAGTCTGCGCCGTCCGCGTCGAGAAGGCGCAAGGTTGACCTACGTACCTGGGAGGTCGCTGACTCGCAGAGGCACGGAACGTTGTGCCCCTGTCGGGTCTGTGTACGTTGGGCCAGTTAGTCCTCTGCCCTGGCAGGCGCTCTAGGCTCCGCGGGCGAACTTGTGAGGCGGAGCCATGACCAAGCGAATCTCATTCTGGGCGGCGGTGAGCCGCGCCCCATTTTTTACCGCTTCCGCGCTGCCGGTGGGCCTGGGCGCGGCGGCGGCGTGGTATCACAGCGGGCTGTTCCACCTCGGTCTATTCGCGCTCACCCTTATCGGCGCGGTACTGATTCACGCCGGCGCCAATATCAGCAATGACTACTACGATCATCTTTCCGGCGCCGATGACATTAACCCGAACTTCTGCACCCCCTTCTTCGGCGGCAGTCGCATGATCCAGCAGGGCCTGATGACGCCGCGGGCGACCCTGGCTGCCGGTCTCGCTTGCCTGGGCGCGGGAGCGGCAATAGGCATTGTCCTCACGGTGCTGCGAGGCTGGCCGGTGCTGGCGCTTGGGGTGGTGGGCGGCCTATGCGCCTTCTTCTACACCGCGCCGCCGGTCAAGCTGGGCTACCGGGGATGGGGCGAGCTGGCGGTGGCGCTCAGCTTCGGCGTGCTGATGGTGGCTGGAGCGGAATACGTTCAGGTGCGACAGGTCAGCTCCTTCGGCCTCGCCGCCTCCGCGCCGGCGGCGCTGTTGATACTGTTAGTGCTCTACGTCAATCAGTTTCCCGATGCTCCCGCGGACGGCCAAGCCGGCAAGCGCCACTTGGTCGTGCGCCTGGGCACGGCGAGGGCCCGCTTCGGCGTGCCCTTGCTGTTCGCTGCAACCTATGGCAGCATTCTGGCCGCGGTCGCGAGCGCCCTGGCGCCAGGTTGGTGCCTCATCGCGCTCGTCACCGCTCCTCTGGGCGCCGGCGCCTCGGCGGTGGTCATACAGTACTACGACCGGCCCAAGCGCCTCATCCCTGCCAGCACGATGACCATCGCTGCCCACGCCCTGACGACGCTGCTGCTCATCACTGGTTATGTGATCGGCGGCGCGCTGCGATAGCGGTCGGTTCCCGGGCACCGGGCGGGTGAAACCCTTGCTCGAGCATCTTGCGCGGCGCGCCAGGTGTCTCGCCTGGCAGGCACAGGAGCGAGCACGAGAATCGGCTTTCGGTCGGACGCATCGGTGGAGCACCTCGAGCTCGCCAGGCGCGTCGGCCTGCCGGTTGGGAGGACGCGAGTGCCCAAACCAGACCTACACCCCGACCCGTTTCGAACCATGGTCGTGATGGGTGAGAGCCACGTCGCTGGCATGTGCGCGACCGAGGAGCGCCGCCGGTGGGTCAACATCGTTGCCGACCTCGTCAGCGACTTCCAGGGTGCGCCGGTGACGCTCTACAACAAGGGCATCTCGGCTAACGCCATCTCGCCGCGCAGCCCCGGCTATGCAGCCTCCGCCAAGCCAAGCGCCCTGGAGCGCTATCGCACCGATGTCATCGCCCTCAAGCCGGACCTGTTTATCCTCTCCTATGGCCTCAACGACATGCGCGCCGGGATGCCGCCCGAGGATTTCCGCCAGGACATGGCGCACATCATCACCCAGGTCAAGGAAGCCTGCGACCCGGTCATGGTCCTCACCACCGTCTATCATATGAGCGCCTATGACTGGTATCCGCTCTATGATCTGGGCAGCGTGGCCGCCACCCAGGTTTTCAACCTGGTGATCCGCCAACTGGCCCAGCACCACGGCTGCCTTCTGGCTGATATCTGGGAGGGGGAGGGCCAGGCTGATTGGGTCATTCACCCGGACACGGTGCATGCCAATGACCTTGGGCACCTGCTGATCGCAAACCGCGTCTTCGAGGCTATCGCTGCTCATTGCAGCGGCGTGGCGACCCGTGTTACCCAGGACCTGGCTGCGGACCGGGCCGAGGTCCTGCGCACCGTTGAGCAGCGTCGCCCGCGGCGCGGCGCCGGTTGACTCTGACCCGCGTTTGAGGGCAGTTGAGGGCCAGTCCATGGTGCCTCGGCGGCGCCAGCACCACCGATCACCAGCCATCTGTGCGACCGGAGCCCATCTACCCGCGCCGGGTGCCGGGGGTGTGTTCGTTTTCAGTGGGTGTGGGACGGAGCCGCGCGCTCGAACCGGGCGCGGCTTCGCTGAAGCCGCGAATCGCGGGGTCAGCCTGCCCGCCATAGCCGTCGCGGCGACGGCGGGGTGACCCCGCGCCCAGTGCGGCGCTCGGTCGGCGTTGAGCACGGAGTTGAACTGCGATACCCACTCTCCGCGAACACACCCGTGCCGGCTTCTGTATTGACATCATATGCTCCCCATGATAGATTGTAACTGCGCCTGGCGGGCGCATCGCGCTCCCGGGGCTACGAAGCCTTTCAGCCGGCGCAGCTTCAGCGGAGTGGGCTCAGCGAGAGAGACTCGCGCCCTCTCACTGGAGTTGGCTATTCGGACGGGGTGATCTGCACTCGAAGCACCAGCCGTTTGGGCGAGTGACGGAATGGTAGACGTGCAAGATTTAGGATCTTGTGGGGGCGACCCCGTGAGAGTTCGAATCTCTCCTCGCCCACCAAGGCCGTGGGCGCTCGGCGGCGGCAATGTCGCCAGTGCTGCGCGCGGCGTCCGGTTGGCGCCGCAAAAACGAAATAGCCGTGCCCACCCGAGCGGAAGTAGCTCAGACTGGTAGAGCATCTCCTTGCCAAGGAGAGGGTCGAGGGTTCAAATCCCTTCTTCCGCTCCATTTTTCTTGCTTGCGGGCCGCGGTTGACGTCGCGCGAGCCACTGCGCAGCGGCCCGTCGCACCCGGCCGCACTCAGATTCTGGCCAAAGGTAGCAAATGCAGCTAGTCAGCCGCGAAACCGCCGATGACGGAGGCCTCACCATTACCGTCAAGGCCGAGCCGGCCGAAGTCAGCCAGGCGGTGGATGCCCTTTACCGTGACCTTCGCCGCCGCGCCAATATCCCAGGCTTCCGCAAAGGTAAGGTGCCCCGCGCGCTGCTGGAGCAGCAAGTGGCCCCCGATGAAGCGCGGCGCATGGCCCTCGATGACCTGGCGGAAACCGCGGTCATGGAAGGCATCAAGCAGGCAGACATCGAGCCCCTCACGCTCCCCAAAATCGAGAAAGCCGAAATCGAAGCGGATGGCTCGGCCAGTTTCGTGGCCGCGATGGTGCCGCGGCCAAAGGTCGAAGTGGGCGAGTACCGCGGGTTGAGCGCAACGCGCTCCGCCATTGAGGTCGCCGACGAGCAGGTGGAGGCGCAGTTGTACCAGACCCGGGAGCGCTATGTCCGTTATGAGCCGGTCGCGGATCGGCCGGCCGAGGTCGGCGACCTGGCGCTCGTGGATTACGATCTGGTGATTGGCGGACAAGTCATGGCGGGGCAGAGCACCCACGGCTACCCCTGCCAGATCGGGAGCGACAACTTGTTCCCCGAGCTCAACGAAAAGCTGCCCGGCCTGAAGCCCGGCGAGCAGGTGCGCATTCCGGCGAGTTTCCCCGCCGATCACCGCGATCCGGCGCTGGCGGGCAAAGAGGGCGAATACGCGGCGACCTTGCGTGAGCTCAAAGTGCGGGTCGTGCCCGAGCTGACCGATGACATGGCCAAGGAAGCCCATGACGTGGAATCGGTGGAGGCGCTGCGGCAGGTGATGCGCCAGATCCTGGAGCGATTGGCCGCGGAGGAGGCGGAGGATCGCGTGCGCAGCGATCTGGTGGAGCAGGTGATGGCTCGCTCGCGGGTGACGGTGCCTCACGCGCTGGTGCGGCGGGAGGCGCAGGCGCGGCTGGATCGGGTCGAGACCGACCTGCGCCGCGAGGGGCGTCGGCTTGCGGATTATCTGCGCGACCAGGGAATGGACGCCGAACGCTGGCTGCGCAATGAGGAGATCGGGGCGCGCCCCGACCTGGAGCGGATGCTGGTGCTTGACGAGATCAGCCGGCGGGAAGGAATCGAGGTAACGCAGCAGGAAATCTCTAACGAGATTGCGAGCATCGCGCGCCGCTACGGCTCGACCACCGAGCGGATGCGCAAATCGCTGCAAGCGCGGGGCGTGGACCGACTCACCGATCGCCTCCAGCGGCACAAGGTGCTCCAGTTCCTGGTGGACCATGCCGAAATCACCAATGAGGGTGTCACCGGCGCCGAGATGACCGCGGGTCAGGTCTCCGACGGCGGCATGGGCGACGAAGGCGAGATGACCACGGCGCCAACGCCGGTGCCGCAGGAGTCGCAGGAGGAACAGCCGTGATAGTCCCCATGGTGGTGCAGCAGCGGCCCGGCGGCGAGCGCGCCTTCGACATCTACTCGCGACTGCTGCAAAACCGCATCGTCTTCATCACCGGGCCGATTGATGACAATGTGGCCAACCTGATCATCGCGCAACTGCTTTTCCTGCACAGCGAGGAGCCGGGCAAGGCCATAGACCTTTATGTCAACAGCCCCGGCGGCGTGGTGCAGCCCGGGCTGGCGATCTATGATACCATCCAGCTCGTCAATTCGCCGGTGCGCACCTGGTGCATCGGGCTGGCGGCGAGCATGGGCGCGCTGATCCTGGCTTCGGGCACCCCGGGTAAGCGCTACGCCTTGCCCAACTCCCGCATCTTGATTCACCAGCCGCACGCGGACGGGATGGGCGGCCAGGCCACCGACATTGACATTCAGGCGCGCGAGATGCTGCACACTCGCGATACCATCAATCGGATTCTCGCCAAGCACACCGGGCAACCGCTGGAGAAGATCGCCACCGACACCGACCGCGACAAGTACATGTCGGCGGAGGAGGCCAAGGAATACGGCCTGGTGGACGAGGTGGTGGAGAGGCAGCCGCCAAGCCCAGGGTAAGCAGGTGGGGGTAAGCCGCCGCCGAATCACAAACCACCGTAGCTACAGCCATGCGTCGCAGCACCAGAGACGGAAAACCCACCGAAGACCATCGCTGTTCCTTCTGCGGCCGGCCCCGGGCCCAGGTTGATCGGCTCATCTCCTCGGGCTGCGAGCCGGCGTTCATCTGCGTCGCCTGCGTTTCCGCCTGCGCCGACCTGTTGACCGAGGATGAGATCGAGCCCCGCCGCCAGTCCCACGGCCGCCGCGCCTGATCGCCTCCTCATGTTGTTTTTCGCCTTCCTCGATGCAGGAAAGGGCGCCCAAAGTGGGAATAATGTATGCAGGGCCGACCAATGTCGGCCCCTTGCGTGCCTCAATTTCGAGCTTTCGTGGAAATAATAGACCGCGTATTGGTCTTCTCGGGAGGTAATCGTGAGCCAGGTCAAGTCAAAAGGCGGCGCGGTGCCCAGCGCCGACAATCGCATCGCGCGCATACCTGAGATCCTGCCGGTGCTGCCGATTCGCGACCAGGTCATCTACCCCCATATGATCATGCCGCTGTTCGTGGGGCGTGAGAAGTCCGTGCGCGCGCTGGAGGACGCCTTGGAGCACGGGCACCATATCTTACTGGCAACCCAGAAGAGCGTTGACGTTGACGACCCCCAGGCGGAGGATCTCTATGCCGTGGGCACCGTCGGCGAGAGCATGCAGACGCTGCGGCTGCCCGACGACACGGTGCGCGTGGTGATCGAGGGCCTGGTCCGCGTGCGCATCCTCGATTACGTGCAGACGGATCCGTTCATGAAGGCCCGGGTGGAGGTGCTGGGCGAACCGGCGCGCGCCGGCGTCGAGATCGAGGCCCTGATGCGCAGCGTCGTCGCCCAGTTCGAGCGCTGCATCAACCTGGGCAAGAACATCCCCCCCGAGGCGCTCGAGAACGCCAAGGGAATAGACGAGCCGGGGCGCCTGAGCGATCTGGTCGCCGGCTTCCTCGATCTCAAGGTCCCGGTCAAGCAGGAGATCCTGGAGATCGTGGACCCCCGCAAACGGCTCGAGCGCATCGCCGAGCACCTCAGCCACGAGATCGAGATCCTGGAGATCGAAAAGAAAATCCACTCGCGCGTCAAGAAAGAGCTGGAGGACACCCAGAAGGAGTTCTACCTGCGCGAGCGCATGAAGGCGATCCAGCAGGAGCTTGGCGAGCGCGACGACCGCACCATGGAGCTCGACGAGCTGCGCGCCCAGATCCAGGCGGCAGGGATGCCCAAGGAGATCGAGGAGAAGGCCTACAAGGAGCTCGACCGCCTGGAGAAGATGCCGCCGGCGTCACCGGAGGTGGTGGTGGTGCGCACCTACCTCGACTGGCTGGTGACTCTGCCCTGGAGCAAGCGCACCGAGGAGAAGGTGGATATCGCGGACGCCGAGAAGGTGCTCCACGAGGATCACTTCGGTCTCAACAAGATCAAAGAGCGCATCCTGGAGTACCTTGCCGTGCGCAAGCTCAACCCCGAATCCAAGGGTCCCATCTTGTGCTTCATGGGGCCGCCGGGCGTGGGCAAAACCTCGATGGGCAAGTCCATCGCTCGCGCCACCGGGCGCAACTTTGTGCGCATCTCCCTGGGCGGCGTGCGCGACGAGGGCGAGATCCGCGGCCACCGCCGAACCTACGTCGGCGCCCTGCCCGGCCGCATCATTCAGGGCATGAAGACCGCCGGCAGCCACAACCCGGTGTTCATGATGGATGAGATTGATAAGATCGGCATTGACTTTCGCGGCGATCCGGCGGCGGCGCTGCTGGAGGTGCTCGACCCCGAGCAGAACAACGCCTTCAGCGACCACTACCTGGAGGTGCCGTTCGACCTTTCCGAGGTCATGTTCATCACCACCGGCAACCTGCCCGACCCGGTGCCGCCCGCTCTGCGCGACCGCATGGAGATCATCGAGTTCCCTGGCTACACCGAGGAGGAGAAGCTCAAGATCGCGCAACTGTTCCTGGTGCCCAAGCAGCTCAAGGAGCACGGGCTGTCAGCGCAGCAGACCAAGTTTACCGAGAAGGGCCTGCGCACCATTATTCGCAATTACACCCGCGAGGCGGGCGTGCGCAACCTGGAGCGCGAGATCGCCAACATTTGTCGCAAGATCGCCAAAAACGTGGCCCAGGGCAAGGAGATGTCCGCGACCATAAGCCCGGCGACGCTGCACAAGTACCTGGGGGCGATTCGCTTCCGCCATGGCATGGCCGAGCGCGAGGACGAGATCGCGGTCGCCACCGGCCTCTTCTGGACCGAGGTCGGCGGAGACATCTTCTCCATCGAGGTCACCCTGATGAAGGGGCGCGGCAACATCATTCTCACCGGCCGCCTGGGCGAGGTGATGCAGGAATCGGCCAAGGCCGCCATCAGTTACACGCGGTCGCGGGCGAAGAGCCTGGACATTGACGAGGACTTCTACCGCAAGTTGGACGTCCATATCCACGTGCCGGCGGCGGCGATTCCGAAGGATGGCCCCTCGGCGGGGATCACCCTCGCTACCGCGCTGATCTCGGCGCTGAGCCGGCGCGCCGTGCGCCGAGATGTGGCGATGACCGGCGAGATCACGCTGCGCGGGCGGGTGCTGCCCGTGGGCGGGATCAAGGAGAAGGTGCTGGCCGCCCACCGCGCGGGCATGAGCACCGTGATCATGCCCAAGGATAACGAGAAGGACCTCGAGGAAATCCCGGCGCAGGTGCGGCGCGACCTGAAGTTCAAGTTCGTCGAAAACATGGACGAGGTGCTCGAAGTCTCCCTGCTCCCCGCGGTGGAAGAGGAAGCGGTCGTCGTCGCCGAACGCGCCGAGAAACCGGACCGCGCTGCGGCCCAGCCCTCGGTGTCGCGGGTGATGTAGGAGGGCGGTGTGCCCCTTATTTGGTCCGGCCCGCCCGAGAGGCCGTAGTGCGGTCGCGCAATCGGATGTGGCCCAGCCGCCCTCGGCTGGGTGGTAGGGACGCACGGCCGCGATACCCCCGGCTGTGGCAATGACCTGGCCCGGCTATCGCCTTGTGCGCAGCGGAGAGCCTGCCCTAGCGCGGCGAACCGTATTGTCCCGACGGCCTACTGCGGTTGCAGGTTTACCCGCCTGGGGCGAGGTTGAAGTTGACGTAGCTAGTGGCGCCCGCGGTGATGATGATGTCCTTCTTCATCTGCGCCAGATAACCCGTCTTGCTCGCCTGCACGACGTAGGTCCCCGGCGGAAGGTCGGCGCTGATCTCGTACACTCCGTAAGGAGCGGTTGTCGTCGCCGTCGCCCAGATGATGCCGCCGCTCCGGGCTATCACGGCGGCGCCAATCAGGTTCGCGCCGCTCACCTTATCCTTCACCTGCCCTTTGAGCTTACCCGAGACCGACAGGTTGAAGTTGACGGAGGTGATCACGCCTTGGGTGACGGTAACATTGTACTTCGCCTGGCGCACGTAGCCGACCTTGGAGGCGACCAGGGCGTAGGTGCCGGCGGCCAGGCCGCCGATTTCGTAGATGCCGCTGGCATTGGTGGTCGCGGTCGCCTTCAGCAAATCCCCCTGATAGGCGCGCACGGCGGCGCCGGCAATGTTGGTAGCGGTGCCCGCTTGCTTGACCTGGCCCTTGAGGCACACCGGGTCGAGGTTGAAGTTGACGGAGGTGATCACGCCTTGGGTGACGGTAACATTGTACTTCGCCTGGCGCACGTAGCCGCTCTTGGATGCGATCACGGTGTACGTGCCAGTCGCCAACCCGCCGATCTGATATATCCCGTTGGCATCGGTGGTCGCGGTGGCACTTGGCGTCGTGGCGCTGCCCAGATATGCTGCCACCGTCGCCCCCGCCAGGTTCGTGGTCGTGCCCATCTGCCGCACCTGCCCGGTCAGGCACAGTGGGTCGAGAAAGAAGTTGAGGGACGTGACCGTGCTGGCCGTCACGGTGGCAAGCTTGGTCTGCCGCACGTAGCCCGCTTTGGATGCAACTACGACATATGAGCCGGCGCTGAGTGTGCTTCGGCCGATCTGGTATATGCCGTTGGAGTCAGTCGTGGTCGTTGTCTGTGCCACGCCGCCCTGGTACACGGTGACCGTCGCTCCAGGCATCGGCGTGGTCGTTCCCCTGATGCGCACCTGCCCGGTCAGGCACAGTGGGTCGAGGCCGAAGTTGCAGTAGGTGGTGGCGCCCGAGGTGACCACGACGGGGCTCTTGGTCTGCGTGACATAGCCCTGCTTGCGGGCGATGAGGGTGTACGTGTCGGGCGCGAGATTTGGGATGGAGTAGATGCCATTGGAGCCCGTGCTCGCCGATCCCGCCAGGGCGCCTCCGCGATAGGCCTGGACCGTGGCCCCAATCAGGTTGGTAGGCGTGCCGCGCACGCGCACCTGGCCCATGAGCCCGCCGGGCGCAGCCACAATCCCCAGGTGCACCACCTCGTTGTTGTCCATATCCGCCACCCAGCAGGAGCCGTCAGTGGGGTTGACGGAGACGGACTGGGGATGATAGAAGCCCCCTCCCCGCCACAGTTGCGTGCAATCCTCGGCCAGGTGGACCACCTGATGGTTGTTGGTGTCCGCCACCCAGCAGGAGCCGTCAGTGGGGTTGACGGAGACGGACTCGGGCAAGTAGAAGCCCCCTCCGCGCCACAGTTCCGTGCCGTCCTCGGCCAGGTGGACTATGTTGCTGACGTCGGCCACCCAGCAGGAGCCATCGGTGGGGTTAACGGAGACGCAAGACGGTATTAGGAACGTCGGGTAACCGGCGCTTCGCCATAGCTCCGTGCCGTCCTGGGCCAGGTGGTCCACCTGGTCATTGCCGCCGTCGGCCACCCAGCAGGAGCCGTCCGCAGGATTGACGGAGACTGACGAGGGCGCGAAGAACGTCGGGTAACCGGCGCTCCGCCACAGTTCCGTGCCGTTCTGGGCCAGGTGCACTACCTGGTCATTGTAGGTGTCCGCCACCCAGCAGGAGCTGTCCGCAGGGTTGACGGCCACGCACTGCGGCTCGTAGAAGCCCCCTCCTCGCCACAACTGCGTGCCGTTCTGGGCGAGGTGGACTACCTGGCTGTTGTCCATATCCGCCACCCAGCAGGAGCCGTCGCCGGGGTTGACGGAGACGGAACAGGGCCAGTTGAACGTCGGGTAACCGGCGCTTCGCCACAGTTGCGTGCCGTTCTGGGCCAGGT